>Ga0208316_1001319_pt1 | contig 15129 bp, 12 predicted proteins | sample MalvireepMed_231_FD_184240 | JGI IMG/M metagenome (GOLD analysis project Ga0208316, IMG submission 184240) | Marine viral communities from the Global Malaspina Expedition - Malaspina viral metaG DeepMed_231 (SPAdes) (version 2) | ecosystem: Environmental > Aquatic > Marine > Oceanic | place... | reverse complement strand
CACGAGGCCCATCAGATAGCCCTCCCGGCCATGGACGACGGTGTAGGTCTCGATCACCGCGCGACCCTGCGGCGTTTCTGTGACAACCGGATGTGGCAGGGCGTCGATCTGGCGCTGGATGACCGCAGGATCCTGGCGCTCGAAGGGCGCGCCCGGCGGGCGGCAGGAATAGACCCCCGTCGACTGCTTGGTCAGGAACCAGCCGTTGGCCGTCACCAGGCCATAGGTGTCGCGGGCCTGGCGCAGCCGCTGCATCATCACGACGATTGAATGCATGGCGTAGTTGTTCCCCGGCCCGCCGGCATAGGGCAGACCGCCGGTGACGGTCAGGCCGCGGGGATCATCCAGGGACAGGCCCAGTTCCTCGGCGCCGATCTCCACCGCCACGGGGAAACAGGAATAGAGATCGATGATCCCGATCTCGTCCAGGCCGATCCCGGCCATCTCCAGGGCCCGGGCGCCCGTCAGGCGCATGGCGGGGCTGGAATGGAAGTTCTGGCGGTCCAGGGGATACCAAAGGTCCGAGGCGTCGGCGCAGCCATGCAGATAGACGAGGCTCGCCTCGGGCACGCCGAGTTCGCGGGCCTTGGCCAGGCTCGCCACCAGGACGCCCGCCGACTGGTCCACCTCCATGATGGCGTTCAGGTACTTGGTGTAGGGAAAGCCCACCATCCGGTTGCGCTCGGTGACGGTGATCAGCTCTTCGGCCGTGCGCGCAATGGGGAACCAGGCGTCGCGATTGCGCGCAGCGACTTCTGTGAAAGGCGCAAAAAGCTCGCCCAGCCGCTTCTGGTGATCGGGGATGCTCCGCTGGTCCCGGGCGCGCAGGGCGTTCTCGAACAGGGGATAGGTGTTGATCGGCCGCCCCAGGCCGTGCCGCGCCTCGTACGGCGTCACGCCGGGCCGAGGGTCGCCGATCCGCTCCGGCGGATCCAGGCCCTGGTCTTCGTCCCAGTCGTCGAACCCCAGCCCCTTGGTCAGCCGCTTGGTGGCGGAGCCCAGGAACTCGCATCCCGCCACCAGGCCAAGCTGGCTCTCGCCCTTCGAAATCCGTTCGCAAAGGGTGTTGATCAGCTGTTGCGGGCTGTTGCCCCCCATATGGGAATAGACCGACCAGGTCGGCGCCGCGCCGAGCGCCTTGGCGAGGCTCAAGGACGGATTGGTGCTGTGCGGCGTGGCGCGCCCGCCGCCGGGCGCATCCACCGTGAACCCCACCACGGCCAGGCTGTCGATGGTGGCCAGATCACGCTCGGCGAGACCCGCGTCCTGCGCGGCGCCAAGCGCCGCAATCTTCAGCAGTCGGGTCGGCGCAGGCGCAGACTGCGGTTCGCCGCGATATGTGAATTGACCCGCCCCGATCAGAACTGGGGTTCTATCGTCCATCTCAACGCCTCCGCACCCGACTGCACCATTCGATCCTAGGGTGGATCAGGCCAGTCACAAGGCGATTTCCGCAGCGCACAATCGTTGGGCGCCAGTTGACTATTTTCTGCGCATCACACGTTTTCGTCCTAGACCCGTGAAGGTCGGCGCAGGCAGGCCCTTGTGGCCTCGCGACTTGGCGTGCTCCGTCGCCACGAGCGCCAGGGCGGGCGGCCCATTCAGTGATTTACGAGGCCCCATGAAGAAGATCGAAGCGGTCATCAAGCCGTTCAAGCTCGACGAGGTGAAGGAGGCCCTGCAGGAACTGGGCGTCCAGGGCATGACCGTGCTTGAGGCCAAGGGCTATGGACGGCAGAAGGGGCAGACCGAACTCTATCGTGGCGCCGAGTATGTGGTCGATTTCCTGCCGAAGATTAAGATCGAGGTGGTGGTCGCCGACGACCAGCTCGACAGCGCCCTGGAGGCCATCACCACCGCGGCGCGAACCGGCCGCATTGGAGACGGAAAGATCTTCGTCTCCGAAGTCATTGAAGTTGTTCGCATCCGCACCGGCGAGACCGGCGCGCTTGCTGTCTGATCACCCATTCCAAAAAGCGAGTTAGGGGATAACCGCCATGACGACCGCCAAAGACATCTTGGACCTGATCAAGGAAAAGGACGTCAAATATGTCGACGTCCGCTTCACCGACATTCGCGGCAAGATGCAGCACGTCACCTTCGACATCGATCTCGTCGATGATGAATTCCTGACCGACGGCACCATGTTCGACGGCTCGTCGATCGTGGGCTGGAAGGCCATCAACGAGTCCGACATGAAGCTGCGTCCGGACCTGGCCTCGGCCTATATCGACCCCTTCTATCAGCAAACGACGCTCTGCCTGTTCTGCGACGTGCTGAATCCCGACACCAACACCCCCTACAACCGCGACCCGCGCTCGATCGCCAAGGCGGCGTTGAACCATGTGAAGGCCGCCGGCATCGGCGACACCGTCTATTTCGGTCCCGAGGCCGAGTTCTTCCTGTTCGACGACGTGCGTTGGTCCACCTCGGGCCACAACACCGGCTACGCCTTTGACTCCACCGAACTGCCGGTGAACTCGTCCAAGGAATATGCCGAGGGCAATATGGGCCACCGGCCCGGCCCCAAGGGCGGCTATTTCCCGGTCAACCCGGTCGACTCCGCCCAGGACCTCCGCGGCGAAATGCTGGCCGTCATGGGCGAGCTGGGCATGCAGCCCGAAAAGCACCACCACGAGGTGGCGCCGGCCCAGCACGAGCTCGGCCTGAAGTTCGCCGACCTGCTGACCATGGCCGACCGGATGCAGCTCTATAAGTACGTCATCCACAACGTCGCGGCCGCCTATGGCAAGACGGCCACCTTCATGGCCAAGCCGATGTTCGGCGACAACGGCTCGGGCATGCACGTCCACCAGTCGATCTGGAAGGACGGCCAGCCCATGTTCGCCGGCGACAAGTATGCCGGCCTGTCGCAGGAATGCCTCTGGTACATCGGCGGCATCATCAAGCACGCCAAGGCCATCAACGCCTTCGCCAACTCCACCACCAACAGCTACAAGCGCCTGGTGCCCGGCTACGAAGCGCCGGTGAAGCTGGCCTATTCGTCGCGCAACCGCTCGGCCTCCATCCGCATCCCGCATGTGGACTCGCCCAAGGCCAAGCGCATCGAGGCCCGCTTCCCCGACCCGATGGGCAACCCCTATCTGACCTTCGTGGCCCTGCTGATGGCCGGCCTCGACGGGATCGAGAACAAGATCGATCCGGGTCCGGCCATGGACAAGAACCTCTATGACCTGCCGCCCCGCGAGCAGAAGAAGGTTCCGGAAGTCTGCGGCTCGCTGCGCGAAGCCCTGGAGAACCTCGACAAGGACCGCGCCTTCCTCAAGAAGGGCGGCGTGATGGATGACGACTTCATCGACAGCTATATCGAGCTGAAGATGGAAGAAGTGATGCGCCTGCAACTGCATCCGCACCCCGTCGAATTCGACATGTACTACAAGTGCTAAGCCTCAACGCCTGAGGCTGGATCTGAGGGCCGCGGCGCAAGCTGCGGCCCTTTTTCCTTCCCCTCCTCACCGCATTGATTTGTCTCAGCCCCCGATTCATACCGGGGTCTCCCGAATCGCCCCAGCTTCCGAGCCAATGCCCAAGGCCCCTCCCCAAGCCTCCCTGTTCGACGACGCCCTGAACCCGGCCCCGGCTTCGCCCCTGGCGGAGAGCCATGAGCCGCGCCCGAGCCCGCCGCCGCCTCCAGCCGACAAGGGCGTCGAAGCGCCCTCGGCCGGCGGCTATTCGGCCAAGGACATCGAGGTGCTCGAGGGCCTGGAGCCCGTGCGCAAGCGGCCGGGCATGTATATCGGCGGCACCGACGAGCGCGCCCTGCACCACCTGTTCGCCGAGGTGCTGGACAACGCCATGGACGAGGCCGTCGCCGGCCACGCCAAGTTCATCGAGGTTAACCTCGATGCGGACGGCTATCTGACTGTCAGGGACGATGGCCGCGGCATCCCCGTCGACCCGCACCCCAAGCATCCGGGCAAGTCGGCCCTGGAAGTCATCATGACCGTCCTGCACTCGGGCGGGAAATTCTCCGGCAAGGCCTATGAGACCTCCGGCGGCCTGCACGGGGTCGGCGTCTCGGTGGTCAACGCCCTGTCCGAACGGGTGGAGGTCACCGCCTGGAAGGATGGCTTTGAATGGAGCCAGGCCTTCGCCCGCGGCAAGCCGCTCGGCGCTATCGACAAGGGCGCGTCCACCCGCAAGCACGGCACGGCGATCCGATTCCTGCCCGATCCGCAGATCTTCGGCGAAGGCGCAGCCTTCAAGCCGGCCCGCCTCTACCGGATGGCCCGCTCCAAGGCCTATCTGTTCGGGGGCGTGGAGATTCGCTGGAAGTGCGATCCCGCCCGGATCCAGGACCAGACGCCGGCCGAGGCCGTGTTCCGCTTCCCCAACGGCCTGGCCGACTATCTGGCCGAGCAGGTGGAGAAGGTCGAAACCGTCACCCCCGAACCGTTCGCCGGGCGCTTCGCCCGCCAGGGCGAGGCTGGGGCTGTGGAATGGGCCATCACCTGGACCGCCGAGGGCTTCGGCGAGGCCGACGGCTTCATGCGCTCCTACTGCAACACCGTGCCGACGCCCGAAGGGGGGACCCACGAGGCCGGCCTGCGCGCCGCCCTCACCCGCGGCCTCAAGGCCTATGCCGAACTGACCAACGAGAAGCGCGGCGCGGTCATCACAGCCGAGGATGTGCTCGCCCAGGCCGGCGCCCTGATCAGCGTGTTCGTGAAAAATCCCGAGTTCCAGGGTCAGACCAAGGAGCGCCTGTCCTCCAGCGACGCCCAGCGCCTGGTGGAGGCCGCCCTGCGCGACCCCTTCGACCACTGGCTGACCGCCCAGCCCAAGGCCGCCAGCACCCTGCTGGCCTTCGTCATCGACCGCGCCGAAGAGCGGCTGAAGCGGCGCAAGGACCGCGACGTGGCCCGGGCCTCGGCCACCCGCAAGCTGCGGCTGCCCGGCAAGCTGGCCGACTGCGCCATCCAGGCCTCGGACGGCACCGAGCTGTTCCTGGTCGAGGGCGATTCGGCCGGCGGCTCGGCCAAGCAGGCCCGTGACCGCCGCACCCAGGCCATCCTGCCCCTGCGCGGCAAGATCCTGAACGTCGCCTCGGCCGGGGCCGACAAGCTGGTGGCCAACAAGGAGCTGACCGACCTGCTGCTGGCGCTGGGCGTGCAGACCGGCGCCAAGTTCCGTGAGGAAGACCTGCGCTATGAGCGCATCGTCATCATGACCGACGCCGATGTGGACGGCGCCCACATCGCCTCGCTGCTGATCACCTTCTTCTATCGCACCATGCCGGACCTCATCCGGGCCGGGCGCCTGTTCCTGGCCCTGCCGCCGCTCTACCGCATCAGCCATGGGGGCAAGACCGTCTACGCCCGCGACGACGCCCACCGCGAAGAGCTGATGGCCACCGACTTCAAGGGCAAGAAGCCCGAGATCGGCCGCTTCAAGGGCCTGGGCGAAATGATGCCGGCCCAGCTCAAGGAAACCACCATGGACCCGGCCAAACGCATCCTGGCCCGGGTGACCCTGCCGCGGGCCGAAGAGTCGGTGATCGACCTCGTCGAGGCGCTGATGGGCCGCAAGGCCGAACTTCGCTTCCGGTTCATTCAGGAGAATGCGGAATTCGCCACCGAAGATCTCGATGTCTGAGACCTGCCGCGTTGCGCGAACAATCGGCGCTCCCTGGACCCGCGGCGCCGTGTCATGCGTTGACTTGAAAGCGCTTCCGCCTATGTTCCGCGGCGCGCGTCGATCACGCCGCGCTTGTCGATCGGGGGCGCGACTTGACGCCCGCTGATCTTGATTTGCCGATGAATGACTGAATTTTCCTCTCTGGGCCTGTCGGATTCGACACTGAAGGCCATCGCCGAAACCGGCTACACTGACGCCACGCCCATCCAGGAGGCGGCCATTCCGGTCGCCCTGGCGGGTCGCGACGTCCTGGGCATCGCCCAAACGGGCACGGGTAAGACCGCCGCCTTCACCCTTCCGATGATCGACCGCCTCGCTGCGGGCCGGGCCAAGGCCCGCATGCCCCGGGCGCTGGTCATCGCGCCGACCCGGGAGCTGGCCGACCAGGTCGCCTCCTCCTTCGAGCGGTACGCCAAATATCATCGCCTGAGCTGGGCCCTGCTGATCGGCGGCGTCTCGTTCGGCGATCAGGAAGCCAAGCTCGACCGTGGCGTCGATGTGCTGATCGCCACGCCGGGACGTCTGCTGGACCACTTCGAGCGCGGCAAGCTGCTGCTCACCGGCGTCCAGATGCTGGTGGTCGACGAAGCCGACCGCATGCTCGACATGGGCTTCATCCCGGACATTGAGCGCATCTTCAAGATGACGCCGCCGAAGCGTCAGGTGCTGTTCTTCTCGGCCACCATGCCGCCGGAGATCACCCGCCTCACCAAGCAGTTCCTCAACGATCCCACGCGGATCGAGGCGAGCCGCCCGGCGACCACGGCCGAGACCATCACCCAGTACATCTGCGACCTGCCGGTGTCGGACTCCAAGGCCAAGCGCGCGGCGCTGCGGGCCCTGGCCGAACGGGCCGACGTCAAGAACGGCATCGTCTTCTGCAACCGGAAGACCGAGGTCGACATCGTCGCCAAGTCGCTGAAGACCCATGGCTTCGACGCCTCGCCGATCCACGGCGATCTCGATCAGGCGACGCGGACGCGGACGCTGGAAAGCTTCCGCAAGGGCGAGCTCAAGCTGCTGGTGGCCTCCGACGTCGCCGCCCGCGGCCTCGACATCCCGGCCGTCAGCCACGTCTTCAATTACGACGTGCCCCACCACGCCGACGACTATGTGCACCGGATCGGCCGTACGGGCCGCGCCGGCCGCACCGGCGAAACCTACATGATCGTCACCCCGGCGGACTCCAAGTCCCTGGATAAGGTGCTGAAGCTGATCGGCCAGACCCCGCAGAAGGTCGATCTCGACCTCGACTGGGCGAGCCTCACCGATGAGCGCGGCGGACGCAGCGGCGGGCGCAGCAGCAGCGGCCGCAGCGCAGGCGGCCGTGGCGGCGAGTCCCGTTCGTCCAGCCGCAGCCGCCGCCCTGAGCGTTCTGAGCCGGCCAACGAGCCCGCTCCCGCCGCGGCCGAAGCCGCCGCGCCTGCCCCGACCGCGCCTGAAACGGTCGAGGAAAAACCCCGCCGGAGCCGCTCGCGTAGCCGTGCTTCCGAAGCGCCGGCCGCGGCGCCGGTCCAGGCTTCGCCCGACGAACCGAAGGCCAAGTCCCGGGAAACCACCCGCCGCGAGCGCCCGGCCCGCAAGGCCGCCGAGACGCCGGCCGAACCTGCGCCGGCGCCTGCGCCCCGGTCGTCGGGTCGCGCTGAACGCCCGATCCGGGGTGTGAAGGCGCGCGATGAGGCCGACGACAACCGCAATGGCGTGCGGGGCTTCGGCTCCGATACGCCGGCCTTCCTGCTACGCCCCACGCCGACCCGCGAAGACTGAAAATCAGACGCAGGTTCAGAGCTCGGCCTTAACGGCTCGTTCGGCTCTCCCCGCTAACCTCTGTTCGACGAATAAGGGGAATATCTGCGGTCCCGAAAGGCGACAGCGGAGGGCGGGGAAGACGAAAAATGTCTCAAGAAGTCGAGACCAAGCTCCGAGGGCCAGAAGGCTTCAACTTGGCGCGCAAGGCCATCGAACAGATGGAACGCCACGGAATCTGGCCGACCGCGGTCAATTTCGAACTCTGGGTCAATTATCTGGCGGACCCCGATGGGGCGCTTGGCCAGGAAATCACCCGCCTGCTGGAGATCGGCGACGCCTTCACCGATTCCGTCAGCGAGGGACTGGCCGCCCTTTACCTGCCCAAGGCGAAGCTGAACGATCAGATCCGCGACACCGGCGATCAGTTGAGCCGCGAACTGGCCTCGGTCTCGGCGGCCATCAACTCGGCCAAGAAATCCAGCGAAGCCTACGGCCTGACCCTGGCCAGCGCCTCGCAGTCCCTCACCGCCGAAGCCGGGATCGCCAGCCTGGAAGCCACGGTGAAAACCCTGGCCGGCGCCACCCAGCGGGTGCAGGCCGAGAACAAGTCCCTGGAGCGGCGCCTCAGCGAGTCGTCCAGCGAGGTGGCGCGGCTGCGCGAACACCTGGAACAGGTGCGCCGCGACGCCACCACCGACGGGCTCACCAACCTGGCCAACCGCAAGGCCTTTGACGAAGAACTCGAGCGCGCCTGCCAGGAGGCCGACGCGACCGGTCATAGCCTGACCCTGGCCCTGATCGATATCGACCACTTCAAGGGCTTCAACGACACCTGGGGCCACCAGACCGGCGATCAGGTGATCCGCTATGTCGCCAGCGTCATTGGCCGGTTGGGCGCCACGCCGCGCCTGGCGGCCCGCTATGGCGGTGAGGAATTCGCCATCATCTTCCCCGGCGAGGACCACCACGCCGCCTTCACGACCCTGGAAGAGATTCGCCAAGAGATCGCCTCGCGGGTGCTGAAGCGGCGTTCGACCAACGAGGACCTGGGCAAGATCACCGTATCGGCCGGTTTCGCCGAACGGCGGCCCGGCGAAAGCGGGCATAATGTGATGGAGCGGGCCGACGGCGCCCTCTATGCCTCCAAGCATGGCGGCCGCAATCTGGTGAGCATGGCCGATCCCATCCCCAATGCGGCCTGAAGCGGCGCCGACCATTCCCTCCTTGGCTGACGCCGCGTAGGTTCCTCCAGGACCGCGGCCAACGCGACACTGTACGGAGGACGCCATGACCTATCAGAAGATCAAGACCTCGGTCGCCGAGGGCGTGGCCGTCGTCACCCTGTCTGATCCAGGCACGCTGAACGCCGCAGGTCTCGACCTGATGGCCGAACTTCAGGACGCCATGGACGGCTTCGCCAAGCCGGAGTCCGGCGTACGCTGCGTGGTCATCACCGGCGAGGGTCGAGGCTTCTGCTCAGGCGCCAACCTGTCGGGCCGCGCCGATCCTGCGCCGGCCGCCGCCAGCCCGGAGCCGCCGGATTCCGGCTCGGCCCTGGAGCGGGTCTACAACCCCTTCGTCACCGGCCTTCGCAACTATCCGATCCCCATCGTCACGGCGGTGAACGGGGCTGCGGCCGGCATCGGCTGCTCCCTGGCCCTGATGGGCGACCTGATCGTGGCCGGCGAGAGCGGCTACTTCCTGCAGGCCTTCCGCCGTATCGGCCTCGTGCCCGATGGCGGGGCGACCTATCTGCTCAGCCGCTTGGTTGGCAAGGCTCGGGCCATGGAGCTGACCCTGCTGGGCGAAAAACTGCCGGCGCGCACAGCCCTGGAATGGGGTCTGATCAACCGCTGCGTCCCCGACGCCGAGCTGATGCCCACCGCCATGGAGCTGGCCCGCGCCCTGGCCGATGGCCCCAAGGCCCTGGGGTTCATCCGCAGGCTGGTCTGGGACGGTCTGGACGCCGAATGGGCCGAGCAACTGCACGCCGAACGGATCGTGCAGCGGGACGCCGGCCGCACCGAGGATTCCCGCGAGGGCGTCATCGCCTTTCTGGAAAAGCGGCCGGCCAAATTCAAGGGCCGCTAAGCGTCAGGAGTCCAGTTCGGCGTCCTGCGGTACGATGGTGACGCTCTCACCGCAGCCGCAGGCGTCGGTCTCATTGGGATTGCGAAACACGAACTTGGACGACAGCTTGGTGGTCTCGTAGTCGATCACCGTGCCGATCAGGAACAGCACGGCCTTGGGCTCGATCAGGATGGTGACGCCCTTGTCCTGGACGACCTCGTCCATGGGGTGGGCGGTCTCGGCGTATTCCAGGACGTATTCTTGGCCGGCGCAGCCGCCGTTCTTCACCCCGACCCGCAGGCCGGCATAGGGCTTTTCCGCCCGCGCCATGATCTCCTGAACCCGGGCCGCAGCCGTCTCCGTCAGGGAGACCACCTGGGGCCGGGGGCGGCGCGCGCGGGGGGCTGGCGTGATGCTGAGGTTTTCCATGATCGGGATATGGGGTCAGAACATGTTCAATTGAAGCTTGGCCTCGTCCGACATCCGCGAGGGATCCCATGGCGGATCGAAGACCAGCTCGACATTGCAGGACTTGAGGCCGGGAATCTCCATCACCGCGTCCTGAACCCAGCCGGGCATTTCGCCGGCCACCGGGCAGCCGGGCGCGGTCAGGGTCATGTCGATGGCCACGTCCTTCTGGTCGGACACATCGACCTTGTAGATGAGGCCGAGCTCGTAGATGTCCACCGGGATTTCCGGGTCATAGACCGACTTCAGCTTGTCGATGAGCTGGTCGGTCAGGGCGTCGAGCTCCGCTTTTGACAGCGGCGCAGCGTCCTCAGTGTGGGTGGGGGCGTCATCCATGGCGTTCACGCGAAAAAGGTTTGGGTCTTGGAAAGGGATTGGACGAAGGCGTCGATGTCGGCCTCGGTATTGTAGAGCCCGATGGAAGCCCGGGCGCTGGAGGTCACCCCGAAACGCCGCATGAGCGGCTCGGCGCAGTGGGTCCCGGCGCGGACCGCGACGCCGTAGCGGTCGAGAATCTGGGCCACGTCGTGGGCGTGGGCGCCCTCCATCATGAAGGACAGGATGGCCCCCTTGCCCGGCGCCTCGCCGATGACGCGCAGCCAGTTGGCGCCGGCCAGACCCTCCATCATGTGGTCATAGAGGCGCGCCTCATGGGCGGCGATGGCCGGACGGTCCAGGCCGTTCAGCCACTCGATCGCCGCCCCCAGGCCGATGGCCTCGATGATCGGCGGGGTCCCCGCCTCGAACCGATGGGGCGGATCGGCATAGGTGATGGCCTCTTCGGTCACCAGACCGATCATCTCCCCGCCCCCCTGATAGGGCGGCAGGTCGGCCAGCCGCTCGGCCTTGCCATAGAGGATGCCGATACCGGTCGGGCCGTAGAGCTTGTGGCCGGAGAAGACATAGAAGTCGGCGTCGATCGCCTTCACGTCCACCGGCTGGTGGACGATGGCCTGGCAGCCGTCCACCAGCACCAGGGCGCCGGCCTCATGGGCCATGCGGGTCATGTCCATGGCCGGATTGACCGTGCCCAGCACGTTGGACATGTGGCTGAAGGCGACGATCCGGGTGCGCGGCCCCAGCATCTGGCGGAAGGCGTCCAGATCCAGTTCGCCCGTCTCCGTCACCGGGACAAACCGTAGGACCACCCCCAGACGCTCACGCAGGAAGTGCCAGGGGACGATATTGGCGTGGTGCTCCATCTGGGTGAGCAGGATCTCGTCGCCGGCCGACAGGGTCCCGGCCAGGCCCGCCGCCACCAGATTGATCGCCTCGGTGCCGCCCTTGGTGAAGACGATCTCGCCCTCACCGGCGTTGATGAAGGCCGCCACCGAGCGGCGGGCGGCCTCATAGGCCTCGGTGGTTTCGTTGGCCAGCGTGTGCAGGCCCCGATGGACGTTGGCGTAGGAATGCGTCATCGCCCCGGTCATGGCCTCGATCACGGCCCGCGGCTTCTGGGCCGAGGCTGCGGAGTCCAGATAGACCAGCGGCTTGCCATTCACCTGACGCTGCAGGATGGGGAACTGCGCCCGCACGGTGTCCACGTCGAAGGCCATCAGGCGATCCGCCCGTCTTGCGCCCAGGAGCGCAGGCGTTCGCGCACGGCCTCAGTCTCGATCCGGTCGATCACCTCGCCGATGAAGGCTTCGGTCAGCATGGCCCGCGCCACATCCTCGGGCATGCCCCGCTGACGGGCGTAGAACAGGGCGTCCTCGTCCAGGGCGCCGACCGTGTTGCCGTGGGCGCAGGCCACGTCGTCGGCGAAGATCAGCAGCTCGGGCTTGGCGTCTACCTCGGCCCGGTCCGACAGGACCAGCGCATGGTGGCCCATGCGGGCATCGGTGCGGTCGGCGCCGGGGCTGACCGTGATCCGCCCCTGGAAGACGGCCCGGGCCTGGTCATCGACCACGCCCTTGATCAGCTGATCTGTGGTCCCGTCCGTGCCGGCGTGGTTCACCGCGCTAGTCAGGTCGGCATGGCCACGGCCGCGTACCCGATAGGCGCCGTCCATCCGCACGGCGGCGTCTTGGCCGGGATGGGTGACGCGGGTCTCCAGCCGCTGGCGCTTGGCGCCGGTGGTGAGCGTGGTCTGGGCCAGCCGCGCCCGCGGGGCGAGGTCGACCGTGGCGGTGCTGACGCTGACCGCGTCCTCGTCATCCTGGGCCAGGATGATCCGCTCCAGGACGGCGTCCTCGGCCAGATCGACGGCCAGGTTCGCATCGGCCAGATAGCCCGCCGCCAGGCCCTCATAGGACTCCAGCAGGGTCAGACGCGCCCCGGCGCCCAGGCTGATCGAGAGGCTCGCCCCATGGGCCGTCTCTGCGGTGGCCGAGACGAAGCGAAGGCGAAGGGTCCGTGTCTCACCCGGGGCCAGCCGCAGAAGGCCTGCGTCGCCGAGCACCCGGCCGTTGACCACGGCGACCTCAGTCTCGCCCAGGTCGCCGAACGGACCCGGCTGGGCCGGCGCAGCGGCCGCCGGCGACGGCGCCGGCAGTTCGCGGATCAGGGCGCGCAGGTCGGTCCAGCGCCAGTCTTCGTCACGACGGCTGGGCAGCTGGGCGACGTCGCGGTCGCGGAGGGCGGCGGCGAGGGTCAAGCGGCCCTCGCATACTTGTCATAGCCTTCGCGCTCCAGCTCGTGGGCCAGCTCCGGCCCGCCGGACGCGGCGATGCGCCCCGCGGCCAGGACGTGGACCTTGTCGGGGCGGATATAGTCCAGCAGACGCTGGTAGTGGGTGATCACCAGCATGGCGCGGTCGGGACTACGCAGGGCGTTGACCCCGTCGGCGACGATCTTCAGGGCGTCGATATCGAGGCCGGAATCGGTTTCGTCGAGGATCAGCAGCCGGGGCGATAGCATCGCCATCTGAAAGATTTCCATCCGCTTCTTCTCGCCACCCGAGAAGCCGACATTCAGCGGCCGCTTGAGCATGTCGAAGTCGATCTTGAGCTGACCAGCCACTTCGCGGGCGCGCTTGAGGAATTCCGGGGCGCTGACCTCGGCCTCGCCGCGGGCCTTGCGCTGGGCGTTCATCGCCGTGCGGATGAAGGTCATGGCCGGCACGCCGGGGATTTCCAGCGGGTATTGGAACGACAGGAAGAGGCCCCGGGCGGCCCGTTCGTCCGGCTCCAGCGCCAACAGGTCCTCGCCGTCCAGGGTCGCGGTTCCCTCCGTCACCTCATAGCCCTGACGGCCGGTCAGGACGTAGGACAGGGTCGACTTGCCCGCGCCATTGGGGCCCATGATGGCGTGGACCTCGCCCGCCGGCAGGTCGAGGGTCAGGCCCTTCAGGATCTCGGCCTCGGCGACGCGGGCGTGCAGGTTGTTGATCGACAGCATCAGCGGGTCTCGTCAGCCAGGAATTGAGCCATGATCAGCAGGGCGTCCTCGACGCTCTCGGCGAACTGCTGCTTGCGCGGCGCCGCCGAGGTGGTGGCGTTGCGCTTGTCGGCGGCGGTGACGCTGACGCGCCCATCCTCGAAATAGGCGGCGATGCGATAATCCGCATGGTCCAGGGTCACCGTGTAGCGACGTCGCTCCAGCACCAGGTCGCGCGCGGCGAGGAACTCGGCGTCCTGGCCCAGAGCCGCCTCCAGCGCCTCGGCGCGGCCGAGGTCCTCGGCCTGACGCTGCATCTCGGCCTCCTCGCGGGCCCGGCGCTCGGCCTCCCGGCGGGCGAGTTCGGCTTCGAAGGCGGCTTTGAGGGTCATCAATGTGGTCCGGCTTGGTTCCTGGGTCATCCGACGGACCCTTCCAGAGAGATGGCGACCAGCTTCTGGGCCTCTACCGCAAATTCCATGGGCAGGGTCTGCAGCACGTCCTTGACGAAGCCGTTGACTAGCAGCTGGACCGCCTCTTCCTGAGAGAGGCCCCGCTGCATCACATAGAAGAGCTGGTCGTCGGACAGGCGGGTGGTGGTGGCCTCGTGCTCAAAGACCGACTGGCCGTTGCGGGCCTCGATATAGGGCACGGTGTGGGCCGCGCTCTCCTTGCCGATCAGCAGGCTGTCGCACTGGGTGAAGTTGCGCGCGCCCTTGGCCTTGGGATGGGCCGAGACCAGGCCGCGATAGGTGTTGGACGACCTTCCGGCCGAGATCCCCTTGGAGATGATCCGCGAGCGCGTCCCCTCCCCCAAATGGATCATCTTGGTGCCAGTGTCGGCCTGCTGGCGGCCATTGGTGATGGCGATGGAATAGAACTCACCGACGCTGTCGTTGCCGCGCAGGACGCAGGACGGGTATTTCCAGGTGATTGCCGAGCCGGTCTCCACTTGGGTCCAGGCGACCTTGGAGCGGTCGCCGCGACAGTCGGCGCGCTTGGTCACGAAGTTGTAGATGCCGCCCTTGCCGGTCTCCGGATCGCCCGGATACCAGTTCTGAACGGTGGAATATTTGATCTCAGCATCCTCCAGCGCCACCAGCTCGACGACGGCGGCGTGCAGCTGGTTCTCGTCGCGCATGGGCGCGGTGCAGCCCTCCAGATAGGAGACGTAGGCGCCCTTGTCGGCGATGATCAGGGTCCGCTCGAACTGGCCGCTCTCGGCGGCGTTGATGCGGAAATAGGTCGACAGCTCCATGGGGCAGCGGACGCCGGGGGGCACATAGACGAAGCTGCCGTCGGAGAAGACGGCGCTGTTCAGGCAGGCGAAATAGTTGTCCGAGGCCGGCACCACCGACCCCAGATACTTCTTCACCAGCTCGGGATGCTCGCGCACCGCCTCGCTGAACGAGCAGAAGATCACCCCGACCTCGGCCAGCTCCTTCTTGAAGGTGGTCACCACCGAGACGCTGTCGAACACCGCATCGACCGCATAGCGCGGCGCGCCCTGCACGCCGGCCAGAACCTCCTGCTCGCGCAGGGGAATGCCCAGCTTGGCGTAGGTGGCCAGCAGCTCGGGATCGACCTCGTCCAGGCTCTTGGGCCCCTCCTTCGCCTTGGGCGCGGCGTAGTAGTAGGAGTCCTGATAGTCGATCCTGGGGAAGGTGACCTTGGCCCAGTCGGGCTCCTCCATGGCCAGCCAGCGCTCATAGGCCTCCAGCCGCCAGGCGAGCATCCAGTCGGGCTCTTCCTTCTTGGCGGAGATGAAGCGCACGATGTCGGCGCTCAGGCCCTTGGGCGCGAACTCCTGGTCGATCGAGGTGATGAAGCCATGCTGGTATCGCTCCAGGGCTTCCACATGTTCGA
>Ga0208316_1001317_pt1 | contig 15147 bp, 12 predicted proteins | sample MalvireepMed_231_FD_184240 | JGI IMG/M metagenome (GOLD analysis project Ga0208316, IMG submission 184240) | Marine viral communities from the Global Malaspina Expedition - Malaspina viral metaG DeepMed_231 (SPAdes) (version 2) | ecosystem: Environmental > Aquatic > Marine > Oceanic | place... | reverse complement strand
AATACAGATTTGCTATGGTGTGCTTAAGCACCAGAGCAGATACCAGCCGCAGATGGTAGTTTGAAGACAGTTGCGGCTGGTTTGGAGAGATGGTATCTCGTCAGGTTTTCCTCGCTCCTTGCCACCCAGTCCCCGGCACCTCGATTGAGCTTTGGTGTGGCGGGTAACAGATTACGCCCGGATCGGGAATCGGTCCGAGAGGTGGGTATTAAATCTCGCCCGGATCGGGAATCGGTTCGGGTAGTGGGTGACAGGTCATGCCCGGATCGCATCCTTCCCCCGCGCACCCGGCGGGGCGGAACTCGACTTCGCGGCTTTGCCGCTCAGGACTCAGACAGTCCTCCCGCTGATCGGGTGCGCGGGGAAAGGATAAAGCGCGCCCTGATTGGGCAGGACTCTGTCACCCACTACCCGCCCCTAGTGCCATCGTCTACAGCGGTTTCCTGGTTGGCAAGGCACATTAAGCAACAGTGCGCAAATCAGCATCATGGGCGTGATTTGTTGTATCGCTGTGGTAGCCTCCTCAGTTGCAATGACGTCTGAAGTGCTGGGGAACAGTTAACGTCGAAAGGCGGCGCCACGCCTACCTTGGGCACCTGGGATAAGCTGGCGTAACACGGTTGTTCAAGAATGTTCGCTACCATGCGCGATTGTGGCTGCTCGGCAGAAGCAGGCACAAGGGCAGGGCGGCGGGTAGCAGAATTACGCCCAATCAGGGCGCGTTTATCCTTTTGCGTGGCGCCCGATCAGCGGGTAGGACTGTTCGAGTCCCGAGCCCGCGAAGCGAGCGAGGTCGAGACCCGCACCGCCGGGCGCCAGGCGAAAGGATGCGATCCGGGCGTAATCTGTTACCCGTCGTCCGGACCGCTCCCGATCTCTGCAGACGTTTAAACGCTCTGCCAGGGGAAAGGTTTCAGGGGACGTAGATCTCGCGGTGGTACCAGGGGGTGGAGGTCACGCCCTGCAGCACTTCGCTGCCATCGAACATGGCGGAGAACAGCGGGCCTCTCGCCGTGAATTCAAAGTGCTGCAAGCGACTGCCCGGTTCGCCCGGCACGCCTAGCGCGTCGGATGCCTGCTCTATCCTGTAGGTGCGCGTGTAGTCGGTGTTTTTTGCTGATCGTATGACGAGCGTTGGTTCTCGTCTTACTGGCACCGCTGGCTGATACTGCAGATGCAGCCGAATGCTGTCGCCGCTCTCTGCCGTCATTTGCCAGGTTTCTTCGACCTCACCGATCTGCTCACCATTTCCCGACACCAATCGTTGAGCGCTCGCCTCCTGTGCCGTTTGATAGACCTCGTAGGCGCCGGCACCTTCTGGCGAAATGCCGTTGATGATCAGAATGCTGGTTTGACCGTCAGAGTGGTTGCGTCCCTGCACCGACATCACCATGTAACGGCTGGTGCCCGAGCCGATTGCGTCACCATCTGCATCCAGCACGATGTGGCGATCCATGAAGGTAACCGTCAGGTTGACCCGGTCTGGGTTTTCTGCTACAACCGGCACCACCCAGCCGTCTGCCAGTAAGGGTTTAACTGCCTCGGCATTGACCTGAAAGCTCAGTGAGGTACGTGTCTCTGCGCTCCACTCCTGGAAAGTATCAGCCGTATCGGGCTGCGCTGCGTTGCTGCTGAGTGACAGCAACGCCAGCGCGACGAACAGAGTCATGTAGCCGATTCGTGTTTTCTGGGTAGAGTATTTACAGAGCATACTCAGTGCCTGCACCTGGTCCCAGTGGCAGCCCCAGCCAGATCCAGATCACGGCCAATATCAGGCCGGTGATCATCATCCAGATACTGTAGGGGATCATGGTCGCTGCCAGCGAACCGAGGCCAAACTCCTTGTTCCAGCGTTGACAGAAAGCCAGAATCAGTGGGAAGTAGGGCATCAGCGGTGTGATGATATTGGTGGCGCCATCACCCACGCGGTAAGCAGCTGTGGCCATCTCTGGGCTGATGCCCAGCAGCATTAGCATGGGTACCAGAACCGGTGCCAGCAAAGCCCATTTGGAGCTTGCGGAGCCAATGAACAGGTTGATCATGCCGGTCAACAGGACAATGAAGCTGACCAGCAACGGCATTGGCATGTTTACTGACTGGATGAGACCAGCGCCATTGATGGCAAAGATCAAACCCAGATTTGACCAGTTGAACATGGCGACGAAGTGCGCTGCTGCGAATGCCAGAACCAGATAATAGGACAGGTCAGCCATGGCCTCGGACATCATGGTGACAACATCACGATGGCTTTTGACCGTGCCGGTGGCACTGCCGTAGGCCCAGCCGCAGGCGAGGAAAAGTATGAAAAAGCCGGCAACCAGTGACTGATAAAATGGCTGCAGGCGCGCAGGGCCGCCGTCTTCATTGATCAATGGGGTGCCCGGTGCGAAGCACAGCAGCAGCCAGACGCTGATCACAGCGAGCGCGGCCAGGCCGGCGCGACGCATGCCACGGCTCTCGGCTTCTGTGGCAGGCTCCTCGGCGTTCTTGATGGTGCCGGCGGTGCTGCTGACCGCTTTGCCCTTGAGTGTTCCCAGCCGGGGCTCGATGATTTTGTCGGTGATATACCAGATGACAGGCAGATAAATCAGCGTCATCGCAGCGATGAAATACCAGTTGCCGGCGATGTTCATTACCCAGCTCTGATCCAGGGTCTGCACTGCAGCTTCGGTAATACCAAACAGCAGTGCGTCCAGCTGCCCGGGCATCAGGTTGGCTGAGAAACCACCCGACACGCCAGCAAAACCGGCGGCAATGCCTGCGATCGGGTGTCTGCCCGCAGCGGCAAACACCACGCCCGCCAAAGGAATCAAAACCACGTAAGCAGCGTCGGCTGCGAGGTTGCCGATCATTGCCAGCAGAGCCACGACAGGCGTCAACAGAGCCGCTGGAGCCATCTTGACTGCGCTGCTCATGACCGTGCCAAACAGTCCGCTGCGCTCAGCGACACCTGCACCCAGCATCACAACCAGGACATAGCCTAGCGGGTGAAAGTGCGTAAACGTTGTTGGCATTTCAACCAGCAGCCGCTGGATGTTCTCGGGTGACAGCAGACTGGCAGCACTGATGATCAATGGGCTGCCGTCGGCCTGCACCTGCGTCGGGTGCACTGCAGAGACGCCCATCATGGCAGCAATCACGCTGATTACCATGATCGCCAGTATCAACCACAGGAAGATGAATGCAGGGTCGGGCAGTCGGTTACCGGTGTGTTCTATCCAACCCAGGATGCCGGGTTGCCGTGTCTGCTCGGGAGGTGTCTGATCGGACGGAGTTTGGGCCATGCTGAATTCCTGTGCCAGTAGGTCAGAGCCTGTGAGTTTATTGATCTAGCAGTATGTGCTTGTCATACGCCTGTGTAGAGCTTGTTTCGCTGTCGCACGTATCTGGCAAGAATAGTGCAGCTTGGCACGTAAAAAAAGAGGACGACGGGAATTGGCTGCCCGTCGCCCTCTCGTTCTCCACCGGTTGCTTCCTGCTGGTAGAAAATTGCTGGCCCTGAACCGCATGTGGTTCGTTACTAGCAGTATAAACCACATATGGTTCATTTGCGTTACAGACTGGCGAATTACGTGCGCAGTCGCCGGGGCGAGGCGACTCAGCGGGCTTTTGCCCGCAAACTGGGTGTGGCGCAGTCAACCATCATGCGCATCGAGAATGAAGACCAGAACGTTACACTTCAGACACTGGAGCAGCTGTGTCGTGCGTTTCGGGTAGATGTTGCGGATCTGTTCCCCACTGACCTGCCTGTCAGGCATTACAGTGCGGCCAGGAATGAGGCTGTCAGTCAAGCTGGGCAGCCTGCGATGATACACGAGCAACCGGCACGTTCCCGGCGTTCAGATAAAGCTCAGGGTGGCCAGGGCGTTGGTGAGATTAAGAAGAAGAAATAATACGGAAATGCGACTGATGGCCTTGCCCGGGTCCGAGCCCTGATAGGCGCGCCGGATGCCAAACAGCAGCACGAACGACCACGCGACTACCCCTCCCAGCAACATCAAATAGACCTGCCAGTTGCGATCAGCGACAGCAAAACTGCCGGTGACAAAAAAAATCACCGCCATAATCCAGTACAATGTCCAGTACTTTAAGGCCAGAGATACATTGCCACTTCGCAGGCGCTGCCAAAAAGAAGTTTGCGGTGCGTTGTGCTCGGTCATAGGATAGCCCGTCGGTCAGATGGCGCATTCTAGCATGGTCAGCGAAGTACGCAGCCCCACATGGGTGAATGATCAGGAAAACAGGTTTAAATCATGGTACAAGCACTCAGAAGTCACTTTTATGCCTACATCAGCAAATTGCGCTGGTTACAACGCTGGGGCATGAAGCGCAATGTCATTGCCGAGAACGTCATGGAGCACAGCTGGGAGGTTGCGACCATTGCGCATGTGCTGGCACTGGCCAAGAACCGGTTCTTTGGCGGCACGGTCGACGTCAACGCGGTGGTCGTTGCAGCGCTGTACCACGATTGCAGTGAAGTCATCACTGGTGACATGCCGTCGCCGATAAAATATCACTCGCCAGAAATCACCCGGGCCTACAAGGCTATCGAGCATCAGGCCGACCATGAGCTGCTGAGCCTGTTACCTGCCGACCTGCAGGCAGACTTCCGCAAGGTGCTGGTTGAGGCAGAGATACCGCCTGACTATCACGCCATCATCAAGTCAGCTGACACGATCTGTGCCTATCTCAAATGCAAAGCCGAGGTGCAGGCTGGCAACCCGGAGTTTCGACAGGCAGAAAAGGATGTCCGGGCGCGTCTTGACCGGATTGACGCGCCAGAGGTGAAGTATTTTCTGGATACCTTTGCTCCCAGTTACGGTTTGACGCTGGATGAATTGTTGAAATGAGTCATCGACTGGCGAGCACGACATGATGTCTTATCTTGGGTTCATCCGGCGCAACTGGCCGTTGCTGGCTTTCGGATTTACAGCTGTATTCTGGGGCAACTTTGGTCAGTCGTTTTTCGTGGCCTGGTTTGGCGCGGAAATACAGCGCGACCTGGGACTTAGTGCGGGCGCGTATGGCAGTGCTTACTCACTGGCAACGCTGGGTGCTGCTGTTGTAGTAGTGTGGGCTGGTGGTCTGATTGACCGTATGCCACTGCGCCGCTTCTGTCTGTTTATCAGCCTGGGGCTGTGCATTGCGATGCTGGGTCTGTCGCTGTCACAGAACCTGGTGATGCTGCTGCTCAGCTTTTTTCTGCTGCGCCTTTTTGGCCAGTCTTTGCTGCCGCATACCGGCACGACAACCATGTCGCGCTATTTCAGCGATGGGCGCGGCAAGGCCATCAGCCTGGCCATGTCGGCGGTTCCGCTTGGTGAAATTGTGCTTCCCATTCTGGCAGTGGCACTGATTGCCGCGCTTGGCTGGCAGGGCACTTTTCAGCTGCTGGCACTCGGTGTTGCACTAATTCTGATTCCGACAATGCTGCTACTGCTGAAGATTACCGGTCTGAGTGCAGGGGATGCGCGACGCGCTACAGGAGCAGCGGCACCAGTCAGCAGTGAGCTTGGCTCTCCTGACGATGCAGGACGCCGTGAGCTGCTGACTGACTATCGCTACTGGCTGGCGTTGCCAGGCATCATGGTCAATCCTTTCATAATCACAGGTGTTTTTATTCACCAGAACTTTCTTGTCGACAGCAAGGGATGGAGTGTCAGCTGGCTGGCCAGCTGCTTTATCGTCTATGGCATTGTACACTGGCTGAGTTCGATGGTGATGGGCGTACTGGTGGATCGGCTGAAAAGTGCGTGGTTACTGCCGACCATTGTTGCGCCTACGCTCTGCAGCATACTGGTCGCGGCCTATATGCCGGGTGACATTGCTGCGCTGGTGATGCTGTCACTGCTGGGTATTTCAGCTGGCAGTGGATCGCCAATCACCGGGTGGTTGTGGCCAAAGGTATACGGCACAGCGCGACTTGGTGCGATCCGCTCCATGAACATGGCGCTGATGGTGTTCAGCACGTCGGTATCACCCATCCTGTACGGATATTTTATCGACAATGGCGCAACGGCGGAGTCACTGTTCGGGACCAGCGCTCTGGTGATCACGATTGCACTGATACTGTTATTATTCTCGTATCCAATGAACACTTCACCGCGCCAGAGAATCAATCGGAACAAGACTTCAGACAAGGAAATTGACCTGTGATGAGTAATGATCCCGCCCGGTTGTTCGAAGAATTGGTAGGCCTGAACTACCAGCTCTACAGCAGCCTGTTTCTGAAATTACCACTCGACGCCATTGAACAGACGGGAACTTTGTTGCCGTTGCTGTCAGAAGCCTGTGCAGACGGGCTGTCAGAAGGCCGGACCCCGGTTGAAATTATCGAGAAGTTCTTTGAACAGCATCGCGATCATTTCTCCGAGCGTGAACAGGTACAGTTTCTGTTCAAGATCATTCAGTACGTCGAGCGCCAGGTGGTATTGATTGATGCTCTGGAGGATGCGTCCTATACAAAGATTCACCAGATCGACAACAAAAACGCACTGACTCGTCTCGCTGAGCGGGCGGAAGATGAGGGCCGCGCGGACAGGCTTGCAGCGCTGCTGCACAATTTTGGTGTGCGCGTGGTGCTGACGGCCCACCCGACGCAGTTTTATCCAGGACAGGTGCTGGCGATCATCTCCGATCTCAATCAGGCCATTTCGCAGGCACGCACCGGAGAGGTGCGAGATCTGCTGCAGCAACTCGGTAACACACCTTTCTTTCAGAAAGAAAAACCCTCGCCGTATGACGAGGCTGTGCTGCTGACCTGGTATCTGGGCAATATTTTTTATTCAAGCATAGGTGAGCTGGTAGATCCGCTGGCACAGCGCTTTCCCGATGCCATCAATACCAACGCCGAGCTGATCAGTATTGGTTTCTGGCCGGGTGGCGACCGCGACGGCAATCCTTTTGTTACTACGGATACAACCTTGCGTGTGGCCGCGCGGCTGCGCCAGACCATCATGCAGTGTTATCACCAGGACCTGCGGGCAATGAAGCGTCGCCTGAGTTTCCGTGATGTATACGAGCCGCTGGATAAACTGGAGAAACATATTCGCGAGGAGCTGGCGGGCAGTCTCGAACACGAAAACATTCTGTTACGCGATATTCACAGAACACTGGATGAGGTTGAAGCCCGTGTCGTTGAAAAACACCAGGGCATGTACGTTGAGATGATACAGTCTTTCCGTCGCAAGCTGACGCTGTTCGGCTTCCATTTTGCCAGCCTCGATATCCGCCAGGACAGCCGCGTTATCGCCCGCACGCTAACAGAGATTGCAGAGAAACAACCAGGGCTGTTGCCGGAAGATTTCGATGAACTGAGTGAAGACGCACAAGTGGCCGCATTGTTTAAGTGTCATGGTGATGTCGATCCCAGCCAGTTTGACGACCCGGTGATACGGGACACCATAGAGTCATTTGAGGTGATTCGTCATATCCAGCTCAGCAACGGTGAGCGCGGTGCACATCGATATATCATCAGTAATTGCCGGGGTCCCGTCGATGTGGCGCGCGTGCTGGCGCTGTTCCGCTTGTGTGGATGGGGCGATCAAGCCATCACGGTAGATATCGTGCCCCTGTTTGAAACCGTCAATGATCTTCAGCATGGTGGCGCCTCCATGCAAAGTCTCTATCGGAATGACGCCTACAAGGCACACCTGGGACAGCGGCGTCAGCGTCAGACTGTGATGCTTGGCTTCTCCGACGGTACCAAGGACGGTGGTTACCTGATGGCCAACTGGGCGATCTATTCGGCAAAAGAAGACATTACGGCTGTGTCCAGGGAGCAGGGCGTGGAAGTCATCTTTTTTGACGGACGTGGCGGTCCGCCCGCCCGTGGCGGCGGCGACGCCTACCTTTTTTATGCTGCGCACGGCCGGACCATAGAAAGCAACCAGATTCAGATGACCGTGCAGGGGCAGACCATCAGCTCCTACTACGGCATCAAGGCAGCGGCCAAGCACAATCTGAGTCAACTGATGACCGCTGGTCTGGAGAATAACCTGATAGAACGGCCGGACCGGGAGCTTGACGATCTGCAGCGCAACCTGATTCGTGATCTGGCCGAGCGCAGTTATGCCAAGTACGAAGCGTTTAAACAGCACGAGCTGTTCATGCCCTATCTCGAAGAGATGAGCACGTTGAAGTACTACGCCATGGCCAACATCGGCAGTCGACCCTCAAAGCGGGGTGGCGGCGGTGCCATGAAATTCGAGGACCTGCGCGCCATTCCATTTGTTGGCTCATGGAGCCAGCTTAAGCAGAACGTACCGGGCTTCTACGGGCTTGGATCGGCACTGAAGGCCCAGGAGGAATTGGGACGCCTGGATGCCTGTCTGGATCTTTACCAGAAATCACGTTTTTTCCGCGCGCTGATATCCAACAGCATGCAAAGCATGAGCAAGACCAATTTTGAGCTGACCCGTTACATGGAGTCAGACAAGCGGTTTGGTGCTTTCTGGCGAGATATTTTTGAGGAGTATGAGCTTAGCCGGGAGATGGTGCTGAAGGTGGCAGGGCAGCAGGAGTTGCTGCAGGATAATTCGCGCGCGCGCCTGAGTATCAAGTTGCGCGAAGAGGTCGTGCTGCCGCTGTTGACGATTCAGCAGTATGCGTTGATTCGAATCCGTGAAGCGCGTGACCTGGATGATCAGAATCGCCTGGAGATGTATGAAAAAATGGTGGTCCGAACACTGTTCGGCAATATCAATGCAGCGCGCAATTCGGCCTGATCGATAGATAAAATTTTGCAGTCATCCATCTTGAATGAATCAGGTCGCTTGCACACAATGAGCGCGCCTGGATCAACCGCGCTGATTGTCAGCGCAGTAGATTCAATTCGCAGGGGGACAACATGGCATATTTGATTCTGTTAGCTGGATTGCTGGTGCTGGTGCTGGGCGCTGAGGCACTGGTGCGTGGCGCATCGCGCCTGGCAGCAGGCTTGGGAATCACCCCGCTGGTGATAGGTCTGACGGTCGTAGCGTTTGGTACCAGTGCACCCGAAATGGCCGTCAGCATAGGCGCGGCTCTAACCGGCCAGGCCGATATTGCGCTGGGCAATGTGGTTGGCAGTAATACCTTCAATATTCTGGCGATACTGGGTATTTCCGCGCTGGTTGCACCGCTGGCAGTCGCTGCTAATCTAGTGAAACTCGATGTCCCCCTGATGATACTGGCGGCCATTATTCTGCTGCTGATGGCACTGGATGGTCGAGTATCACAACTTGACGGACTCATTCTTTTCGCTGGTGTTGTTGTTTATACAGCAGGCCTGATCTGGCTTAGCAAGAAAGAAACAAGCGATGTATCGATGACCGAGATTACCGGTGGTGATGTAGTCGCGGCGGGGCAGTCGGCCAATACCCTGGCAAATCTCGCTTGGATTGCCGGTGGCCTGGTACTGTTGGTGCTGGGCTCGCGCTGGCTGGTCGACAGTGCAGTCCAGATTGCCCAGACATTCGGCGTCAGTGAGCTGGTCATTGGTTTGACCATTGTCGCGGCGGGCACCTCCATGCCAGAGTTGGCGACGTCTGTGGTTGCAAGCATCCGCGGCGAACGTGACATCGCGGTTGGCAACGTCGTCGGTAGCAACCTATTCAATATTCTCGCAGTGCTGGGTCTGTCCAGCATGATCTCCCCGGACGGTGTTGATGTTGCAGCGTCAGCTTTGCGTCTGGATATACCGGTCATGATTGCCGCCTCGCTGGTCTGTCTGCCAATTTTCTTCTTTGCCAAACGTATCTCGCGTGGTGTTGGTGCGCTGTTTCTGCTCTCTTATGTGGCCTACACCGTGTATCTGATCATGAACACGGCACCGGCATTGTGACGGTTCTCGCTCATATAGGACAATTGGGGCATTGACCGGCTCTAGAAAATGAGTAAAGAATCCGGTCAATAACAACGCCGCCATTGAGCGGGCAGCCACAAGGTACGTTGTGAGCCGCTTTGACCGCATCTACAAGATACACGAGCTGCTGCGCACCTCACGCCAGCCTGTGCCTATGAGTCGCTTCATGGAGATACTCGAGGCGTCGCGTAATTCCGTCACGCGCGACTTCGAGTATCTCCGCAATCAACTGGGTGCTCCGCTGGAGTATTGCCGTGAACACAACGGGCATCGTTATGATCCGTCCGCGCCAGTATTCGAGCTGCCTGGCTTCTGGATGAGTGCCAGCGAACTTTACGCCTTGCTGGCTTGCGAGCAACTACTAGAGCAGGTACAACCCGGGCTGCTCAGTGATCGGTTGATCCCCCTGAAAGAACGTATTCGCAATCTGCTGAGTGAGTCTGGACATGAAGCGGCATTAATCAGCGACAAAATTCTGATCCAACCCACACAGGCGCGTGAACGGCATGAACAACTCTTTGCACCTATTGCGGAAGCTACATTAAGTGGCCATCAGATTCGGCTGGCTTACCAACCACGTTCAACAGACCGTAGCAGCATTCGTACCATTCACCCACAGCGTCTGATTCACTATAGATCCAATTGGTATCTGGCCGCCTTTTGCGAACAAAATGAAGCCCTGCGAATGTTCTCACTGGATCGAATCCAACATCCCACCGTGCTGGATATTCCTTGCAAAGTTATCGATGCGGATGAGGTGGAGCGCTATCTCAGCGGTGGTTTCGGCATTTTCAGCGGTCCAGCCAGGGGTGTGGCAAAACTGCGCTTCTCCGCGCAGGCAGCGCGCTGGGTGGCTGAAGAGCGTTGGCACCCAGAGCAGGTAGGGCAGTGGCTCGATGGTGCATACCACCTGGCACTGCCTTACTCAGACACGCCGGAACTAGTCATGGATATCTTGCGCTATGGACCAGATGTAGAGGTACTCGACCCGCCCGAGCTGCGCGACGAAGTCGCCGCGAGAATCAAAAAAATGCATGAAATCTACTGGTAATTTTTTCAGTGGTGCAATGGTTGGGGCAGTTGGGGTGTTAGGGTTGTTGCACTGTCAAAAATTATAGTCGTCGGAGACCGAATGGCCAGTAGGTCGACATATTTCGCCCACTCAGCACAGGGATTGCCGGAGAGTGACTGGCAATTGCTAAGCGACCATCTGCAAGCGGTTGGGCAACTTGCCGCTGACAAGGCTTCGCATTTTGGTGCATCTGAAATGGCCGAAATCGCCGGACTTCTGCACGATTTAGGTAAATACTGCGCTGAATTCCAGGACCGGCTTCGTGGATCAAGCAGGAGAGTTGACCACGCAACGTGGGGGGCAAAGGTCGTACTCGAGCGTTACGGGCAACTGGGTAAATTGCTGGCCTATGCGATTGCTGGTCACCACGCCGGTTTGGCGGACGGGCGGGAAGATATCGATAATCGTATAACGCCCCTAGAAAATCGATTGAGGCGGGACTCCGAGACCTCACTGGATTCAGTCTGGCAGTCGGAAATCAAGCTACCAGACCAGGTGGGCATGCCGACATTCCAAATGCGAAGTGGACAACAACACTTCCAACTTGCTTTCCTGGGCAGAATGCTATTCTCGAGTTTAGTGGATGCTGATTTTTTGGACACAGAGGCGTTTTACAGCCGCATCGAAAACAGCCCCCCGCGAAGCAATGACTTTCCTTCGATCAGGGAGCTGCATGCACAACTAGATGATTATCTGTCACAACCAAAGTTTAATAGCGCAGAAGGTGTCAATAGGATTCGAGCGCAGATACTTACTGAGGTTAGGGGGAAAGCCAAAGAAGAGCCCGGACTGTTCTCTCTGAACGTACCCACCGGCGGCGGCAAGACGCTCACGTCCCTTGCTTTTGCGCTTGATCATGCAGTCAATCATGGATTGAGGCGCGTTATTCTGGTCATCCCCTTTACCAGTATTGTTGAGCAGAATGCTGCGGTATTTCGCGAGGCGCTTGGACCATTAGGCGAGAAAGCTGTTCTTGAGCACCACAGTGCTTATTCGGATGAACAGAGAGAATACTCTGACCCTGATTCGCGGGATAAACTACGTCAGGCGGCAGAAAATTGGGAGGCGCCGATTATCGTGACGACGGCCGTTCAGTTTTTTGAGAGCCTGTTTGCCAATCGTTCCTCTCGCTGCCGCAAACTCCATAATATTGCCAATAGCGTCGTTATCCTGGACGAAGCGCAGACCTTGCCCATAAGGCTGTTACGGCCGTGTGTCGCTGCTATCAGTGAGCTTGCTCTAAATTACCGCACCAGTGCTGTTCTATGTACCGCGACCCAGCCCGCGCTCAAAGAATCCGATGGGTTCAAGGGTGGGTTGTCAAGCGTCCGTGATCTGGTATCGGATCCTCAATCGCTTCATCGACAACTGCAAAGGGTCTCTGTCAGACACGTTGGCGATCTTATTGACGATGAACTGGTGGCGCGGTTGAGCGAAGAGCATCAGGTGCTGTGTATCGTCAATAATCGACGCCATGCCAGAAGCTTGTTTGAAAGCTTACGATCTGACGTAGGTGTCTTTCATTTGACAACGCTGATGTGTGCGCGTCACCGCAGTGAGCAACTTGATGCCATTCGGGTATGTCTCAAAAGCGGCAAACCTTGCCGCGTGGTCTCGACCTCATTAATTGAGGCAGGCGTGGATGTCGACTTCCCAATCGTGTATCGGGCAGAGGCTGGCATTGATTCGATAGCACAGGCAGCCGGACGCTGTAACCGAGAGGGCAAAAAACCTGCGCAGGAGAGTTGGGTCAATGTATTCAACGTGGCCAGCGATTGGAGCACACCTCCTGAGCTTGAGCAATATGCCCAGGCATGCCGTACTATCTTTCGCAAGCATAGCGACAACCCTTTAGCTCTGGAGGCTATTCTCGACTACTTCCGAGAAGTGTATTGGCTGAAGGACAAGGAGCTTGACGCCTACGCGCTGTTGACCACCATCGAGAAAGGGGGAGTTGACGGTATTCCCTACGAAAAGCTCGCCAACAAGTTCCGAATGATAGAAAGCAATATGAAGCCTGTCATCGTTCCCTATTTTGGGCATGGTGAATCAGACGGGAATTCAGAAGTGTCGAGGCTATGCAGAGAGTTAGGGTATGCGGAATATCCTGGTGGAATAGCCAAAAAATTGCAGGGGTACTTGGTGCAGGTGCCTGAATACGGGCTTCAAGCCTTGATGGCTGCAGGTGCAGTACAAGCTATCAATCCTGAGAAGTTTGGTGACCAGTTTATGGAGCTTTGCAAGCCAGATCTATATGACCCGGTTTGTGGGTTGAGTTGGGATAACCCTGAATTTACCTCGGCGGAACAGAGCGTTATTTGAATGTAATCTTATTAACAGCAACCTGAATGGTATCAGGAGGTGCTATGGCATATGGAATCAAATTGAAGGTCTGGGGAGATAGGGCCTGCTTTACGCGACCAGAAATGAAGGCAGAGCGTGTCAGCTATGACGTCATTACCCCCTCTGCCGCGCGTGGCATTCTTGAAGCGATTCACTGGAAGCCCGCGATTAGGTGGCGAGTCGATCGGATATTGGTTTTGAACGCCATTCGTTTCGAATCGATACGCCGTAATGAAGTCGGCAACAAGCTCTCCGCAGCTTCGGTCAAAAAGGCGATGAATGCGGGATCAACAGATGGACTGGTTGCCTACGTTGACCAGGATCGTCAACAACGAGCGGCGACTGTGCTAAAAGATGTTGCTTATGTCATAGAAGCCCATTTCGAGCTAACAGATTGCGCTGAGGCCTCGGAAACAGAAGGAAAGCATCTTGATATATTCAATCGTCGTGCCCGCAAAGGGCAATTCTTTCACGCTCCGTGTCTGGGGGTACGGGAATTCCCGGCGAACTTTGACTTGCTTGAAGATGACAGTTATCCGAAATCTGACGCATCCCTGGTCGGCGAGAGAGACCTGGGCTGGATGCTCCATGACTTTGATTTCGCCAACGACAACACTCCGTACTTTTTTCGTGCAGTGATGCGAGAGGGTTGGATTGATGTCCCGAGTATTCAGGCGGCGGAGGTCAAATCATGATATTGACTGCGTTAAACAACTATTACAATCGGCTCGTTGAGCAGGATGTTGATGACGTGCCGGCATACGGTTTTAGTCAAGAGCAAATCAGCTTTGCTTTGATTATAAACACAGCCGGAGATCTCGTTGATGTGATCAGTTTGATGGATACATCAGGCAAAAAGCCCCGTCCACGAGTTATGCAAGTGCCTCAGCCCCCTAAGCGCTCTTCTGGCATCTCGCCATGCCTGTTTTGGGATAAAACAAGTTACGTTCTTGGGTTAACGGCGAGCGACACCGAAAAAGACGTCGAGCGAGCAGCCAGGGCTTTTGATGCTTTCAGAAAATATCATCACGAGCTACTGACAGGTACTGATGATGAGGGCCTGCGTTCATTACTTGCATTTCTGAAAAAATGGAATCCTGACTCAGACGAGTTGATCGCAAAAATACCGCCAGAGGTGCGTGACTCTAATGTCGTTTTCAGATTGGACGGAGAACAAATTTTTTTGCACCAACGCTCCGCTGCAGTTGCCGTTAGAGCAATGCAAATGGGCCAGGATGGTGAACAGCAGGTTACTTGTCTGGTGACAGGTGAGTTAGGAGCGGTAGCGCAACTGCACCCGGCTATAAAAAATGTTAACGGTGCTCAGAGTTCAGGCGCTTCACTTGTGTCATTTAACCAGAACTCATTCGAATCATACGGTAAAGCGCAAGGCCAAAACGCGCCTGTTTCAAGTCGTGCTTCGTTTGGCTACGGCACGGCATTGAACTATCTTTTGCGCCGGGAGGAGAGCAACAAACATCGACTGCAGATCGGGGATGCAACCGTTGTTTTCTGGGCAGAGTCGAACACAAATGCCAACTCGAACGTTGCAGAGTCCTTGTTCAGCATATTACTCCAGCCTCCAGGGCCAGATGATGAGGCAGAGAATGCCTTACTGCATTCCACACTGACTGGCGTAGCCAAAGGCCGGCCGTTGTCTGACCTGAATGTGGAGCTTCAATCAGATACCAAAATATACGTGTTAGGTCTGGCTCCGAATGCTGCCAGGCTATCCATACGATTCTGGCAGGTAGACAGCCTTGAATCGCTACCAGTTTAATAGACACCTTTTAGCGTTACAATGAAGCTAAATGGAGGTGTCCATGTCGGGCAAACGATATACCGAGCAATTCAAAGTAGAAGCAGTTAAACAGATCACTGAACACGG
>Ga0208316_1001312_pt1 | contig 15186 bp, 19 predicted proteins | sample MalvireepMed_231_FD_184240 | JGI IMG/M metagenome (GOLD analysis project Ga0208316, IMG submission 184240) | Marine viral communities from the Global Malaspina Expedition - Malaspina viral metaG DeepMed_231 (SPAdes) (version 2) | ecosystem: Environmental > Aquatic > Marine > Oceanic | place... | reverse complement strand
TGGCATACGCTAGAGGAAGATACGCTAAGTTTATCTCTGACCGTAGCGGAATGGAATTTCCATATAGGGAAATGGTGAAAGAATGGAACGGCGCACGCGTTCATAAAAGTGAATATGAGCCGAAGACAGCACAGGATCATCCTCGCAAACATTCTGCTGATAAAGAATCATTACAATATGCTAGACCAGATAGGGGTGAAAGCGCTGTTGCAACATTACTACCCCTAAATCCTTTCAGGTTTACAGCGAGTAGCGCAACAATATCAGTTTTTGAACCTGATCACGGAAGATCAAGCAGTGATACTGTTAGATTTAGGGATGTCAGAGGACTAATATTCGGAGCTGACATAGATGAACTAGAGGATTCCGATGGATATAGTATTACAAAAACAGATGATGATTTTTATACTTTTGCAGTTTCAACAGCTGCAGGAACAACAGGAAACGGTGGAGGTGGTTATGTCTCTGCTGGACCGACAACATTGAGTGCATAATGACAACATACTCTGAATTAACAACACAGATTTTAGACTATACAGAAACAAGCACTGATGTGCTGACATCTACAAGAACAGATGATTTTATAGAGCATACGGAAAATAGGATACTAAGGGAAGCTGATTTGGATGCATTCAAATCACATCAATATGCATCTGTAACAGCTGATAATGCTTTTGTTTCTTTGCCTGGTGGGTCTGATCCAGATCCAACATCCTTGTCTACAATAAGGACAGTTCATATTTATCCTGCTTCAGGAACAGCAACAAGAGATTTCTTAGAACAACGTGATATTAGTTTTATGAATGAATATTGGCCTGTAAGAACTTCTACGGGAACACCAAAATACTGGTCCTGGTGGGATGAAAACTCAATTTATCTTGCACCAACACCAGATGCAGCGTATAATATAGAAATAGGAATTACTAGATTACCAACAAGACTGTCTAGTTCTAATACAACCTCATGGTTGGGGAATAATGCCCCGTCGGCATTGCTTTATGGATGTCTTGCAGAAGCCTTCAAATTCTTGAAGGGACCAGCGGAAATGCTGCAACTATACGAACAATCATATCAACGTGCTATTCAAGAGTTGGTAATTGAACAGCAAGGAAAGCACCGAAGAGATGAATATATGCATGGGGAATTAAAAATACCAGGTATGCAAACACAACAAAAATCCATAGGAGGATAAGACATGGCAATAACTCAAGCTGTCTGTACAAGCTTTAAACAGGAAATTCTTGTTGAAACGCATGACTTCACAGCTACAACAGGGGACACGTTTAAGATTGCATTGTATTCAAGTTCAGCTACTTTAGGTGCTTCAACAACTGCCTATTCCGCTACAAATGAAGTTTCTAATTCAGGAACTTATACGGCGGGAGGTGGATCATTGACAAATGTAACACCAACAACAAGTGGAACAACTGCTCTTACTGACTTTGCTGATATATCATTTACATCAGCAACAATCACAGCAAGAGGCGCACTAATTTATAATAGTAGTGAATCTAACAAGGCAGTATGCGTATTGGACTTTGGTGGCGACAAGACATCTACAAGTGGAACGTTTACAATTCAATTTCCGGCTGCTGATTCAAGTAACGCTATTTTACGACTAGCGTAGGAGATAATATATGGCTCTCGTATTAGACGATAGAGTAAAAGAAACATCAACGACAACAAGCACAGGTACGCTTAGCTTAAGCGGAGCCGTTTCAGGGTTCCAGACATTTGTTGCAGGCATTGGTAATAGCAATACAACATATTATGCCATTGTTAACCGTGACGAAGCGGAATGGGAAGTTGGTCTTGGAACCGTAACCGATGCTTCAACTGATACACTAGCAAGGACAACAGTTATTTCAAGTTCAAATAGTGATTCGGCTGTTGACTTTAGTGCTGGAACAAAAGATGTTTTTGCAACATTGCCAGCGAGTAAGGTTGGATTTCTTGATGGAAGCAATAATTTTATAGTAGGTAAAGGTGCTGCGGGCGTTGACTATACATTAACATTTGACGGTGCAGATTCCGATGGTGTTTTAACATGGATGGAAGATGAGGATTTATTTAAATTCACTGATGTTATAAATGTTGGCGTTGATGATGCAGGGCATGATGTAAAATTTTTTGGCAATACTGCCGGTAGTTATTGGTTATGGGATACATCTGCTGATGGTGTTGTACAGATAGGAACACTTACAGTTGGAGTTGATGATGCAGGGCATGATGTAAAATTTTTTGGCAATACAGCAAGTGCCTATATGTTATGGGACACATCAACAGATGACTTGGTATTAGCAGGTGCGGCAGGAATTGATCTTGCCGGTGATATTGACGTAGATGGAACTGCAAATTTAGACAATACAGACATTGACGGAACATTCGCTGTTGACGGTACAACTATTTCACTAGATGCAACAACATCATTGAATATTGATAATTCTAATACATCAAATGGTGTTACCATAGCTACTGCAACATCTGGTGTGCCAATTTCAATTGGACATGCAACTTCTGAAACAACAGTCAATGATAATTTAACTGTAACAGGAACATTAACAGGAACTTTAGCAACAGCCGCTCAAGGCAGTGTAACAAGTTTAGGTACTTTAACAGCACTTACTGTAGATGATATAGCTCTTAATGGCAAAGTTGTAACCATGACAGGTTCAGCCAGTGACACGGCTGTATTTACAGCAGGAACTAATGGAACTCTAAGCATTGTAACAACGGATGCTGCGGCTGCGGCTGCGAATATTCAAATTACAGCAGATGGTACAGTAGATATTGATTCAGCAGGTGTATTAACTTTAGATTCAGGAGCAGCAATAAATATTGAACCTGCTTCTGGTTCAGCAATTTTATTAGACGGAACAATTAGTGTAGATGCAGGAGTAGTTACAGGTGCAACAAGTATTACATCAACAGCTTTTGTTGGTGATATAACAGGAGACGTAACAGGAAATGCCTCTGGTACTGCGGCTACAGTTACAACAGCCGCACAAACAAATATAACAAGTCTTGGAACTTTAACTGCTCTTACTGTAGATGATGTAGCTATTAATGGCAAGGTTGTAACCATGACAGGTTCAACTAATGATACAGCAGTATTAACTGTAGCAACAAATGGAGCATTAAGTTTAGTAACAACCGATACGGCTGCGGCGGCAGCCAATATCCAGATAACAGCAGACGGCACGGCAGAATTGGCAGGTACGACAGTTACTTTGGATTCTGCTGCTGATATAGAATTAGAGGCAACGGATGATATTAATATTCCTTCAGATGTTGGATTAACATTTGGGAATGACGGAGAAAAAATTGAAGGGGATGGTTCTGATTTAACTATTTCTGGTAATACTGTAAATTTGGATTCAAGTATGAATCATACGTTTTCAAGTACAGGAAAAGCAATGACTTTAGGATTTTAAGAAGGAAAATATGGCAGGAATACAAATAAATGGTGCTGCTCAGAAATTAGTTTTAGATTCTGATGCTGATACATATTTGGAAGCAGGAACGGATGATACGATTAAATTTTATGTAGCAGGGGCACATGATTTAACAGTTAGCTCCAATGCTGTTAATGTGCTATCTGGTACAACTTTAACTATTGATTCTGGTGCTAAAGTTGTAAATAATGGGACATGGAGTCCCTACACAGTTAGTACTGGTAAATCATTAGTAATGGGTATATAAGGAGGATAATATGGCAAGTGAATTATTAAAAGTAGCGTTAAAACCTACCTGTTCAAGCACAGAAACAAAACTGATAGATGGTGCGAGTGGTCACACTTACACTGTCCTGTCAATTTCAATCTGTGAAACGGCAGGTAATGCAGAAACTTTTCATCTATATGTAGATGACGATGATGGTGGAACTGACCACTATATTTATCATACACAAGCATTAGGAGCAAATGAAACTTTTGTTCATAATGACAGAATAGTTATTGAAGCTACTGATATGCTTGGTTTTATAACTCAATCAGCAGCAGATGTTGATGTTGTAGTTAGTTATTTAGACCAAACACTATAATAAAGGAGGATATAATATTATGAGTGGGATTGTAGGACAAAACCTTGGTCGTGGATCAGGTTTAGTTAAGAAAACTGCTGTTGACGCAGATTCTGTGACAGGTGCTTCCATCGCTGATGATGCGATTGATTCAGAACACTATACAGATGGAAGTATAGATAATGCCCATTTAGCAGATGATGCGGTTGATAGTGATGAATTAGCAGCTGGTGCTGTGGATACAGCCCATATAGCTGATAACCAAGTTACTCTCGCAAAAATGGCTGGACTTGCCCGAGGAAAAATAATTTATGGAGATGCCAGTGGCGACCCGGCAGCTTTGGCTGTTGGTTCTGCTAACTATGTTTTAACTTCAGATGGAACAGATACAGCTTGGGCGGCTGCTTCTGGTGGTGGAATTGATGAAATTGACATGTGGCGAATAAATACAGATATAACATTGGCTCAAGGAGGACAATATGAACCTGATTCTGCTTGGGAAAGATGTGATACCGCAAATGTTGATAATTTTCCATTAGGAACAGGAATGACAGAAAGTTCTGGTATATTTACATTTCCTTCTACAGGATGGTGGCTGATAACAGGAAGCTTTATGCATCATATAAGTGGTGGTGATTATAATTATTTAGCCAAAAGACTTTATCAAACAGCTAATAATAGCACTTGGCAGGATAGTGGATTTGTACAATCTGCTGCGGGGTCAACTGTTTTCAATGGTTATGATGCAGGTGGGGGCAGTTGTGTTTTTGATGTAACAGATACATCAAATCATAAAGTTAGAATGTTAATGGAAGCATCTGAAGCTAGTATCGTATTAAATGGTAGCACTAATATAAACTATGGCGGTCTATTGTTTGTTAAATTAGCTGAGACATAGAGGGAAATAATATGGATATAAAAACAGGAAGACCAAATCACATAGAAGATTATTTATCAAGGTTACATTTTGGAAGTTGGTTTAAATGGATTGACCCTAAAAATAAAGTTCATGCTAATATAACATTGACAGAAAAAGTACATAATCCTGACCATGGTACGGATTTTTCAAGGCCTGAACTTACAAAGATGCCTAATCCCCATAGCATACCCACTGAACAGGAATGTATTGATGGTTTAGCTCAAATGCAAACTGACTTTGATAATGCAAAGACTAAAAAAGAAAATGATAAAATCAGTGGTAATCAAAAGCTGAAGGATTTAGGTTTAACTGATGATGAAATTGTAGCAATTACTAGAGGATAAGATATATTCACACATTTATAATTATATAGGATAAATGTCTAATCTTAAAGATATCTTTAAAGTACCTTTATATCAAGTTAAATTAAACTTTGATGTTAAAAAATTACAGTCATTTTGTAAGGAATGGCAACATAATCATTTTGGAGAATCCAAAAGTAATAGAGGAGGATACCAGTCCAGTTCGTTACCAAAAGATGATCCTTTAATATATTCTCTAATACAAGAACTAGAATATCATTCTACATCTTTTGCTAATGAGTTTATTAATAACAAAAAACATAAAGTAGATAATTTATGGATTAATATTAATGGTTATAAAGACAGTAATGCTACACATACTCATCCTAATTCTATTTTATCTGGAGCCTATTATGTCAACACTCCTAAAGATTGCGGAGACCTTCAATTTGAACATCCGGCTATAGATATTCTTACTTATTATATGGATGCTATTCGTATACGGTCAGGAAAAAAGTTAGCTTATGATAATCCAAGTATGTATAATGCTGCATCCATTATGGTTCCAGCCATTGAAAATTCTTTGTATATTTTCCCTTCGTGGTTAAAACATTCGGTTCGATCAAATCAAAATATTAAAGAAGAGAGAATATCAATATCTTTTAATACTTTTTTTAAAGCCAAATGAAAAAAATAGAATTTATTTTACCTAAGTTAGAGATAGTTGCTAATGAAGAAATAAGACGTTCAGTAGGACTTGAACATCCACCTAAACCGGCAATGAATTTCATTTCAGAGGAATATAAAAATTTAGTTGGGTATAATAATAATGATTTACGGGCACCAACAGTAAAGAAATGTATACCTTTCTTAGATGCAATGACAAGTGGTTATATCATTCCTTTCTATCAAGATTACTTAATTACAATAGATGGTGAGAAACAAGAATGGGATGTTCGCACTAACTTTTATAGCCCACAAATTCATAAACCACAACAGCTGCCAAAGAATTATCAAGAAGGGAGAAAGCCAATCGGAAAATTTGCAAATAAATGGATTATTAAAACACCACCCGGATATAGTTGCTTATGTGTTCATCCTATGAATACTCCTAAGACGGATTTTGAAATTATATCAGGAGTTGTTGATACGGATACTTTTGAAGATGCCATTCAGTTTCCATACTACTTCAGAAGACATGGTTATAATAAGGAAAAGGTGCAAGTACATTTAAAATTAGGCACACCAATGGTGCAAGTTATTCCTTTTAAAAGGGAGAACTGGAAAAGTGAAGCAAAGGTAGCGATTGAAGAGAATGTAGGGAAATGGTCAAATAAATGGGCAGGAAATTTATTAAATTCTTACAAGAAATTTTATTGGCAAAAAAAACACTATGAATAAAATTAATTATAGGCTATAGATAGATCAACATTTGTTATAAAAGAGGATAAATGCTACTAGGACATACAACATTCGCCGAACAGGCCTTTCAGGATGCAAGGCTGGATGCGGTGCATAACATTGAGTTCGCGGAAACGGGGTTTGGCATGACATTCTCCATCGGCACGGAAGTGGCAACGGGCGGAGCGACTGTAGAACCTACTGGCGATGATTTATCTGTAACATTTAGTCTTGGTGATGAAGACGCATTTGGTGGAGCATTTTCTGGCTTAATTGAATTTGACCTAGGAAGTTTGGATTTTGCAGCTTGGAATGAAGTGGATGATAGTCAAACAATAACATGGACATCAGTTGATCCTGGGTCCACAAATTAGGAGGCAATAATGGCGGATGATGCTAGTATAACAATAAGCGCAACAGTATTGCCGGATGAGATTTCAAAAACCATCAGCGGTTCCATGACAGTGACCCCTGATGATACGAACGATAAATGGTATTACAAATTGACAGCGTGCACAACAACAAGCACAGATTTAATTGCAGGTAGTTTTTTAGACTATACAGCCGTTGATGATGACACGGCGCCAACGGCGATTACGACAAGTGATAAAGTAAAGTTCCTATTCATTAAAAATACTAGCTCCTCAGACGGAGTTGTGATATGCTTTGACGGAGGAGTGGCAGCATATAACCTGGTTGATGGTGTATTTATTGGTCCATCTCAGTCATGGTTTGGACGATTGCCCAACACGACAGTAGGAAATTTACACGCGATTTCATCTGATATTGGTGACGCTGGAGATGCAACGGCAAATCTAATTGTAGCAGCCTTAATAGACGACGTGGCATAAGGAGGAATAAATGGCTTCGACATATTCAAGTAGACTCAATCTTGAGCTTCAGACAACTGGGGAGAACTCAGGAACATGGGGTACAATAACAAATAACAACCTGCAAAAGCTGGAAGCAGCTATTAAGGGATATGTGTCAGTTGCCATTGCTAGCACATCGGATGCCTTAACCTTTGAGGATGGCTCAACAGGTCTAGAACAAGACAATGCAATTGTAAAGCTTACTGGAACACTCACTGGCAATACAACCATGCAGTGTGAAGCACAGGAGAATTGGTTCATTGTCGACAATGCGGCAACCATGGGAACCTATACATTAGGATTCAAGCCGGCGAGTGGAACAGCAGCTTCTCTTGTAGCAGGATCAAAACATTTACTATACACGGACGGTTCGACGATGTTCGATGTCCTGGATGACGCAGGAAATATCACGGCCAATGGAACATTGGACGTGGCAGGTAATGTCAATTTTAATGGTGGAACTTTTATTTATAATGAAGCAGGAGCGGATTTAGATGCTAGGTTTGAAGGAAGTGGTGAGGCTAACTTAATTTATCTTGATGCCGGTAATGACAGGATTGGTATTGGAACTGCATCACCTTCACAGGAATTACATGTTGTGGGTGGAATTAAAGCAACAAGCACAATTGACTTTGATGGCGGAACATTTACTTTTAATGATACAGGAGCAGATCTAGATTTTCGTATTGAAAGTGATGATGATGCCTATAACTTTATCTCTGATGCAGGTAATGATCGTATTGGTATTGGAACATCAGGAGCACCTGGGGGTAAATTAGAAGTTAATCAAAACAGTTCAACAGGAGCCATAGCTTGTTTAGAGTTGGATCAAGATGATCAAGATCAAGAATTTATCAAGTTTGATGGCACAAGTGCATCTGATCAAACAAAAAGTCTAACAACAGATACAAGTGTAGGATCATTGACGGGACATATTCGTGTCAATGTCAATGGAACTGACTATTGGATTCCTTTCTATGCTACTAACTAGGAGCTTAAATGCCATTACAAAAACTGCAAATAGCACCTGGTATTGATAAGCAAAATACCGAATACGGTGCAGAAGGAAGATGGGTGGATGGCGATAATATTCGCTTTCGTTATGGACAGCCAGAGAAAATTGGTGGTTGGGCGAAAGTAACGAGTGATGCTCTTCTAGGTTCAACTCGTGCCATTCTTACATGGTCTGACTTGAATGGCGTTAACTACGCCATGTATGGGACCAACAAGAAACTTTATGCCTATTCGGAAGGAAGCTACGGCGATATCACGCCAACTCGCGGAACAGGTTCCATTACAGAATTTGGAACAACAAATGCATCAACAACAGTTACCGTAACGGATGCAGACCACGGTTGCTTAATTGGTGATCATGTTACCATCTCTAGTGTCAGTGGTGATATTGGAGGTATAACACAAGCAAATCTCCAGAATGAATTTGAAATACAAACAGCGGTTGATGATAATACCTATACAATTGTATCACCAGCTGCGGCGTCATCAACAACAACTGGCGCAACGGCGACAGCAACATACGAAATTAATTCAGGACCGGCTGTGTCCATTTATGGATATGGATGGGGAGCTAGTGTATGGGATTCAACGGGCGATTCAGACAAAGGAACATGGAACAATACTCGTGAAGGATTGACGGGCGCCCAAGCGGCAAAATTAAAATCAGAAAAATGGTCATTGGATACTTGGGGTGAGGATGTCTTAATTCAAAAATTTGATGGTGGTATTTATTACTGGGATACATCCTCTGGACTCTCAAGCAATGTGGCGGCAACAACAAGCGTTTCCAATGGACCAACCAAGAGTAGGTTCATGATGGTATCCGGCGATGATAGGCATGTAATTTGCTTTGGAACAGAAACAACCATTGCAACAACAACCACGCAGGACAACATGTTTATACGCTGGTCGGATCAGGAAACAGTTAATACTTGGACACCAACTGCGACTAATACGGCAGGGTCACAAAGACTTACTGCAGGAAACCAAATTAATGCGGCTGTAAGAAGTAGGGGTGCAATATTAATTTGGACAGATACATCACTTTACCAGATGCAATTTATTGGTCCACCTTTCACTTTTGGATTCAAGCAACTAGGTGACAATTGCGGAGCGGTTGGAATTCATACGGCTATTGATATTAGTGGCATATCCTATTGGATGGGCCATGATTCTTTTTTCATGTTCGATGGTGCTGTTAAAAAGATCCCATGCACAGTGCAGGATTACGTCTTTGATGATATTAATCCGAATGCAGTAGGAGATATTTACTGTTCGTCTAACTCGGACTTTAACGAAGTCATATGGTTCTACGCTGCTAGTGGATCACTACAAATAAACAGGCATGTAACTTTTAACTATGCAGAGAACCTGTGGCATACAGGATCCTTATCACGAAGCACGTGGGCTGATCGTGGAGTTTATGCTAACCCGTATGCAACGGAATTTGATTCCGATGATTCTACGGCAACAATTTCAACAATCTATGGAAACAAAGATGGAAGAACTTTTGTCTACGCACAGGAGAAAGGTGTTAACGCTGCAGGATCAGCGATGACAGCATATATTGAATCAGGTGATATTGACATTGCGGATGGAGATCAGTTTCTGTCCATCTCCCGTTTTATTCCTGACTTCAAGAATCAAACAGGAACGGTTGATGTGACAGTGAAGTCTCGTCCTTATCCAGCAGCATCACAAACAACTAACGGACCATATGCAATTACTACAAGCACAACAAAACAGGACACACGCATAAGAGGACGGCAATTGGCACTCCGTGTTGGAAGCGACGCCGTTGATGAAGATTGGAGATATGGAACAATGAGGTTTGACGGAAAACCAGACGGATTGAGGGGGGCATAATGGCAAAGATAACAGTTCCTATGTTACCGCAAGCAAGGGAAGAATACGATCAATCGCAACTCAATCAATTGATTGCAACACTTGAGCAAATGATCTTCATATTGAACAATACCTATACACCTGTCACGCTAGGTGACGAGGAAGAACAAAGAGCATGGTTCTTAGGAGTATAAATGGCCAACGCGTTTGTAAACTACAAAGCTGTCTTGACGACAAGCGAGCTGACAACACTCTATACGGTGGGATCAGAGACAACGGCGATTGTCAAGTCCCTTCGCGTATCGAATACTGATGAGGAGAATGACTGCAAAATCTCCATTTATCTTGTGGATACGAACAGTGTGAGCTATAATTTGGAGACGAACAGGAAAGTACAAAAAGGAGAATCGGAAGAATTGTTAAAGTCATCACAGCAGACAGGCGGAACAGCACCGGTGGTCTTCAAGGAATCCGAGGTATTGAAGGTACAGGCGGAGAACGGAGGCGATCTGCACGTGATCCTAAGTGTAATGGAAATAACATAATGATTGCAATAAGGAGAAAAAATGGCTATAAAAGATGATATTACCGTGATGGCTGGAAAAAAAACATTTCCTATACCGGACGTGGAGACTAAATCCACGGTCAAGCACGCCACAACAGGGGAGGTCTACGCCGATGAAGACGCAGCGGAGGCCGACATCAATAACCCTGCAACTGACACAACAGAACAGGATATAAGGAGGGACGTTTCAATTAACGTGAACAAATTACCTGACATATTCGGAGGAACATCATAATGAGCTGGCTATCGGATAGATGGAGAGATGTAAAGAGAGCAGCAGGCAGTGATGAAGCAAGGATAGCACTAGGTTTAGGACTAGGAGGTTATGGCATCTTCGGAAAAGCGGCCATGAACAAGTTCCTGACAAGCTCCATGCTGAAGAACATGGCGAAGCGCTACGCAACTTCTTATTTAACAAGCACGGCAATGGGCAAGCCGCATGCAGGAAGGGGTGCAATGTCATCCGCACTGTGGTCGCTGCCGTTTCAGGCGTGGAAGAATTATGGATTAACACAGGACCTTATGGGTGGAGCAGGAGGTACGGATGTTCTTAGAGAAGGAACGGACACGCCTTGGTGGAAACTTATGTTAGGTCAAGGAATAGATGATCCTCCATTAGGAGTTGGATTTCAGGGACCAATGCGAGCAACAGATCCCGAACTTGGTTTCATGGACATGTTCACGAAGGACGTTCCAACTTACGGTGAGGGAAAAGCAGAAGGATTAGCTAAAATATTAAGGTTGGGGTCTAGAGGTCCAATAACAGGATACGAGGATAAATTTGATTGGTTAGGACTTGCACCGGAAGTCATAGGCCATGCACAGGCAGGATGGAAACCTAAAGAATTGGAGGAGCAAGGTGCAGAGAGAACAAGAAGGCAGCAGGCACTAATGGATGAAATAATGCAAAATCCATTATACGGTGATGAAAACATGTACAGGTGGCCTGGATGGGGATTGACGGCAGGAGTAAAAAGAGGTGGAATCATGCAGGCGTTGCAAGGTGGCGGAGATTTCATGCAAGATTTAATGATGCAGGAAGAAGCGCCAATGGCTGGAGAAGCTGTAGGACCAGTGGATATGCCGGACGAAGGAATTCAAGCGTACAGTGATTTCCCTGAAGCTACTTCGGAAATGTTCGCGGGAGACGAAGGAATTCCACCTGAAATACTGGAGGGAATTGTTAACCAACGCGATCCTTTAATGGAAAAAATAATGGAAATTATTATGAGAATGATTGCCCCTACTCTTGGTGAAGATGAAGAAATGCCTATGATGGGACCATCAGGAATGGGAGAGATGGGTGACTATATCGGTCCAATGTCCGAGATTGGCGAAGAAGAGCAAGGAGACCTAGGATTGGGAATGCAATCCGGAGGGGACTATACACGCGGAGCGCATGTCATGGGTCCAGGTACTGGAACATCGGATAGTGTGAACGCAAAATTATCAGACGGCGAGTTTGTCATGACGGCGAATGCCGTGAAAAACGCTGGAGGCGGCGATCGGAGGGAAGGAGCAAAGCGAATGTATCAGATGATGAATCGTCTTGATCCTCAGTCCGCGCGACCGGGAGAGGAACCAACAGTAGTTTAATGAAATGGAAATTTATCGGGGAGAATGACCTCGACTGGATCATAAAGACAGCAAGGGAATTGCATGCTGAATCAAACTGGTCCAAAAAAGTGAAGTTTAGTGAAGATAAGGTAAAAAAATATTTTCACATGGTGCTTACTAATCCGGACATGTTCGGAATCATAGCACACGAGGATGATAAGAACATAGGTTTCATGACTGGAATCATAATGGAGTACAGTTTTGGAACTGCAAAGTTTGCAAAGGAAATGGATTTATATGTTAAAAAAGAACACCGCGGAAAGATGTCAGCCATAGTCATGATGAAAATGTTCAAGGCGTGGGCAAAGACTAGAGAAGCAAAAGAAATTATATTTGAGCCAGAAAGCGTTGATAATATTAATAAGTTTGACGCGATGGCAAAGCGATTGGGGATGAAGGAAGTTAGCAAGATTTACAGAGGAGATTTATAATGAGTTCCATACCAGGAATACCACGACCAGACCCATACCAACCATCTGATCCACAGATATACCAACAGTTTGAAAGGGAAGCACCACAAATAGAGGCGCGTAAGCTTCAATTAATGGACTTAACTGGAAGACTTGCTGGGGAGGGGGCTGTTACTACACCTGGAACATTACAAATACCCACTCAACAAATTGCACAATTTGACCCACTTCAAGAAACAGGTTTTACACAAACTACGCAAGGGCTTGGAAGCTATTTGCCGTACATGGGTGCCGCTACCAGTGCATTAAACATTGCTGGCGGCGCTCAATATGACCCATCATCATATCAACAATATATGAATCCTTACCAGGAATCAGTGACACAATCCATTGAGGATCAATTTACAAAATTACAAAATGAAGCCAGTGCCCGTGCAGGAAGAACTGGTTCCTTTGGAACAGAAAGAGAAGGAATTACCACCGCAGAACTTGGACGACAGCGTGCACAGGCCGTAGGACAATCGCAGGCGCAAAACTTTGCGCAGGCACAGCAGATGGCAACTGGCCGTTTCGACGAGCAAATGAACCGGTTGCAGAATGTTGCTGGAGGATATGGACAACAAGCACAGCAGGCACAGCAGCTTGGGCAGGGTGACCTTTCATCCTTATTTGCAGCTGGGTCTCAAAGGCAACAACGTGCGCAGCAAGTTTCTGACGCTCAATACAGACAGCAAATACAGCAAATGTATGAGCCATACCAAAGAATCGGTTTTGTCTCGGATATCTATCAAGGAATGCCAAGCAGCTCATCCGCATTAACAATGGGTTCTTCTCCAATGACTAATCCAATGGCACAGGCGGTTGGAGCAGGAATAACAGGACTAGGGGCTTACCAAGGATATCAGAACGCATTTGGACAGGGGTAGATATGCCTAGAAGAGTTTTAAACAGGCCTATGTTTGCTCGTGGTGGGTATAAACTTCCTGGATATGGAGGTGGTGGATTCAAGCCTAAGGTAAAATGGAACCCCAGTGACATTGTTGAGGAGTATGGAATTAAAGGACTTGAATGGCTTCAAAGAAAAATATATGGAGGTTCATGGGTTCCTGAATCATGGAGCAAGAAACTTCTAGACAAATCAAAAAAAGATTTAGAAATAAAATATGGAACTGGTGCGGCTGACAACATCTTTTCTGATGTTGAAACGAGAGCTGAAATAGACCCTTCCAAATTAGACACTGAAGGATACACACGAAATCATCTCGTAGATGCCTTGAAATGGGGTAATGAAGGATGGGTAAATCCACTTGGATATATCCCTAAGGTGTGGCCTGTTCCTCTTCGTCCTTTAAGAAAAGAGGAAACTATGACTGGTTGGGGAAAAGAAATTCTTTCAAAAGGAGCTAAAGCATTAACAGCAGGCGCCGCCATAGGTGGCGGAAAAGAACTTCTTAAATCTGATGAGATAAAGGCGCAGGAAAAAATCATCAAGGAACTTGATAGTAAGAACATTGACCTTGGATGGGCCGAGGACCAAAGCTTGCCAACCAAGACTGTTGAAAATGAAGTCCTTGAAAATCCTCTAGGGGAAGGAAATCAAGAATTAGCGGATGCCCTTGGTGTTGATCAGGAAATTATTTCTGGAACTGGCAATCTTTTACTTACAGACGATCTTGAACAGGAAGCGGGGACTGAAACAAAAACAGCCGTGACGGACGGAAGTGAAAATGTCACTGACTTCAATACGCCAATAAATAAGGTGGAAGCGGAATCCGGAAACGTCGTTGATCTTAAATCCATCAGAAAAGAGTATGAAAAGGATAAGGACAAGACAACGGACCAAACAGAGATTGATGATAAACAGGATTTAATTAGTGAAACCATTAGAAAGAACAATGAAGCAATATCACAGGGTACCATGGAACTTGAGCCAAGCGACCTGTCAGAAATACAGCAGTACATAGGATTTTTACAGGCGGTCATGGGCAAGCGTGATCCAATGATGAGTGCATCCCTACTCTTGCAGCTGGGAACAGCACTCATGAATGCAAAGACAACTAGAGGAGGAATCGAGGGATTCCTTCAGGCAGCCGGACAGGCTGGAGCGGAAATTGCTCCACAGCTCATGAAGCTAGGGGCGATGAATGAGGAGCGAAAACAGGCACTCGCGACTGCCGCGTTGCAGCTCTACATGGACAAGGTAAAACAATCACGACCGAG
>Ga0208316_1001309_pt1 | contig 15212 bp, 18 predicted proteins | sample MalvireepMed_231_FD_184240 | JGI IMG/M metagenome (GOLD analysis project Ga0208316, IMG submission 184240) | Marine viral communities from the Global Malaspina Expedition - Malaspina viral metaG DeepMed_231 (SPAdes) (version 2) | ecosystem: Environmental > Aquatic > Marine > Oceanic | place... | reverse complement strand
ATTTACCCATAGCTCCCATCACGAGTGGTGCGGCTGTTGCAGCTGCTCCCCATCCTAATGCTGTTGGCATAAAAGATCCTGCTCCTTTTGTTAAAGCAAATTTACCCATGGGGCCTCCTGCTCCTAAAATTCCTGATGTTGCTGGATTAAAAAGTTGTCCCATGCCTGGCATCGCAGATGCACCTCTTGCCGGTATTCCAAGTAAGCTTGCTTTACTCGCTGCTAAATTTTTCATTATATTACTTGGACCAAACATTCCTTTCCAACCTCCGGCTCTTCCAGCGCCAGCTCCTAATGCTCCAAGTCCCGCGGTTCCTGCATAAAGTAATGCAGCTTTTCCGATTGGACTCTTGGCTACTTTTTTAACTCCACCAATAAGTTTCTTACCAAAATCTTTTACTTTACTAAGAAATCCATACCCTGGTCTTGAACCATCTGCCGTTCGTGCAACTAACATGGATCCAGCATTGGATCCCATGATACCACCCCCAGCCATGGGTCGTGGGCCTTGCATCAAGGCTCCTAGTCCTGCTTGTGGAGCTTGCCCTACTGTTTCGGTTTCTGTTTCTTGAATTTCTTCTTCTGGACCCTGTCGCATCTGTTGTTGTAATGCAGCAAGGACTTTCTTCCAGGCACCACTGCTAAAGAACTGTGCGAAACTGCCAAATTGCATACGCGCTTGTGGAGGAAGTTTATCCCAAAGCGCTTGAGCGATTTGTTGTTCTCGTCCTTCATTACCTTCGTAGGTAATAGGAGAGGCTCCTGCTTGTAATTTTTCTGTAAATTGTTCTTCTAATAAAGCCATATTAATCTCGGTGATAATTGTAAAAGAGCAGGAATTAAACCTGAACTTTTAGTATTACTTTGTTTTCCCATATAAATCAAGCCTCGGCATCTGGACTAGCACATCTCTTTTAATGAGAGAAGGATCGATCCCTAAAGCTTTCCACTCTTCATCGTCCTTATAAATGATACCTGTTTCCTTGTGTTTAATCGTCGTTGTTACCTTTGCATTCAAAACCGGGATATCTTTCCCGTTATGTTTAATGGTATCCATTATACTGTGACCTCCTGACTGATGTTTAAATAGCTGATTGCAATATCGGTAGAGTCTGAACTACTCATTTTTACTTTAAGAGCTACCCCTGATTCTACAATCAATGGTAACGTTAAAATTTCAACGCTGGTGTTCGCTGCTAATGTTTCCGTGTCCACAATCTTAGTGCTGCCATTGGTAATGGTAATCGTGGGAGTATTGCCTGTAGTATTCGTCACTCTAAACGATTTAATAATGACCGTCTCCACCGAACCTGAGCTTGCAACCGCCGGTGTTAATAGTGTTTGTTCGACATCAGTGGCTATTGTGTTTCCTAAAAATTTATACTGATTAACTACAGCCATTACATTAGAAAGAAGTTTCTAGCTTCAATCTCCTGTTTGAGTTCTTCCTGAAACGTCGTGTTGAGTTTCTGGATGACACCGTCTAAGTTTCTAACGAGTGAGTTAGCAACGGTTGGATCATATTCTAATCCGGCTCGGGTTAATACCTGTACTATCTTTGCCATTATGTTTTAATATATCCTAATGAAGTTGTTCCATATGTATTGATTGCATCATTAATTTGCTGTTGCTGAAAAGGGTCTAGTAGATCATAATTGGCCCCAAGCATTTGATTAGCTACAGCATTTTGAGAGTAATTTCCTGCCATTAAATTCCTGTCATCAAAATAAGATTCATAAGGCTTATCTTCTGGAAGAATATCAGGAGTCATAATACCTTGTTCCATTTGTAAACGTGTCAAAGCATTAGGATTATAATTAATATTTTCCCATGCAATATCTTCTTCTTCATCAGGGTCATTCCAGTTTATATTTTGATTATTTCTTTGGAAAAGATCTCTAATATTGCTTCGACCATATCTTGACATTAATAACTTCATTAATGGATTCTCCAATGCAAAGGATAATGGATTAAAATTTCGAGCTACATGTCCTATGCCTCTTCCCAAACTTCCTAATCCACTTCTTACTTTAGATAAGAAAGGATGAGCTCGTTGATAGGCTCCTTGTCGATATTGATTTTGTAAAGCCAGAGTTCTTAAATTTTTATCGTATGATTGGGTTAAAGGTCCTGTTCCTATGTGCTGACCTCCTCTGGTAATCGAAAGTTGGTCAGGTCTAGTATAAGTTCTATCAGCAATGGCTTGTTCTCTACCTGTTGATTCTCCAGGATGATGTGCTGCTGTAGTGGGTGCATGAGATGCTGCTGCCGCAGCTCTATGTTGTTGTCCTCCTCTGTCATGACTTCTTCCGCTCGGTGCACTTCTTCCAGGATTTTTAGTAGCTTGTCCTCTAGCACCTTGGCCTCCTGGTCCGGGTCCTCCCCTTTGATATTGAATCCTTCCTCCTAAAGCTTTAGCTATTCCACTGCCATAGGTATCGGTCCAGTCACGAGCAATCTCTGGCTCGTTGGCCCATAAATATCGTCTTTGTTTTTCTGATTGAAAAGGCATTATCTTCTTCCACTCGCTTGAACGTCTAATCTGAACGTTCCTATTTTCCAAGTTTGATCGACGGCGGTATTCTCCACTTTCACTGCAACCGATCGTGCTCGAGCTCGAGTATCTTGTTTAGTGGTACTCGAAGTAATATCAAAAGGTCCCAAGGTCGAACTTGCTTGAGCTGAATTTGGATAGTCTCTTAAGTATAATGTTATACGTGTGGTTCCGGTCTGCGTCAAGAAGTCAGGAATAAATCTTCTGATTGACATGAAGTATTCGCCATCTCCTCTGAACGTTACCCCTTGTTTTTGATCCTGAGTAATATCAAAATCTCCAGACTCAATATTAGCTGTAATAGCAGAGCTCACCCCTCGTTTAACCTGATTGTTTCCTTTTTCTTGTTCATAATAAGTAGTGATACCATCGGTATTACCAACCACATCGAAAGAAGTATCAGTATCGGCATCATAATGCGTTGCATGAGGTTTACCAAAAACCGCTGAATCTTCCCAGGCTGTTCTATTTAAACTTCCTGTTGTCCATATGCCTCGTTGAGCAGAAGAATCAATATAGTTATAAGACACCATTCGATTAATCACATTGGAACTTTCAGTACAGTAAAACCATATCACTTCTCCAAAAAGATTATTCAAGCCACAATTAATAAGTTGGTTGGAAGTGGTATTAATATCATCATAAACATAGTCTTCTACCAAACAGTCCATCGATTCAAGTTGACCGGTATACCTAAAGAAACCATTGTCCGACATCCAATAAGCTGCTCCATCCACTTCAACTCGTGCATTCTTACCAATGAGTCCACAGTTGGTTCCAACTTGTTCATAAGCAAAGGTGAAGGGTGCACCTACAAAACGCATGGTAAACATGGCTGTGTCGGTCCAGATATAAAGTGCATCACGACCTCTTAAACTTCCCATGATTTTTGAACCATCGGCCAGTCTTTGTGTACCGGCGGTGTTAATTGCTGTCGGTGTATAATCGGTAATATCTTCTTGAGAAGAAAATCGTATAAACATATCATCTTGAGTCGTAGTGTCACCAATCGTGGTTTCAGTTCCGAAGAATACTAAGTGTCGATCAGGTGTAGAAACTAACATGTCTCTTGATGCCGTGGGTGCATTAGCTATAATAGTGGCTCGTGTTGAAGTTGCTGATGTTGCTGTTGAATCCCATTGAAAACAAGGTCCATTAAAAATTAAAGCGATAAGAGTAGCTCCATAGTTATCCAGACTCCACATGCCAGGATCAAAAACTTTATCTCCTGAAGCGGCTTCACCCCACCCCACATAGTCGGTAGTATTGGTAACCGTTGCGCCATCAGCGTGCGTCGCGGCTGTTGTGTTTCGAACACCCCGTGTGACACCGCTTAATACATTACTACTAATACCTGTATAAGAAATTTCTTCTGAACCAATTTGAATATAAGAGGTTCCTGAATCAGGAAACTCACTTGAATCAGTTAAAGTAATACCACTGGTTGCTGCGGCATCGGTAATGGCTCCATCCAAAGTCGTAGAGACTTCTCCTGAAACCGTACCACTCCATTGACCAATACCCCAACCATAAGCTCCTAGTTGTTGAGCCGGTCCTACCGGATAATAATATTGAACGCGAATACCTCCAGACGTTGTGGCTCCGGATCCTGTTTCCACTGAAGACATGGTAATGGTAATCGTGGTTGAAGTAGGAACCGATGTGACCATAAATTTAATGTCATCAAAATCAGCGGCTACATAATCTGAATTTGTAATGGTACTAAAACTATCGAGATAAACAATATCCCCTGCACTCATTCCATGATCAGAACCAAAGGTAATGGTAACGGTAGCTGATGCATTGGTTGTGGTAAAGGCGTTAGTTAAAGTGGTTGTTGTTTTAATAGGATGAATATCATAAAAAATACCTCCTGAATAAACATAAAGAATTCGATTGGTTCCAAGGGCTGCGTATTTAATACCCGTGTTGTCGACGAAATGATGAAGGGCTCGTGTAGCACCCGTTAAATAACTTTCTCCAAGCTCAGCCCAACCCCCTATTTTTTCAGGGGTAGAGTATCTAAACCTTACATTATCACCTGCAATCCACTGACCTTCGGCCGTGGTTGGTGTGACTTGCTTATTGAATCCTGGTAGAAAACCTATCTTTTGTAACATAGAAAAATCCGTTTAATTACAGATATACTATATTTTTGAGGAGATCAACTACTTAGGAATACCGAGCAGTGGGCGTTTATCAAAGAGATTTGTTTTAGCAAAAGGACCGTTTGCATGATTATAATGCAAAAAGACTTGAGAACAGATATTTCCTTCAAAAGGTTCTCGCCAATGTTCAAGTTCACAGCCAGAATAAATCAGCATGTCTCCTACTTTTAAATCAACACGTACTCCCTTTGGAGCTCCAGGTTTATGGATGTTTTTAAATTCATCAATGACAAAGTCAGCCCCTGTCGGGTCTAGAAAAATAGGCCATTCGTCTCCTCCTAAATGCACCGTGGTAGAGATTTCACAACTTGGTCGATCCTTATGTCGTCTTAATATATTTCCTTTTTCATAGAGGCGCGTATACGAATACGTTGGAACTAAATCCATTCCTGTTTTCGCTTTCATGATAGGAATCATATACATGAGTAAAGTTTCCATTACCCAGTCTGCATATTTAGTATAACAACCTTCAACTTGTTTCTCTGTACGAATTCCAATAAAAGGATTAGCTGGATTCACTCTATTATTTTTTACCATAAAATCCACAGCATCTCGCTGCAACATCATATAATTAAAAATGAAATTAGCAATTTGCATGGAAAGAGCTTGGCGAATCACTTGGTATTTTTTTGTTTTAAACATAATGCTGCTGTACCGTTGGAAAATGAGGAGGCATCACCTGATCAATATCCCCATTCTTGTCTCGTCTGACTTGAAGCTGCTCGGGTAAATAGAATAAAGCTCTAACTTCTTCGTCAGTATTTAAAATCTTTCCTTCCAGAGGAAACTCTTCCGCTTTAAAATTGGTAATAACAGCCGGAACTGTTTTAATATTTAATTCTTTAGCCACTACCATTCGATTATTACCTACAATAATTTTTATTTTATTTCCATAACTCTTACTATTATACCAGCAATAAACAGGATCCTTAAACCCATACTGGGCCATGGAAGCCTTTAAGGCATCATGAAAGGATTGTTCCTGTCCGTTGATAAATTCAGGACGCTCTAAATAAGCAATCTTTTCAAAAGGAAGTTCTTTATAAATAGTTTGAATCATTTATCCACCTGAATAAAATTAAAGGAAACGGATACACGCCAACCCTTTTCTCCTTTTTCTTTAGATTCATTCATTTCAACACCATGCGGCAACCATCCCGGAAACATAATCATTTGTCCTTCGATCGCAGGATAAATCACCACACGCCATAAAGCTTTAGGTATTCCCTCAACTCTTCGAGGCAACATAATATTAGGGCCTGCCCTTGGATCTTCAACAAATAGACGTCCTGATTTCTTGGGAACTTTCACATAATAAACACCTGACCATTGAGAGTTAGGATGTATGTGCTGCTTATTATAAGCACCAGGATAATTAATATTGGCCCACATATTCCCTAACCCTGGTTTATCTATCATACCATAATCTTTAAAAATGTCGTATTGCATCTGAAACAGTTCATTGGTCAAAGTATCATATTCCTTCTTCTTATTCATCTTCGTTGAACTATGCCAACCCCCACCCGCATTGGTTTTTGTTTCACTTTTTTCTTTTTTACTCCAGGCTTTAATAAGAGGAAATAAATATTTATTTAACTTTTGATGATCCTTAACCATTTTAAAATAGACAGGAGTTGGGAATAAAATTTCTCGGTTCATTTAAACGGAGGTCCTCCGAACCACATTACCAGAGATCGTCTCCTTCCTTTCTTTACTTTAGCCACGCGATGACGAATAAGACTACAGAAAAAAATCGCTTGTCCCTGCATAAGTTGAGGGGGCTTATTGCCTTCGGTCATAAATTCTAGATCACCTCCTTCAAATTCTGAAGGATCTGAAAGCAGAATGGTCATAGATATTTTTCTAACGGGAGGTTCATACTGACAATTCGCCTCGGCATCCGTATGCCAATCATAAAACCCTCCTTTAGGGTATTCAGTAAATTGTGCTGGCTCAGTAATCTGCATACCGTCATAACCAAAATGATTGCCATTAACTTGTTTCATCGTCCTTTCAATAATTTTGTACATTTCTGGTAGCGCTTTAAAAGGAATCCAACTGATCGTGGTAATTCTTTTTTTAATATCATACTTTCCTTCTTTGACATCTGAATGTCCTACCTTAGCCTCTTCAGCTTTTTGCTGCTGACCTATATTAATAATGTCTTGGCATCGAGAAGGAGAAAAAATAGGCTGCACCGTATTAGCCAAAAGGGATTTCCATTTAGGTTCAAAGATCATTGAACCGTCCTTGAGTGTACAGGGTTATAAGAAACATCCATATTACATACCAACGTTCTTCTTTTTGCTTTTTTATTGGTGAAAGGATAAACCACATGTCTCATATCATAAGGAAAAATATAAAAGTCCCCTATTTTTACTTCAGGAGAATAATCAGTATGAGCAAATTGACCTGCAATATTTCCTAAAATTTGAAGTTGTCCATTCATGGGTTGCTCAGGATGGGTAAGCTCAGGTCCATAGTCTTTGGGAAGTTTAAGAATCATCACTGAAGAAAGTCCTGTAAAAATTTTACCTTGATGAATATGCACAGGATTATAATCTCCTGCTTTCATTTCATTAACCCAGATTGAATTAATACCCATGGTATACTCTTTCGTCTGATTCCACTCTAAATAATGTTTAAAAACAGAATAGAACCAATTAAGAATGTCCTGGGTAAGAAAACTATGCCGGTGCATTTTATCAGTATTTTTGCCATCATAAAACATAGAGACTTCGTCAGGAATTTTTCCTGCAAGTTGCTTGGTGGCATTCGGTAAATGTTTCTTTTTTGTTTCATAAAGTTCATTTAATCCTACAAAAACTTCTAAAGGAACTGTATATTTTAAGATCGATTGTCCAAGGAATGCAAACTCAAAGTTCATATAAATTTAATTTTTCCATATTGCTTTATAATTTCGGGAGGAAGAATATTAACATTGGTTTCACTTTTAATCAATTTTTTAGTCTTAATCGTATGCATATCTTTTCCCATAATAGTATCATCGTATCCTAATCCATTAATTTTCACTTGTTCTAGATTGATAAAACGATGTTTAAAAAAAGGAATATTAAAAAATTTATAAATCTCTTTCATCGTAGCTGCAGGTTTTTCAACGATCTCTTTATAGTCAACGAAATGAACATGGTGTTTGTTCTCTGGTTTTAATAAATTGTGCATGCATCTCATTTCTTTCATAATTTGACCGTCGTTTTTCATTAAATAATGACAAGCTTCTGTAGGATTGGTAGTAGCTTTTCGAATAAAACTATCAGGAGTTTTTAAAGACCAAGATATCCAGGAAGCTAAAACCTCTAGCAGAGGTCTAACAAGAAATATAATTTTGATTTCTTGTTTAAAATGTTTTTTAAGAAGCATCAAATTTCCCGTGGTTCCTGCAGCACCACGATCAATAATATACTTAAAGTTCCAGTCTTTATAATAAGTGGAATAAACAGCATCCAGCACGTTATCTAAAGACTGATGATGAGGATAGTTTATAAAAACATCCGTTGTTTTAAGAAGAAAAAGTTTTTTATAAATTTCTAAAGTAATACTGTTAGGAGTACATGCAATATCAGGATTCTGATTAAGAATCGAGGTAAGTAAAGTATTTCCTGATCTAGGAAGACCTGCTAAAAAAAATATTTTTTTATTTTTTCTTGGAAAGGAGTTTTCTTTCTTTTTCACTGAGCAATTCTCCTGATTTTCTGACACGTTTTAAAGTTTCGAGTTGACCTAGGACATTAAATACCTCAGGTTGAGAAGAACCGGGTGTCAAAGTTAATTTTTTCTGCTCCAATTGATGCATATAGGATTCAGCTTGATGGGTATTAACATCTTGATCATCAAACTTTCCATCATGATATTCTTTTTTAAGTTTAGACCAAGTTGAAATTTCTCTCATTCTAGCTTTGGCTTGAAGCTCCATGCCGGCTCGACCATAAAGCTTTCTTTCAAGTTCAATTTGTTTGAGTTCTTTTTCTAAGGGATCTTTTTCTTTTTTAATTTCTCTGTGAATCTTTTTAATCTCAACATCATTCTTTCTGTAATCAAAAGATAGATGCATCAAGTTTTCAAAATGAGTATTTTGTTCTCTGACCGATTGCCAGTATTTAGCAGCATTTGTTCCATATTTATTATCCGATAAAACCGAAAAACGCATTTCAGTTTCCGTTCTAAACATTTGTTTCTTAACCCAGGTGTCCTGAAGTTCAGGAACCATCTTTTTAAATGCAGATGCCTGAGATTTATCAAGTAAAACCATAAGGTGTTTGACTTCCTTATCAGCATGCGGTTTAATATTTCTTTTTTCTTTATTCATTCTTTCCTTAATATATTACTTTTAAACTAAAATTCAAGCATTATGAAGCCGTAATGGTTTTAGTTGCATCGGGTACTGTCCATTCTTCTGAAGTGGTTCCTGTTGGCGCATTCGTCTGTCCCCCTGCGATAAAAGCATTAGTTATTGATCCTCCTGATGCCTGGCCACTTCGTAATTCTGCTGGATTAGCTAGTTCAGTCCATGTACTACCATCAAAAACTTCAGTCGCTGCAAGATTAGCTGGAGTATTATAACCATTATTACACATTGCATTATTTTGTGTTCCTCCATTACCGGGTTGATATCTAGCAAAACCTAAATCCGCCACTTCGGTCCAACTTGCTCCATCCCAAGATTCTGTTGCTGCAGTTCCTGATGCTGGCATAGGGGGTGCTATCCCTGCAAATATTAAACCTGCAGCCGGACTTCCCATAGTAGAAGCTCCTAGATGTCTCCTTGCTGTATTAATATCAGCCACTTCTGTCCATGAAGTTCCATTCCAATCTTCTGTTACTGCTGTAACTCCAGGACCTGCTTGCCCTCCTCCAGCTAGAGCTGCCGTTGTTGATCCTAATAGTCCAGGAGTATATCGTGCGGTATTTAAGGCGTTAACTGTTGTCCATGATGTGCCATTATATAATTCTGTTGCACCTGTTTTTGCAGGAGCACTACCAGCAGCCGCCATCGCTGCAGTTTGTGTTCCAGTTCCAGATAAATCTTTACGAGCTGTGTTCAGTGATGCAGGAACACTAGTCCAGCTTGTACCATTATAAGATGTGACAGTATTCAACATCGGCGATGAAGTTCCAGAAGCCACCCCACCAAATGCTAAAGCAGCTGATTGGTTATGCCCTGCTCCTGCCAAATTAATTGGATTAGAAACCATAGTTCCACCTGAAGCCCATGCTCCTGTTCCTTGTGTTCCATATCCTTTTAAAGTTGCACTTGCCGTATTATACCAAAGTTGTCCTGAGACAGGATTGGATGGATCACTTGCAAGACTTGGTATGTTTATACCTTTAATTCCTATATAATCTGCCATTATACCACCGTCACCGTTTTAACTGTTGCAGCTTTCGTCCATTCGTCGGTATAAAGTTGACCGGCCGGAGGATGAGTATTACCCGCTGATATGAAAGCGTCAGAGGCTCCTGAATTTCCTCCAAAGCCTGCAGCATATCTGGGTGATCCTAAATCTGCGACTTCAGTCCATGCAGTTCCATTAAATGCTTCTACGAGAGTAACACCTGGTGTAGCTCCTCCAAAACATAAAGCATTGGTTGAAGTTCCAGATCCACCCATTTGATATCTTGCTGAGCCTAAATCTGCTTCTTCTGTCCATGATGTACCATTAAAAGATTCACAAAGTACTTCTTTTGGAGCAGGTCCTAAACCTCCAAATATTAAACCTGCAGTTGTAGTCAGACTTGAAGCAGCTCTAGCATAACGTCTTGCTGTATTGATAACTCCTACCGCTGTCCAAGAAGTTCCATTATACTCTTCTGCTACGTCTGTATTAGATCCACTTGGGGGTATTCGTCCTCCAGCAACCAGAGCTGCCGTTGTTGTTCCGCCTCCTGCAAGACCATATCGTTCCACATTTAAATCTGCTTCTTCTGTCCATGATGTACCATTCCAGGTTTCTGTTTCATTTAAATAACCAGGAGGATAACCATTACCTCCAGCCTTCATTGCTGCTGTAGTAGTTCCCCATCCGGGAAAATAAGAAGATGCTGTATTAACTTCCCCAGCTACTTCTGTCCATGCTGAACCATTATATTCTTCTTGTAATTTTCCAGTAACACCTGGAGTTGGAAAAGGAATTCCACAAAACATCATACCCGCTGTCAAGATTCCTGCGCCTGCGAGCTGAGCCCTTCCTGTATTACAATTTCCACCTGAAGACCATGTTCCAGCTCCTAAGGCTTGATATTTTAAGACATTCGTAGTCGTATTATACCAAACTTGTCCTATAGGCGCGGAAGGATCAGAAGCTAAGCTTTGAACCTTGAAACCTTTTATGCCTTTGTAGTCAGCCATTATTTATTCCTATGGTAGTGTATATTTTTCGGGTCGATTAAATTCTTTTTCTAGACTATCTGCTGGTAAATTATCCCAGTGAGCTTGCCCTACTTCCATTTCTGCATCAACAATAACCTGGGCTTCGGCTTTTGTTATGTAAGTGCCATTCACTCTGTTGATCCAAGCCATTGCTTTATTATAAGAGGGCCCACGGTTTTGTCCTTCAATATTATCCCCTACAACCCATACAGCACCATGTCCAGACAGATAGAAATCTTCACGGTCTTTATGCGTATAGAATCCCTTCCCGGTATAAGTCGCTGTACAATATTTATTTGCCATTGTTAATTCCTATGGTAGTGTATATTTTTCTGGTCGTGAGCCTGTGTGTGACGACTTTTCTTCTGGTGATAAAGCATCATAAGCTATTTGAGCTTCTTCAATTTTCCCGTCAACAATAGCTTGTGCATCAACTTTAAGTTTAGCTGTACCCTCTACTCTGTTGATCCAGGATATACCTGCATTGTTATTGCCTACCACCCAAACATTGCCAGGATGGCCAGACAGATAGAAATCATTACGATCGTCATGCGTAAAGAAATTCTTTCCGAAATTAGTCGCTGTACAATATGTGTATGCCATAGTTTCCTCCTTTTATTTTCTTATAATTCATTTTTAACTTACTGTCACGTTTTTTGCTGTGACTGGTGATCCACTCCATTCTTCTACAGTGGTAAGTGCTGTTCCTGTATCTCCCATTATACATAATTGAGCTTCTTGTGTTGCTTGAGATAAAGGAACAAAAACACCTTGTCTACCCGTTGCTAGATCAGCAACTTCTGTCCAACTTGTTCCATTAAACTGTTCTGTACCAGCAAAATACCCCGGTGGTTCTCCTCCATATGTCATTGTAGTCGTTGGTGCGGTTCCACCTCCACCACAGCCCGAACGAGCCGTATTGCAAGAATTAGTAGCGGTCCAACTGCTACCATTATAAGCATAAGAAGCTGTAGTCCTTCCGCCGGCTCCTGGAGCAATTGTTCCTAAAAAAGATAAACCAGCAGTTGAACTTCCTCCTCCACCCCCATCAGCTTTCACAGCAGGCATGCTGGTACCTGTGGTCCAAGAGGTTCCATTAAATTCTTCAACTGTAGATACTCTGGTTCCTGTAGTGCCACCAGCCATCACCGCCGCTGTTTGAGTTCCAAATGACTGAAAAGCACTTCTAGCGGCATTGATAGTAGGTCCTGCTGTCCAACTGGATCCATTATATGTATTAGAAGTATCGGTGTAAGGAGGTGATCCCCCAGCTCCTAGAGCTGCAGTCTGAGTTCCCCATCCACCTGGGCGATTGAGCGATAGTGGATATGCTCCTCCTGATGTCCAAGCAGATCCATCAAATTCAAAAGTTACCGCAACAGGTGATGGATCCCTTCCTCCAAAAGTTAAAGCTGCCGTAGCAGTTCCTGCACATCCTCCATTCATCAAGGCAGTTGGAGTTGATGGTGCGGAAGCCCAAGCTTCAGCACCTATTACACCTAGTTTAAATTTTCCTGCGTCAGTCCTGTACCAAAGTTGTCCTCCTATTAAAGGGACGGGATCCGCTGATAATGCTTGAACTGTATAGCCCTGTATACCTTTATAAGTAGCCATGGATTATTTATCCTTTAATAGCCAGCCTTGTGTTCCATCTACATAAACTAAAGTAAAGGCTGCTCGTTCAACGGCAACCGTTAAATCAGCTGCTGATCCTTGAATCGGTTCTGAATTTCTTCCAACAGTTAGATTATTTGTATCAAATGTGCCTGCATAATCTACCAATGTAACTTCATCTCCTAAACTAGGAGAAGCTGGTAAAGTTGCTGTAAAAGCAGCTGAAGTCGTATCACAAAAATATCCTTCACCTGCAACCGCAGTAAAACCTGTTGTATCAATAGCTTGCCATGATGTGCCTCCGGACATCGTTGTCCAAGATAAGACTCCTGAAGCATTGGATGTTAAAGCATCTCCTGATGTTCCGGCATCTGCTAAAGGTAAAGTATAAAGTGTATCCTCAGTTAAATTGCCTGCTCTAAAGCCTGCATAATTAGTTCCTGTATCTGAGTCTTCATAAAGTTTAAGTGTTCCGCCTTGCGTAGAATTCCCGGCAATAATGAAAGATCCAGTCGTATCAGGAGTGACGGTGACGTCTCCCCCTGCGGCATCGGTAATGACAATCTTGCTTGAACTTGATCCACTATTGGTATTAAGTTCTAAATCAGTCGCTCCACCTGTAGTAATGGTTAAAGTTCCTGCACCATTTGAAGTTAGAGTAGCTGCCGCGCCTGAGTCTCCAACTTTTACGGTATCTCCTGCTAGAACCACATCTCCTGTTCCTTTAGGTGTAATATTAATATCAACAGCTGCATCGCCCCCTTGAGAACTAAGCGTTGGGCCATTGCCCGTTGCTGCATTAGTCATTTTAAATTCGTTGACGGCTGAAGTTGTTGTACCCCAGACTAAGTTTTCATTTCCATTAGCATCGGCGACATATCCACCATCCGCATATTTAGGGGCCGTGAATGTTTTATTTGTGAAAGTAGTTGTAGAACTAGCGGTAACGTCTCCAGCAATACTAACTTCAACCAGATCTGTTCCACTCATGTAGACCAGTTTTTTAATTCTCCCTGCAGAACCCGCTGCAAAAGTAGTTCCTGATCCAGAGTCTGATGCACCTTTTATTTGAACGGTATAAGTATCTGATCCATCAGTTGTATTATTAAAAACAACTTTTAATCCTTCTGTATCAGTAGGAAAAGTTACAATTTGATTTCCTGTAATAGCTCCGGTTAACTCAATAACCGTATTACGAGCAGCATTCGTTAAACTGTCCGTTGTAGACGTAGCATCTCCATCCGTCATTAATAAAGCTGTAGTTTGAGCTCCACCTGCAATCGTTTGTGAATGATAGCCTGATGCGGCTTGTTGAATAATATCTAAATTTGTATTTGTTTTAGTACCCCAGGTTCCGGCATTTTCACCGGTTGCCATTTTTTCGATACCTAAATAGTTATATGTTGATGCCATAAATTTCCTAAGCTGCTTCTTTACCTGTTACATCCGTATAACTGGTATTTGATCCAGTTGCAACATCCGAATAGGAACTATTCGAACCCGTTGAAACATTACTATAAGATGTATTGGAACCTGTGTCAATATTCGCATAATGGATAATTCCAGGGGTTCCAACTGATGCTGTCATAGCATCTAAAGATAATCCTACAATTTGATCCGCAATTTCTGTGATAGTTCCTAGAGATGCAGTTGCCGCCACACCTGTAACTGGGAATTTATATTCAATGATCACGGACCCTATCGATCCTGTCATTGCATCTAAAGTAACTCCGGTAACTGTAGCAGGACTTAATTCTCCTACAGAAGCCGTCATTTCAAATCCAGTTACTGGAATTCCTACGTTGGGAATAGTAACAGAGCCAAGACTCATGGTTGCTTCTAGTCCAGTTGGTTCTATAACAATTCCTGAAATTACAGTTGGAGCTCCTACTGAAGCGGTTGCTTCAACTCCTGTTAATGGAACGCCAACATTTGGAATAGTAACCGTACCAAGACTCATGGTTGCTTCTACTCCAGTCAATCCCATAACTTGATCAGCTGGTGTAATACTTCCAACAGAGGCCGTTGCGCTAAGTCCAGTTAGCCCCATGACTTGATCAGCTGGCGTAATACTTCCAACAGAAGCTGTTGCTTCTAATCCAGTAATGCTTGGAGTTACATCAATGACCGCAGTAGGGGATCCTAAACTTGCAGTGGCTTCTAAACCCGTAATAGTTGGAGTAACATCAATAGCAGTGCTTGCGCTTCCTAAACTTGCAGTCGCTTCTAAACCAGTAACGTCTACAACTTTGTTATGAGTACCACCCCAAGGTTCATCACCCCAGGCAGATCTGCCCCAACCTTCTTCGTAAATATCTAAATCACCCCAGTTGGCTCGGCCCCATGATAAATGGCCCCAACCAGGAATAACATCTTGACTTGTAAATCCTCCTGTATCCCATGCGCCTTCGCCCCAAGGTATATTTTGAGCATTCCAGCGAGTCTCATTAACAATCGCCTCTACGCCTGTTACTGATACAGTTATATC
>Ga0208316_1001306_pt1 | contig 15220 bp, 28 predicted proteins | sample MalvireepMed_231_FD_184240 | JGI IMG/M metagenome (GOLD analysis project Ga0208316, IMG submission 184240) | Marine viral communities from the Global Malaspina Expedition - Malaspina viral metaG DeepMed_231 (SPAdes) (version 2) | ecosystem: Environmental > Aquatic > Marine > Oceanic | place... | reverse complement strand
TATCCTGTCCCATTCGGCCGTCGCCTCGCGCCACTGGTCCTGAGCCTCACCGATCCCGCTGAACACCTCGTACTCAACGTATCCCTGCGCGTCCTCCCGGATTATCCCCTGGAGGCCGTCCACGTCGGGGTCGGTCAGGATCAGCGCAGCCGTGAATCCCTCCACGTCCAGAGAGCCGTACTCCTCGTCGGCATATCCGTCGCTCCAGATGTCGAAAAGCCGCTCGGATATCTCGTCGTGCAGCGCCATCGTACTCACCTCCTACACCGCCACTGCGGGAGCGTTGAGGATCGACCACGCCTGCGCCCGCATCGCCTCGCCACCGGAGCCGAGCCAGGAGTTCTGGAGCCGCCGGGAGACGACGTTGTCGTCCGTCGAGTCCAGGCTGTCTATCGACCGGCTCCCCTTGGAGTAATCGAGATACTCGGTGACTGCATTGAGGCCGTCCCACCTCGTTTCGCCGTGGTTGCCTTCGCCGAGGTGGAACAGGTCGAGCATCTTGCTCGCCGCCGGGGCCTTGATCCCGTGCTGCATGTCTATCGCAGTATCGGGTTCCAGGTCGAGGAGTTTGTACGTCATCGCCTTCATCTCGTCGTGGCTCCACGCCTGCTCCGCGATCCGGTTCGCGTCCTCGATCAGCCGCGCCATGTACGCGTCGCGCAGGCCGAGGAGGTCGCGGGCCTCGTTGACCCGGCCCATGATGCCCGACGTATGCCTCGCCGCGAACGCCGCCCTGCTACTGGTCGCCGCTCCGAGGGTGTTGCTACAAACCACCCTGACCGATGTCAGGCGCATGCGGAGCGCAGCCGTCCCGTCGTGGGAGTTATCGAGGAGGATGAAGGACTCCAGCTTCTCCCCGTTGTCCAGCCGGTAATCACCCTGGAGCTTGCACAACATCCAGACCCGCCGACCGCCGAACAACGACCCGACCGTGTGGAACGTCGCGTCGCCGGAGCCGACCACCGCCGTCATCACGTCGAAGGAGGTCAGGTTCTGGAACGGCGTGTAGCCGTCGGACATCACCCCGAAAACCTCGTCGGTGTCCTGGCGGACGACCGCCCTCCGTCCCGGCAATTCCTGGTAGACGCCGCGATAGAACCCGCCTGGAGACGTGTCCCGGATGTACCGGTAGACCGGCTCGGTCACGACATCCCAGTCCAGCTTCGCCGCCTCGATGGCCTGCGCCGCCGTCATGGCCTGCCCCTCGACGTAGGTCCCCAGGCCGTGCCAGGGTCGCCGTCCCACGTAAGCCATCCCGTCCGTATCTGTGATTCCTGCGGGCATGATGCCCCTCCTCTCGCGTACCATATATGAGCGTCGGCGTCTATAACATCGCCAATGCCCACCCCGTCGGGCCGTTCCGTCTCCCTCCCTCCCATCTCAGATTCTTGCCGGTGGCCCGAACCACCGGCCCGGTTGAGACCCGCCATACTGGCTGCATGGCGACGCTTCGGGCTTAACTCCTCGCCAAGTCCAAGTATTCCCTGTGTCCACTCGCCACTTCCAAGTGTTCGATCACCTGTGCCCAGTCGATTGACGCGATGGCTGATCGGAGTGCGACTGTCTGTAATTCGTCGATGAGTCCATTGCCGTCGGCGTAATAGCTATCAACGTCACCAAAGCCGTATCGGGTCAGCGTCTCGGCTTCAAGCTCTGACGGGCTGATCCTCCTGGCCTGCCGTAGTTCTTTGCCGTCCGGCCTAACCACCACGATCGAACGCTCTCTCAACTCCTCCCAATCGGCTATTAGCTCATCAGCCACCAGCCATGTCACTTCGTTTAATCTCCGCATTTCCTTAACTCCTCGCCGCCTTCGCGGCCTTGATGTGTTCGCACTCCGGGCGGGTCGTCCCGGTCGCCGACCCGCACATCTCGCAGACCCAGCCGAACCGGTAGCGGTGAACGATCACCGAGACGTCTGACGCCGTCTTGCCGAACGGGATCGGCTCGGTCTCGTCCCGTACCAGATACGTCCCAGGTACCGGGCATCTGACGACGGTCATACCTCACCCGCCAGCCGCTTGAATGCCCGCACGGTGGCCTTCTCCCCGTCCACCTCGAAATACCCTTTGTAATACACGTTTTTCGTGCTGCACCTGACCGCCGAGGAGTAGTCGTATCGGACGCCCTCGTGCCGAAATCCCACGCTCCAGTTGTTCCTCTTCTCCATCGACCGCCGCCCGCTTGCGTTGCCGGGAGGCGTCCAGAAATAGGCGTTGCCGAAGCTCCGGTGCTGCTCCAGCGCCTTCTCCACCTTGGCCCGCTGCCCCGTGCTCAATGCTCTCATCGTGCATCCTCCAGCCTCGCGATTATCCGGCTAGCCTCTGCGGTCGTCATCATCCCGGCCTCGACCAGTATCCTGACCTCCGCTATAGCCTCGATCATGTCCTTCTCCCGCCCTGGTTTTGACCCGCCTTGAGACCGGGCCTGGGGCTTTAACCGGGGCCGCGAAGCCCCGGCCTCTCAGCCGTCTAATAACCGGGCTTGAGCAACCCGGCTGCTCTGTCTTTGGCCGTCTCCTGACCAGCCAACGCCCTCAACTCGGCTAGCTTCATCTTCCATAGACCGGGAGCCTCGGTATAGTAGGTATCGAGGTTGTAGCCCTCAATCCGGCCCAGCCTCGATATCCCTATCACCTTGATCCAGTGTTCCTTTTGCCCTCCACCGCTTCTCATCGTTGTCTCCTTCTCCCGTAGTAGGGTGTTACCGCTTCCGTAGAATCTGCGTGTCGACCACCCACTCCATGCCCTCGCTCATCGTCATTCCCGCCTTCTCGAAGACCGCCCTGACCGCCTCGATCTTGTCGACCGGCATCCTCACGCCGACCACCTTCGTCGCGACCCCGGTATGGTACGCGCCGAGCTTCCTGGCCTCGCCGTCGGTCATGTTCATCGTGTCCCCCTTCTCCTTATATAGCCTCGCTGAACTCTGGTTTCGCCCGGTTGCCATCCGGGTCTCGTTCAGGTGGGAAGCTTCCCACGACCAGTGGCGGGGCCGAAGCCCCGCCGGTGTGCTAGCTTTATTTCGGGTAGTCAGGCTCCCTCGCTCTCCAGATGTCTTCCCATTCCTGTCGAATTGATTCGATTAGGTCTCGCTGCTCCCTCGTCCCTGATTTACCCTCTCCTCGGGCTGCCTGAGCCTCACGCAGCCGCTTAGCGACCTCATTGGCTGCCCTGTGCTCCTCGGCTGTCATTGGTACTATGGTCATTATCTCGTCTCCTTGTGTTAGGTTTCGGCGGGTTACTGGGTTATCGGCGGTTGGCGAGTTCGGCGCGAATCAGGTCGGCTCCCAGAATCATCTGCGCCCTAATCTCCGGGTCAGCGGCCTGCTCCCGCTCCAGTACCGTCTCCGGTCTGTGCATCAGCCTCTCAACGCTGTCCAGTCGGCTAATCAGTAGGTTTGTATCTGCCTGCGCGAGTTGAGATTTCAGCCCCTCAATCATTGCGGTCGTCATGGGTGCGTCTCCTTGTGTGTTTTTTGACCTTCCATCATCAGTACCGGGCGGTCAGTCCCGGCAGACGCCCGTGTGGGCGTTTCGGCTTAGGCGGCCCGAAAGCCCACCAGAGGCTCAACTGCGCCCCCGGCAGGCCGATGGGTCTCGGCGACCTCGTCGGCCTCTGCCTTGGTCAGGCAGATGACCGTCTGGGTCAGCCCCGGCCCCCAGGTCACGGCCCAGGTCGTGTCGCCGAAGCGGGAGGTCGTCGAAGTTACGGTCGTCATGGATGCACCTCCTAAGTGCTGATGGTTTTGGATTAGTTACTTCTTGGCGTTCTTGAAGCATGGTGCGCAGTGGAATATCATCTTGCCGTGCTTGCACTCTTCGGGCTTGTTGAGGAAGTTGGCGCTCCCCATTCGCCCCGGAGTATTGGCCTTCAATCCGTTGCCTCTTCCCGCCCTTGCTCGGATCAGTCTCCCTAGCTGTTTATCCATTTCTCTCTCCTTGTGTGTAGGTTTCGGCCAGTTACTGACTGGCTCTCGTTCAGACCGGATAAGTAGTTTCCGGTGACCTTGACCAGTTCCCCTCTCTGGTCTCGGCGCATCCGGGTTACTCTTGCTCTCGCTTCGCCCGCCTTCTTGCCGTTTGGGGGTTTGTGGTGCTTGTTGTGGCCTGCACCCCGCCGTCGACAATAGTAGTATATAGGGAGGGTATACAGATGTCAACCCCCTATATGCACCAGTTCGCCACTAATTTGAACGGACAGGGAAATCGCCAGAGAGCGGCGTGATGGGACAGGGGGAGGGGAATCATACCCATGACGAGCCTGAGAGCCGTCTACGGGCCGTGTGTTAACACATGGGGCAGGGAGCTTGGCAAAAGGGAGGACCGGGGCGTGGGAGGCTATCACCACGGCCCCGGCCAAAGCGAGGAGGAGACCCCGTCATTATATCATTCGCTACCTCAGTGGACTACCAGCCACAGGAGGGTCGTCCAGACGCCGAGGCAGATGCCGATGGTGGCCCACTGGACAGCCATATTAAGCATCTGATTGCAGCACATCTTTCGCCAGCGCGATTATGCCAGCGATGCAGCCAACCGCTACCTCGGTGAGATCCTCCTGCACGCCGATATACGCAATGACGCCGAGGATGCTCAACGCGAGGAATATCTGCGGGCGAACCTTACCGATGAACTCATGCAAGTGCTCCATGCTACCTCCCGACCAGTACGCTAACCGCTCCCGCCACAACGGCCAGGATCAGCCCCAACACCAACGCGATAGTGATGCGCCCCTGCGCCTCCAGGGCCGTCAGCCGCGCCTGGAGGTGCGGCATGTCGTTAGTCACTAGCTGATATACCATCTCCTCGACGCTCTTCATGGCGGGCTGATGGACACCTCGACATTATCGATGATGGAGGCCGACTTGTAGATCGTGGAGGACGCGACAACGAATTCCTTCGTGGCGAATCCGTTTCCTGCGCCCACCTCCAGATACTCGATATCAATGGTTCCCGCCTTGATCCTGGCGAGGAGACACGCTCCACCCTTCGTGTATAAATTACTCAACCGCAGTACGTCCACCTTGCCATTGACGGCAGAGGTCGGCGCACCGATGCGAATCTGGTCGTAGGTGCCGCCCGACGTGACCATAGAATCGGCTCTGTTGCCGCCGCCTATGCCGCGGGCGCGGGGCGTACCGGCGACAGGACTGATAGACTGCCCGTCCGAGGCATTGTACTTGATGTTCAAGGTATGGGCTTCGACGTCGGACACGTTGAACGTCGTGCATCGCCATCGGTCGATTATCAGGTGGCCGACCTCCAGCCAGGTCGCGGTGAATCCCGATGAGGCTGCGGTGCCGCCCACGACGATAACTGCGGTCTGGCCGCTGGGCAGGGTGGAGCCGGTGAAAGCCGTTCCCACGGTGACGTCCTCGATGGTGATCTCGCCTACCGGGGTCGTGCCGAGGTCTATTTTCAGCGTGTTATCGTCCTCGCTATAACTCGTCGGGATATCGGACGGGGCCGAGTAGACCCCGCTGTCGCCCCTGCCGAATGACCTCTCCGACAGGAGTGTCTCATTGACGACTACAGCCGAACCAGCCGTGGAGCCGAGTGCCAGAAGGCCCACGGCCATCTGAGGCGACAGGCCCATCATCCTGAGAAACGAGTAGGGAGCTTTGATCGTGCTGAACAAGGCCCGCCACCGGCCTGACTCCTCCTGGAGGTACGCGACTTTCGCCAGCGTCCAATCCCGACGTTTGCCCACGGACACATAGAACTGCCGGGGCGACGCCCTCAGAGCGCGGCCCTGAGAGCACAACCAGGCCCAGACACCCAGGAGGAGCCATAGGACGGCCCTACGGGGCCACCCCAGGGCTATCCCGATATCACTCAGCATGGAGCACCACCCATAACGTGACTCCGCAGACCGCGATCAGAATAGACGTCACCACTAGCTGGATCACGATGACGACCAGCATCCGAGACGCCGAGGTCCGGAGACCCCGCAGCTCGGGTGCGATACGTGCGCCGACGACCTGGATGAGGTACTCGACCCGGTCGGGATCGTGCATCTCACCATGCTCGGCCGATCTTGGTCATACCTGGCATACCGTGGCATAGATCCACGCTGCCGAAATGGTCACACTATCGCTAGCCGTCATCGTGTATGTGTGCGTAGCGACGCTGAGGTCTGTCCTCTCCACTACGTCGAACGCATAATTTTGAAATACCGACACATCCTTTTCTTGAATCCTGGTAGTCATGCCGTCCTGGATAACCGTACCGTCCTCTTCGATATCGATTTTCGCGAGATCACCTACAGCATTTAGAGCAACAAAGCCCACAACTATTACGAGACTCTTGGCATCACTAACCACTACAGATTTTGAGCAACCATCGAGGTCTTGACCGACAGTGTACGCCTTCTGACGGTTGCTTCTAGAAGACCCAGTGTCACCAACTTCGGCCCCTGTTTCGTCAGTTGAGGATGGGGTCGCTATCGTATGCTCGTGATTCCCGGCTGCGGCCTTGACGCTCGTCGTGCCGAGGCTCCGGAGCGAGGCCGTCCCTGCGCTGGCATCTGCCGCCGTCAGATTGACCGCAGACGAGCCGTAGAACAGGAGGTCATTTCCGTTCCTCTGCAACTCCCCGGCGGCGTCTGGGTTCGCGGACTGGTTCGCGAAGGTCAAGGTCGCCAGGGCCGCGAGGGACAGGCCGGACATCGACGACGCGCCCTGACCAGCCGCCCCGGTATGGGCATGGGTCGAGAGGACGCCCAGATTGTCGCGTACGTCGACGTTCAGCATCGCCGCCGTCACGATGTCGTTGCTGATGCCCGTCCAGTCCCTCGGAGTCGTCCAGGCCATATATCTCTCCTATTGAACCGGGAACCGGAACGGGAACTCGTAAGAAAAGCCCTTGCTCACGATACGCGACAGCCACAGAAGCCGGGGCGGTGGCTCCCGCCTAGCTTGCCGGATCATCGGTCGCGCTGTGACGGTCGTCATGCCCATCAGTGAGTATGGTCCCCCGCTGCCGCCTGGGTCGAGCCGGTGCCGAGCGTCCGCAGGGACGCCGTCCCGGCCACCGCGTCGGCGTAGAGGCCGACGAGCGCGGCCCCGTAGTACACGAGATTATTCCCGTTGCGCTGGAGGCGTCCCGCCGTCGATGGGTTCCCGCTCTGGTCGGCCAGCACCGGCACCGCCAGGGCCGACAGGGAGACGCCTGAGAGCGTCGCGGAGCCGTTGCCCGCCGCCCCACTGTGAGCATGGCTCGACAGGACGTCCTGATTCGCTTTGATATCGGTGTTGAACATCGCGGCGGTCACCATCGTAGACGTCCATGATCTAGGTGCGGTCCAGGCCATCACTGTCTCCTAGTGTCTCCGAAACTCCCCCGAAACTCCCCCGAAAAACCCCCGTACACCGGGTCGAATGTGCTAGAAGGCCGGAACCGTGTCGGAGCCGAACACCCCGACGCCGAGCACCCAGAACTGGCTATAACCGCCGGTCGCGGGCGATAGCTGCCAGACCGTGGAGTGTTCCTTCCCGCCCGCCGAGACCTGGTGCTTCTCGCTCTCGATGAAGAAGTCCGCCGATATGCCGAGCTTGGAGTCGTTGCTGGCCGTGACGGTGATCCGGTCGGACAGGTCGCGGGTCAGGCTCTGCCCGATATTGCCCTGGGCCGATGCCGGGATCGTCATCGCCAGTATCTCTATCGGCGACCCGTAGATCGCCATCTGGTAGTCGCACCAGTCCTGGGCCTCGGACGTGGTCGGAATGAATTTCGTCTTGGCGACATATTTCCGCTCGCCGTAACTAGACTGCGAGGTCGTGTCGATGGCCCTGACGATGCAAGGATTCTTCGTCGACACCGCCGTCCCTCGCGCCTGGAGTTTGGTGATGAAGGCGTCGCTGCCGGTCGCCGAGTTGGTCAGCGTGATCTCCATCCTCTCGGCGGTCTTCGACGCCGCTATCGTGAGGTCGCCGGTCAGGTTGGTTCCGCCGCCGCCGGACGCGCTGTTAGCCAGGACGTCGGTCGTCGCTGCCGGGGTCGTCCAGGCGTTGACCTCCATTGCGTTGTTCGCGGAGTCCGGGTTCGGGAACTCGGCGACGAATACCTTGCTCTCGCCGGGAGCCAGCGTGGGCGATGCCGACCCAGTCTCGGGGTGCGTCCAGAGTACGGCGACCGAGGCCGTGTCGAACGTGCGGGCAGTCGCCTCGACGTGATTGATGATCGTCGAGAGCGGGTCGGTCTGGCTGATCTGCTCAAACGTATGAGTGGCCCCGTCCGCATCCGAGAACGTAGCCTGGGAGGTCGTCGAGGCTGTCTGCGTGATCCGGTGGTGCCGGTTCTCAAATGCGATCTGGCCCGACTTCGATTCCTTGACGAACCCGGCCTCGGCCTCCTCGACCAGCCGCAGGGCGTCGATGGCCTTCTTCCGCGACATCCAGAACCGCGAGATCGTGGTCAGGCCCGTGTCCAGGTCGCGATCGTCGGCGGCATCCCAGCCCACATCATCTAGGATGTCCCCGACTGCCTGGTCCGTCCGTCGATTGGTCTGGCTCGCCAACTGGGTCTCGAACTGGTTGAGATAGCCCAGCGTTCCGAAGGCGGTCAGGGTCGCCGTCTTGCGACCTCGACTAGCCGGGGCGGGCTTGATGCGGTCGAGCTTACCCTGCCAGCGGACGCCATCGTTGAACGCGACCGGGAACGTGTAAGGGAACGACCCCGACCCGGCCTGGAGCTGGATCGACCGGCCTGGGACGATGTCGCCCGTCAGGGCCGAGGAGGTGTTGCTCGGCGAGTATTTCCCGGCGGTGTTTATCAGGACGGCGGAGAGCTTCCCGGCGACCGAGCGGCCTTGTAGGGCTGAAGCATAGTCACGCCCACGAGACCACGACAGCGACAGGGTGTCGCCGGTGATATCGTCGTTGGCGTCGGTGAAATCCCCGTCATTATTCCAATCGACGAGGAGGGTGTAGCTTCCCATTATCCTCTCGGTCGGAGCGGGCCAGCGATATCGGCGATCCCGATGTCCGCGGAAACGACCTCCTCGACATCGGACTCAGGGGCCGTCCCGTTCTGCGCGATCGCCAGTGCTGCCAGGGCCTCGTCCCGCTGCCGCTCGGCCATGATCCGCCGCAACTGCTCGGCTGCGAGCGGGTTCTGGGTCAGCAATGCCTGGAGATCGGCGTCGGTGATCTGCGGGTTCGTGATATCGGTCATTCTGACGACCCGTCCCAGGCGGTGCAGATCTCGCAGTCGCTGGCGTGTTGCCTAGCCGATGGGACCGTCGTCACCTCGGCGAGTTGTGCCGCCTTCGCGGCATCCGTCATCATATCGCCATATTCTTTGTAGCCGTTGGCCTCGGCCATCGCCGTCGTCACCGACCGCCGGAGTGCCGTCAGATGTTCGAGTAGGGCTTCTGTAGTGGTCGCCATATCATGCTCCTATGTCTTCCGTGAACTCCTCGATGAACCCGCCGCCGAGCATCTCGTCCAGTCGCCGCATCATCTGCTCCATCTGGATGCGTAACCCCCGGCCTGTCACCGAGTCCCGCGAGTCGAATATCCAGCGGCCATCGTCATCATGCGGCGAGAGGACAGTGACGTTACCGGCAGCATCGATCACTTTCATCTCTCCAGCCGCGCAGAAGAAACTCGCGCCGTTAGCGAGAGTCCCGGCTGGTGCAGTCCCGTTGAAAATGGAGATGATGTTAGTCCCCGCCGTGTCGGCGTGGGCCGTAGCAGCGGTCAGGGCGATACCATGAGTGTGCACCGTGCATTTCGTAGACCCGCCCTTTTGGAGCTGGAGATATCCCACGGCGTTGAGATTGAAATCGCTACTCGCGCCCGCCGACGAGATCGTCAGCCCGCCCGCGCCCGCGATCTCGAATCCTGACGCCAGGTCGAGGGTGGCGGCTCCGAAATCGTTCCCGGCTGCGCCGATGTTGGAGAGGCCGGGAGAGCGGCTCTTGAAATCGACCTCACCGTCTCCTTTGATGACCAGGTTCTGCTGCATGGAGCCAGCGTTGCGGGTCTCGACCTTGAAGCTGGCACTCGTCGCGTCAGCCTCCCAGACGCCCGCCAGGTCGACCATCGACTGCCCGGCTGTGTTGCCCTGGTAGTGGATGCTTGCCCCAACGCCATCTGCCGCCGATGTCAGGTTCCCCGGCGCGATCGCGATCTGCACCGAGGAGCCCGTCCTTATCACGTCCAGTGCAGCGAGTAGAGAGCTTGTCCGATTGATAGCAACCTTGTCCGCTGACGAGTCCACGAACAGGGTGCCGGAGTCCCAGTTCAGGTCGCCCGTACCGCCGGTCAGAGCGGTCAGGGTGCCGAGGCTCGTCAAACTGGACGCCGTCACGCCGGACGCGAGTGTCGACCCCGTCAGTGACCCCGCTGCCGCCGCCGCCGGAGCGGCCCAGGACGGAATCCCTGACGCGAGAGTGAGGACGTTAGTGTTAGAGCCAACCCCCAGCCGCCTCAACTGCGTGGTGGTCGAGGCGTAGATGATGTCCCCGACCGCTTGATCGGCAACGACGTGCGTCCCGACCCCCTCCCACTCGGCCTGCGTAAGCTCCGTCCCGACGGAGCCGTGTTTCAGCTCATTCGCCATGTCTGCTGCTCCTAGGCGGGTGCCAGGACACCCGAGAATCCGCCGCGCCTGACCCCGTCGGTGATCGCCTCGCTGACCTTCTCCTCGAAATCATCGAACCCATACGTTGGGCCGAGGATGTTGATAGTGATCCCTCCGCCCATGCCGCCCCGGCCCAACGGGACGACGGCCTCCGGGCCAGCCTCTCCCAGCATCGCCAGGGTCGGAGACCGGACGATGCCGCCAGCCGCCAGTGTCGGAATCTTCGGGATGGTTGGTAGTCCCGCGAACGGGGCAAAACTAAATCCAGGGACAGTTACGGCTATTGGGCCTTTGCCTATCTTCTTCTCCTCCCAGCCAAGCTCGACTTTACGCATGGCATCGAATAGGGCATTCACCGCGCCGATCACGGTGTTTATGATGCCAATGATCGGGTTCGCGATTGCCTTGACGACCGCCACCATCCCGTTCCAGGTCGTCTTCCAGTTATCACGCAAGAAGAACAATGCCTTGAGTAGCGCACCGCCAGGGAGAAGCCAGCCGAGCTTGCTATTAAATACTGCCGAGAGTTTCTCCATAACTGTGTCGAATAGGGATTTAATCGTGTTCCAGACCGTTTCCCAGGTGGCCTGCACCGTCTCGACGATCTTGTCCCAGTTCTTGAAGATCAAAATAGCCGCAGCCACCGCCGCGACGATGCCCAAAATGATCAGGCCGATCGGCCCCATAGCGAAATTGAGCGCAGTCATCGCCGCCGTCTGGAGCCACGTCGCCGCCGTGGCTATCGTCTGGGACGCCGCCATCGCTGAGATACCGGTCGCCAGAGCCGGGGCCATGATCACGATCGGGCCGAGAGCCGTGGCGAAGCTACCGATGGGGGTGAGTGTCCCCTTGACCCTATTCTTCAGGATGTCGAACTTGTCCGATGTCGTCAGGGTCACCGCTCCGAGGTCGGCGACCTTACCCTCGGAGTCGCCCATCGCTTTCAGCATATCGTCGAGGCTGAATACGCCCTTATCTATTGCGTCCTTGAATCTAAGGCCGGACTCCCCGAACAGGTCCATCGCGATTGTGGTCGCCTCGGCGTCGGTCTCGGCGTTCTGAATAGACTCGATCATGGCCCTGAGTCCACCCTGGATATCAGTGACGCCTTCGTCGGTCAGTTTCTTGACTGCGGTATTAAGACCTCGCATCACCTTCGCGCTGCCGATACCAGCGGCCTCCATGTTGCCGATCAATGCGGTGGCTTCATCTAGCGAGAACCCCATAGCCTGGAACTGCGGTCCTAGCTTGACGACTATGTCGGCCAGCTTCGTCATCGGAACACCAACGGCCTGAGAGACCGCTGTTAATTTGTCGAGTTGGCTGCGGGTCTCCGAGGCCGGGACACCGAACTGCACCATGGCATCGGCGACCGACTTGATCATCGGCCCGACATCCTCGCCCATCGCTCGCGAGACGTCGAGGAACGCCTTCGTAACATCCTCCAGGGCTTCGCCCTCCAAGCCCATCTCGGTATTGATGTCCGCGATCGCGGCAGACACTGCCGCCGCGTCCTGCGGAACTTCGGCCCAGACGTCCTTGAAAGACTGGGTCAGCCCTTCCAGTTGCTCCCCGCTCGCACCGGTGCCAGCGGCGATCGTGTTCGTGGCCTCCTGGTATTCCTGGCCCAGTTTCGCCGCCGCTCCAGCGGCCAGCGTCAGGCCCCCGGCAGCCTTAGCGACGCCCCTCATCGCAGACCGGAACTTATCGCCCATGCCCTTGACGGACTTCTCGGCCTGCTTCGTATCGGCGTCGACCTTTATGGTGACGGTGTTAGCCACTCTTCTTATCCTCCGCCTTGCCCTCGCTCACGATTGCCAACATCCGCAATATCCCCACATCCTCGGCCATTAGCTGGGACGGCAGACAGCTATATCTCTGACAGATGCCGTCGACGATCTCGGCCAATTCTAACTCGGTCGGCTTCACGATCGGGCGACCGTCCTGATACGTCCCGCCCCGGACAGCCAGCCATCTGGCTATTCCGAGGCTGAGTCTTCCCCCGGCGTCGTTGCCGCCTCCGTCCATGCGCCCAACACCTTCGTTGCCAGCGTAGGAGGGAGAGACAGGAACCCCGACGCATCTGCCGGCAGCACCCTGCCGTCCTCATCCTCGAGGTTCCAGCTAGACAATATCTCGTCCCCGAACATGCTGAACGCCGACCGGAGATCGTCCGGGTTGGAATCAGTAGCTCCGGCCAGACTCTGGAGATCGAGGAAAGTCTTTAGATCGACGTCTAACCGGGCCTCGATGTGGATACCGGAATACTCCGGCTCCGAGAACACTAGGATCGCCCGACGCCTCTGGATGACGAAGGGCTTGACCCCGTTGACGTTCTGGACTACCACTAGACTGTCGACCATGCCGGGACGGTGCCGTCTGCGAGGTTCAGGGTTACGCTCCAGGTCAATGCCCCGTCCGATCCCCTGGTGATCGCGTAACTCGCCACCTGCATTTCCATCGCCAGCTTCGGGTTGCTTGAGGAGTTCCCGCCGACCCGCAAGTCGAACGTCCGAGTCCCGGTGCGGGTCTTGAATACATCGTGCGACTTGTTCGACGCTGCATTGAAAAACCCGTTGAGGGACACGTCTCCGTCACTCATGCCCGTGATCCGTTCCCGCGCCGACTTGTCCAGGCCGGTGGTCTCAACAAGCTCCTGCGCGATGTTTATCCCGTAGTCCCCGATGTCATTGCTGATGTCCCTAGCGGTCCCGCCGGAGTCGTCCACCGCAAGGTAGTCGCCCAAACCAGTCTGCTTCGCCATGATTTCGACCTCCTATAGTCGCGTGAATCCCACCGCAATCTTCGCGTTGGAGAATGTCCCCGTCGTTGTGACCTTCAGATACCGGGCAACCGTGCCGGTCATCGCCAACCTCTCCGATGTCGGGGCGGCAGCAGCAGCGACAGTCGAGAAATTAACTATGTTTGTATATGATCCACCGCTAGATGTGGATTCTTGAACACTTACCGTGACGCTGCCAGAAGCAAGGCTGAAGATTTGGAGATACGCGGCCCCGCCGTTCGATGTTGCCGCTCCACCGTCCATTACCGTTCCAGATCCAGCCGACGAATGGGTGTCGTCATGGGCGGTCAGCATGACACCGAAATCAGGGCCAGAGCCGTTGGCCGAGAAGGTGGCGTTCGCCGCTATCGCGGAGCCGGGAGACCGGGTCACCGTATAGCTTCCCTCCTTCGACACTAGCCCGACGCACGGATCGCCCACCGCTGACCCCATCGGAACGAGAACCTCCTGATCAGCCGTAGGGAGCTTGCCGCTGTTGGATGTCCAGACCGCGTGTTGTCGGGAGGAGGCGGCATCGAAGAACGCATCGACGCTGATCTCCCCGTCTACTATCCCGATGATCCGCTTCCGCGCCGATACATCGAGAGTCGTCACGTCGAGGAGTTCATTGGTGTAGCCCATGCCAGACAAGGCATTCGCGTCGCCCGACAGGTCATAGCCCTCGACATAGAGCCGGACGTTCAATCCGTTCGTCTTAGCCATACACGTCCTCCATGTTCACAACGCTCTCCGGCCATCCTGGGGCCGCTACGGCGTGATCGTGACCTCGCCGTAAAGCTCCATCTCGTATGGGACTGACACCGTGCGGAACACCCCGCCGCTCATGTTGGTGTAGCCGACGGTCGCGGCCCCGACCGAGGAGTCGGTCACGTTGCCGCCCAGGTCGGCGTCCGAGCGGAGCTGGCTGTCGATCTGGTACATCGCGTCCCAGACCTCCTCCTCGATGCTCTCCCGCACGTCTGGTGAGTCCTGCATCCTGAAATATGCCCGCACCATGACTGTTACCCGCGACCCGATATCGCCCAGGGTCTCGAAGTCGCTGGTCCGGCCCGTCAACCAGAAGGCCAGGACCGGAGTCCCTGATATCGCCAGCGGCTCCCCGCGATAGACCGCCACGAAGGCAGGGTCGGAGATCGCCGCCAGGAGGGTGTCGATCTGGGCCAACGCCCCCGACCGGCTCAAGCGAACGCCTCGATCAGGGCGTCCCCGATATAGTCCTCGTACATCTTCGGATTATTGTTGATACGGTCATAGACTTTCTGAAACATCCCATAGAGCCTTTCGACCTTGATGGCATAGTTCAGGTTTTCCCTGTATTGATGCTCTCCGGCGTCAATCTGCCCGATACCGTCCTCGGGGACGCTCCCCAATACCGCCCGCTTCAGAGTTCGGGTCTTCGCACCGTGTCTCTGGCTCGGCGTTGATTTCTTGTAGGCTTCGGCAGATGTCGGTCCCCATAGGTCTTCTTTCACCCTGTTGCTGCCCTCGATGATCACCAGATCGAGCAGCCCCCGATTGACCGCCTCGGTGAATCCTTGGCTGACCTTCTGGGGCTTGTCGAATATCGGCCCCTTGACCTTGAACGTCGTGGTCGGCGCCACCATCAGAAGAACACCCCGTTACTGGTGCCGGTCACCCGGTACTGGCCGAGGGTCATCAGGATAGAGTTGATCTCCCCGGCTGCGGACGTGATCGCGGCATCGCCGGAGCCGATCGTCGTGACGGCTCCCAGGTCGCGGTCGCGGAACACTATCTTCGACAGGTCGAGACACGCCTGCACGACCAGTTCGGGATAGTCGTACCGGTAGAGGGACGCCCCTCCGCTGTGAGT
>Ga0208316_1001303_pt1 | contig 15273 bp, 15 predicted proteins | sample MalvireepMed_231_FD_184240 | JGI IMG/M metagenome (GOLD analysis project Ga0208316, IMG submission 184240) | Marine viral communities from the Global Malaspina Expedition - Malaspina viral metaG DeepMed_231 (SPAdes) (version 2) | ecosystem: Environmental > Aquatic > Marine > Oceanic | place... | reverse complement strand
CCTTCGTTTCGCTGCGTGCTGGCGGCTATTTCTTCATCCCGAGCAAGAGTGCTCTGATATATTTGAGCAACCTAGCAGATGATGTGCAGCTCATGTCCGCTTTTATGCGGCGCGGGTAACAGCTGAAAGACCGGTATGGGGGCGCGAGGCGCCCCTGGCTTTTAACTGAACGAATGGCAGTTTTTGGGATCGCGCCGCGACCGATCAAATGTCCGAAATGGGGCGCAAAGCAGTCGGTTATCAATTTGATAAAAGATTGGAGCCTAGACCAACCCGCATGCTGGACCACTTCGAACCATGGGCGAACTACGCCAACCGCTCGTTTACCATATCCCAGGGACGCGTGACCTTGATCGCGGCGTTCGCCGACCTCGTTCACTTCCGTTCGGGCTTCGCGAGCTATGAGCTGCCGGAAATTTTTGAAGCTCCAGAAGACGAGGGTGAGAACGATGCCTGTCGGGATCTAGTCCGGTTGAACGCCGAGATTCTTGTAGGGAAATTCATCGCCAGCGAAATCGACACCTTCGCCAGACCGATGAACGGTGGTGATGTTACTCTGATAAAATCCGAGCACTGGGAGATCGATGACCCTCTTCCCCGCTTCGCTACTGGCGCCTTCAATGACGATAATTGGGCCAATCCGTCCGCGCCCCTGACCCATCGCATTTTTGTCGATGGCCAGCAGTTCGATCGATGGCTTGCTGCACTGAAGCCGCCCGGAATTTTGACCACCCGCCAAGTCGAAGCAATCGTTGATCCGAAGGTGCGCGCAATTCGATCGGTCGCACGCCGCATGGCTAGCAACGATGATGGGCCTAAGGACGAGATCGAGGATCGACACCCGATAATGGCGGATCAGGCGGGGCTCGGACCTGAGCTACTCACTGTGAACGAGGTTGCCAAGTTGATCTCGCTCAGCCGCTCCTCGGTCTACGCAAAGATTGCCGTCGGGCAGTTTCCTGAACAGCTCAAGCTAGGCGGTAGTGCTCGCTGGAGCAAACCCGAGTTGATGGCGTGGATCAACGAACAGGCTGCGAAGCGCGGAAGCTAGCTGCGACGCTTGCGTCTCGGACTCTCGACGATCTCAATGGTGGGCAGCGCCCCAACCATAATCATATCTGCCCATCGCTGGGCGAGTTCTCGTCGCCGCGGCATGTAGGCTGCGCGATTGTAGCGTAACTCACTGGCGCTCATGCCTGCCGGAGTATGAGCCAGCATCAGGTCGATGATCATCCGGTCTGCAAGCAGCCGCAGGTCTTGACCGAGCTCACGTTCGGCTCGTTCGTTCATGATGGTTGAGAAGCTGGAGCGCCAGCCGTGAGGAACGTGCCGTCCCTTGTATCCCTCACGATTGTAGAGATAGCCAATCGCGTTCTCGCTCATCGGTTTGACGCCAGAGGTCGCGCCCGGGAAAACAAAGCGAGAGCGACCGGTGAGAAGCCGCACTGCTCGCAAGGCGTCCACCGCTGGCTCTGACAACGGAACCGGATGCTCGAAAGCTTCGTCGCTGCGAAGGTGCAGCTCCTGCTTAATCTTCACGGCCGGCACCACCCATGTGGCAGAATCGATATCGCTGCTGGGTTTTGTCCAGTCGACGCCCTTGATATCATCCCATTCGATATTGCGGATCATGCCGGGACGCTGTGCAGTCAACGCAAGGTATCGAGCAGCCAGTCGGGTCACTGGCGAGGCACCTGCCCGATCAATATCGAACATCATCTCGCGGATGGCATCCACGCTGAGCAATGCGGGATATCGTTTCGACGGCGGAAGCGGCGCCAGAGCGTCGTTGATATCGACCGCCGGGTTCTCGAGCTTAGCGCCGTGCGCATTGGCAAAGCGATAGACGGCAGCCACGCGCTGTTTCGCTCGCCGTGCCGTCTCGATCGCTCCGCGCTTTTCAATCTTCCGCAGCACTGCAAGGAGCAGCGGCTTGTCGATCTCGTCCAGTGGCATCGCTCCGAGATCAGGGAAGATGTCGCGTTCGAGACTGGTGATCACGTCGTTCGCATGGACCTCCTTCCACCGCGGCAACTGAATGGCGTGCCATTGTCGTGCTGTATCCTCGAAGTTTTGTCGTCCATCACGACCGGCAACGAGGCGGGAGCGTTTCATCGAATGGCGTGGGTCCCGCCCTCCTCGCAAAACCTTGCGAGCATCATCGCGTATGCTCCGGGCATCGGCGAGCGTGACGTCAGGGTAGCTGCCGATAGTGAGGAGCAGTTCCTTCCTGTCGAAGCGATATTTGAACCGCCAGCTTTTGTGGGCCTTGGCCGAGATGTGAAGGTAGAGACCGCCGCTATCTGTCAGCTTGTAAGCCTTGTCCCTCGCGCCAGCGGCCCGCACGGCTTTGTCCGTCAACATCCAATACCCCCAATCCGGATTTCTCTTACCCCCGGTCTACCCCCACTTGCTTCTGGCTAAGGGCGGATCGTCCTGGACGGAGTAGGACTCGGAAATGTTGGAATTGTAAAGGTTTTCCCGTGACTCTGTACGGTTCTGGATCGCCTAAAACAGGCTAGTGGCGGAGAGGGAGGGATTCGAACCCTCGGAACGCTTGCGCGCTCAACAGTTTTCGAGACTGCCCCGTTCGACCACTCCGGCACCTCTCCGCATCGCCCTGTCGGCGCGCTGGCGGGGCGAACCCCGCCCCGGTCGTTGGGAAGCCGCGCGGTTAGCCCAAGCTTTTGGGCGGGGCAAGCCGAAATATGCCGCGCGGGTGCGCAAAACGGGGGATGGTTGCCACGGATTACTTGTCACCGCAGTGCGGCACCCCATATTCCGTGTTCTCATGGATCGTGCCCTGTTCTTTTCGCCCCAAGCCGGTCGCACCATCGATGCGCCCGAGCTGGCCCGTACCCGCTTCGCCATCGGAGATGTGGTGCGCCACCGCATGTTCGATTTCCGCGGCGTGATCTTCGATATCGACCCGGTTTTCGCCAATAGCGACGAATGGTACGATTCGATCCCAGAGGGCATTCGGCCCGACCGCAACCAGCCGTTCTACCATCTTTTCGCCGAGACGGACGATTCCAGCTACACCGCCTATGTCAGCCAGCAGAACCTGGTGAGCGACTCGCTGGCAGGTCCGGTCGAGCATCCCGAGGTCGACCAGATGTTCGAGCAGTTCGAGAATGGGCGCTATCGCGTGCGTCGCTCGCTGACCCACTGAAACTCATACGGGACGGAGGCGAGGCCCGGCCTCGAACCTAGCTCTTGATCTTCCACCCCGATTTGAGCAGCCGGTAGCACAGCGCCGCCAGCAGCAGGTTGAGCACCGCCAGACCCACCGCCGCCCAGACGATCGGCTGCGTCCCTTGGCCGATGTCGCTTTGCCCCAGAAAGCCATAGCGGAAGCCCGAGATCACGTAGAAGAACGGGTTGAAGCGGCTGATCGCCTGGAACAGCGGCGCGAGATTGTCGATCACGTAGAAGGTGCCCGAGAGCAGACTGAGCGGCGCGATGACGAAATTGGTGACCGCGGCGTTGTGGTCGAACTTCTCCGCCCAGATCGAGGCCAGCAGCCCCATCAGCGCGAGCATGATCGAGCCCATCAGCCCGAACCAGACGATCGCCCAGGGCTGCACTACATGGAGCGTGACGCCGGGGTAGAGCGCCATCGCCAGCGCCACCGTGCAGCCCACCGCCAGCGCCCGGGTGACCGCCGCGGCGACGATGCCGGTCATCAGCTCGCCTTCAGACAAGGGCGGCATCAGCAGGTCGATGATCGTGCCCTGGATCTTGCCCGAAAGGAGCGAAAAGCTGGAATTGGCGAAGCCGTTCTGCATCATGCCCATCACGATCAGCCCAGGGGCGACGAAATCGGCGAAGGACACGCCGAGCACCTCGCGTCCACCGCGCCCCAGCGCAACGGTGAAGATCACCAGAAACAGCAGCGTGGTGACCGCAGGCGCCCAGATAGTCTGGGTCTGCACCTTGAGAAACCGGCGCACCTCCTTAATATAGAGACTCCACAGTCCGATGCGGTTGATGCCGGTGATGACCGGCCGACCGTGCGGCGCGAACCGGGTGGAAGCACCGCCGCCTTCGCTCTCGACGAGAGAAGAGGCGGCGATTTGCGCGTCCGGGGCGGAGTTCGGGACTTGATCGGCCATGGGCGCGCGCCTACGTCGATGCAGCCCCGCTGACAAGCACGCTTCCGCGCGACCCGCCGGGCGCCCAATGCAAAATGGAATGATCTGAATGAGCTGGACCGACGAACGCATCGCGACCCTGAAAAAGATGTGGGAAGGCGGCGCCACCGCCAGCCAGATCGCCGACGAACTGGGCGGGGTCAGCCGCAATGCGGTGATCGGCAAGGCGCATCGCCTGGGCCTCAAGGCGCGCCCCTCCCCGGTCAAGGCGGCCGAGAAGAAGGCTGCCATCGCCAAGAAGCCCAAACCCGCACCGAAGCCGGCTCCGAAGAAGCCGCAGGTCCGCGCGGATGCGCCCCCGACCGAGCCCGCGCCAGCGCCCAGCACCGCGCCCCCGCCTGCTGCGCCCGCGGCAGATCGGAAGCCGGAGCCGCAAGCGGAACCCGCGACCGCTTCGTCGAACCAGGCGCAGCCGCTGCCCAACCGCGCGCCCGACCTGCCCAAGATCGTTTCGGTCGGCCCGGGCGGCTTCCTGCGCCAGGGACCGGGCGATCAGCAGCCGCCGATCCCGCCGGCTCCGCCGCGCCGCCTGGTGCCGGCCAAGCCGAGCCCCGAGATCGCCGACAAGACCAGCCTGCTCGATCTGAGCGAAAAGGTCTGCCGCTGGCCGATGGGCCACCCCGGCGAGCCGGATTTCCACTTCTGCGGCACGGCGGTCAATCCGGGCTTCCCCTATTGCGTCGAGCATTGCGGCCGGGCCTATCAGGCGCAGCTGCCCCGCGGTTCGCGCCGTCCCCCGCCGCCGCTGCCGTTCGGCGGTCCGCGCGTGCGCTAGAGCTTCGGGCGATCTCCCGGCGGATATCGGCTGTCGCCGCCGAAGCCCTTGGACGCGCCCAACCGGCGCGCTATGGCTGCCTTGAAAATTCGGGAGCCTCCAATGCCGCTATCGCTTCACGCCGCTTTCATCCCCAGCGCCCTGCAGATGATCGACAGCACCAAGGGTCTCGTCGATCGCGGCGAAAGCTGGTGCAGCGAGCAGGGGCACGATCCCGCGCACGTCCTGTCCGCGCGCATCTATGAGGATATGTTCCCCTTCACCTATCAGGTGAAGAGCGTGGCGGTGCACACGGCGGGTGCGCTGGCGGGAGTGGCGAACGGCGTTTTCCAGCCCGACCTCTCGCCGCCGCCCGAAAGCTTCGATGGCCTGCGCGAGCAATTGGCGACCGCCCGCGCCGCACTCGAGGGCGTTTCCGAGGACGATCTCGAGCAGGCGATCGGCCGCGACATGCGGTTCGAATTCCGCGACTTCAAGCTGGAGTTCACCGCCGAGGACTTCCTGCTCAGCTTCAGCCAGCCCAATTTCTACTTCCACGCCGCCACCGCCTACGACATCCTCCGGATGCTGGGCGTTGCAATAGGCAAGCGCGATTTCAGCGGACGGCTGCGGCTCAAGCAGGGCTGAGCGCCAAGGCCCGGGTTACGAAGCCCGCGCGAACCATATCGTGTGGTGCGGACCCTTGTTGTTGGGCCGCGCGCGCACCCGGCGCTCCTCGACCTCGAAACCGGCGTCCTTCAGCCGGGTGCGGAATTTGGGATCGGGGGCGGCGGACCACACCGCCAGGATCCCGCCCGGCCTGAGCGCATCGCGCGAGCGGGCGATGCCGGTGCGGGTGTAGAGCCGCTCGTTGCCATCGCGGACGATCCCGTCGGGGCCGTTATCGACGTCGAGCAGGATCGCGTCGAATTTGGGGCTGGTGCCGTCGTTGGCGTCGTCGATCAGCGCCGCGACATCGCACAGCACAACTTCGCCGCGCGGATCGTCGAGCGTCGTTCCGGTCAGATGCGCAAGGGGCCCACGCGCCCAGGCGAGGATTTCGGGCACCACTTCGGCGACCACCACGCGGCCATCCGCCGGGATCGCCGCCAGCGCGGCGCGATAGGTGAAGCCCATGCCGTAGCCGCCGATCAGCACGCGCGGTGCAGGCGCGTCGATCTGTTCCAGCGTGAGCTGCGCGAGCTGTTCCTCGCTGAACTGCATCCGCGTTCCCATCAGCTCGTCGCGGCCGAGCATGATGATGTGATCGCGACCGTGGCTGACCAGGGTGAGCGTGTCGCCGCCGGGAATCTGGGCGGTGGCAAGGGTTTCGCGCGGCAGCATCGGTAATCTCCAAACGAAAGGGGCCGCGAATGGATCGCGGCCCCCGGTCTTATCGTCATTTCAGCCGGGCTTGAACCCGGTCGAAGGCTCAATCCTTGAGGAAGTCCGGCACATGCGCGCCGCCTTCGCTCGAACCGCCGCCGCCTTCGCGATTGCCGCGACCACCACGATCGCCGCCACGGTCGCGGCCACCGCCGCCGCCGCCGCGCGGGCCGCGCCGGTCGCCGCCCCGGCCACCGCCGCCGCCCCCTTCACGCTTTTCGCGCGGAGGACGGGTGTCTTCGAGTTCCTCGCCGGTTTCCTGATCGACGACGCGCATCGACAGGCGAACCTTGCCGCGCTGGTCGATCTCGAGGACCTTGACCTTGACCTCCTGGCCTTCGGACACGACGTCGGTGGGCTTCTCGACACGCTCGTTCTTCATTTCCGACACATGGACGAGACCGTCCTTGCCGCCCATGAAGTTCACGAAGGCGCCGAAGTCGACGATGTTGACGACCTTGCCTTCGTAGATCTTGCCGACTTCCGCCTCTTCGACGATGCCGAGGATCCACTTGCGTGCGGCCTCGATCTCATCGGTGTTGGAGGAGCTGATCTTGATCACGCCCTCGTCGTCGATATCGACCTTGGCACCGGTCTCGGCGACGATCTCGCGGATGACCTTGCCGCCGGTCCCGATGACGTCGCGGATCTTCGACTTGTCGATCTGCAGCGTCTCGATACGCGGCGCGTGCTTGCTGACTTCGCCGCGGGCGGTGCCCAGCGCCTTGGTCATCTCGCCCAGGATGTGCGCACGACCGGCCTTCGCCTGCTCGAGCGCCTTTTCCATGATCTCGCGGGTGATCCCGGCGATCTTGATGTCCATCTGCAGGCTGGTGATGCCCGCTTCGGTACCGGCGACCTTGAAGTCCATGTCGCCCAGGTGATCCTCGTCGCCGAGGATGTCGCTGAGCACGGCGAAGTCGTCGCCTTCCAGGATCAGACCCATCGCGATGCCCGAAACCGGGCGTTCGATCGGCACGCCGGCATCCATCATGCTGAGGCAACCGCCGCAGACCGTCGCCATCGAGCTCGAGCCGTTGGACTCGGTGATGTCGGACAGGATGCGGATGGTGTAGGGGAAGTCCTCGCGGCTCGGCAGCACCGGGTGCAGAGCGCGCCAGGCGAGCTTGCCATGGCCGACCTCGCGCCGGCCCGGGGCGCCGAAGCGGCCCACTTCACCGACCGAATAGGGCGGGAAGTTGTAGTGCAGCATGAAGCTTTCGTAGGACAGGCCGCCCAGCCCGTCGATCATCTGCTCGGATTCCTTGGTGCCCAGCGTGGTGGTGCAGATCGCCTGCGTCTCGCCGCGGGTGAACAGCGCCGAACCATGCGTGCGCGGCAGGAAGCCGACCATCGCCTCGATCGGGCGAACCTGATCGACCGTGCGGCCATCGATCCGCTGGCCGTCCTTGAGGATGGCCTTGCGCACGATGTCGCTTTCCAGCTTCTTCACCAGCTTGAGCTTGCCGAGATATTCGGCAGGATCGGCGTGATCCAGGCTCTCGTAATGCGCGCGCGCCTTGGCACGGGCATCGGCGATCGCGTTCTGGCGCTGCTGCTTGTCGGTGAGCTTGTAGGCGGCGGCGAGATCGTCGCCGATCAGCCCGCGCAGCTCGTCGAGCGTCGCGCTCTTGTCTTCGACCGGATCGAGATCCCACGGCGTCTTGGCAGCCTGCTCGGCCAGATCGATGATCGCGCCGATGACCTTGCGGTTCTCGTCATGCGCGAACATCACCGCGCCGAGCATTTCCTCTTCGGTCAGTTCCTTGGCTTCGGACTCGACCATCATCACCGCGTCGTGAGTGGCGGCGACGACGAGATCGAGACGCCCGTCCTCGAGCGTCTTGGACTGCGCCGGGTTGAGGACGTATTCGCCGTCGATCATGCCGACGCGGCAGCCAGAGATCGGCCCCATGAAGGGCAGGCCCGAGATCGTCAGCGCCGCCGATGCGGCGATCATGGCGACGATATCGGCCTCGGTCTCGCCGTCATACGACAGCACCTGGCAGATCACGTTGATCTCGTTGTGGAAACCTTCGGGGAACAGCGGGCGGACCGGGCGATCGATCAGGCGGCTGGTGAGCGTTTCCTTTTCGGTCGCGCCGCGTTCGCGCTTGAAGAAGCCGCCCGGGATGCGCCCGGCGGCCGAGAATTTTTCCTGATAGTGGACGGTGAGCGGGAAGAAGTCCTGCCCTTCCTTCACACTGCGGGCGGCGGTCACGGCGCACAGCACCACGGTTTCGCCATAGGTGGCCAGCACGGCGCCGTCGGCCTGACGGGCGACGCGGCCGGTTTCCAGCGTGAGGGTCTTTCCGCCCCACTCCAGTTCTACTTTCTTGGTGTCGAACATTCTATTTCCTTCCGATCCCGCCTGCCACATTGCAGCGCGGGGCCTCCATTGTCCGGGGATGCCGTCCCGGTGCGGTGCAGGGCGTTGATCCGCCCAGGGCGCGCGGACCGGATGCCCCCGCGCCGATAAGCGAAAGGGCGGCCCTTTATGGGAGCCGCCCTTCCACGAAACTCTTATTTCCTCAGACCCAGTTTCTGGATCAGCGCATTGTACCGCTCGACGTCTTTCCTCTTGAGGTAGGCGAGCAGGTTGCGGCGCTTGTTGACCATCATCAGCAGGCCGCGACGCGAATGATTGTCCTTGTGGTGGCCCTTGAAGTGGCCGGTCAGGTTCTTGATGCGCTCGGTCAGGATCGCGACCTGGACTTCCGGCGAACCGGTATCGCCCTCGGCTTGCGCGTTGTCCTTGATGATTTCCTGTTTCTTCTCGGCGGTAACCGTCATGCATTCTACTCCGCGACATCGGATGTGTTGAAACCCCGGACGACCTTGGCCGTCCCTCCGACGATCTCGATCAGCGCGACCGGAACATCCTCCAGTTTCGCAAAATAGAGCCCGTCGGTCTGGGGCATTCCCGAAATCACCCGGCCCTGGCGGACCGCCTGCGCGCTATCGGGGTCGAGGGAAAGGGCCGGGATGTCGTCCAGCCCCGCCTCCAGCGGCAGAAGCGATTGGTGAAGTGGCGCGCCCTTGCCGATTTCGTTCAGGGAGTCCAGCGAAATCGCCTGTTCCTCGCGGAACGGGCCCGCCTTGCTGCGCCTGAGATAGGTGACGTGCCCCACCGTGCCAAGCGCGCGTGCGATATCCCGTGCCAACGACCGGATGTAAGTGCCCTTGCTGACATGCGCGACCAGCGTGACGCTGTCCGCCAGCTCCAGCGGGGCACCCGGATCGTAAGGGTCCGGACGGCCCGAAGTGGTGGCGAAGGTGCTGCCGAGATCGATCGGCTCTCGCTCGTCGCTGTCGGCATCGCGCAACAGCGACAATTCATGGATCGTCACCTGCCGCGGCTTCATCTCCACCTGCTCGCCGGCGCGGGCACGGTCGTAGGCGCGCCTGCCGTCGATCTTGAGCGCCGAATAGGCGGGCGGCAGTTGCTCGATCGCGCCGGTGAAGTGCTCCAGCACCCCGGCGATCGCAAGCATCGGCGGGCGATGCTCGGAGCGTTCGACGACCTCGCCCTCGGTGTCGAGCGTATCGGTCTCCTCGCCGAACTGGATGGTGAACTCATAGACCTTGCTGGCATCGAGCATCCGCCCCGCCAGCTTGGTCGCCTCGCCCAATGCGATCGGCAGCACCCCCTCGGCCAGTGGATCGAGCGTGCCGCCATGGCCGACCTTGGTCTTGGCGTAACCCGCCTCGCGCAGCACGCGCTTGACCGCGCCGACAGCCTGTGTCGAGCCCAGCCCGCGCGGCTTGTCGAGCACCAGCCAGCCGTGCGGCTTAACGCCGGAATTCGGTGGGGCGGTCATTCCGCAATCCCGCGGGCGATCCAGCCGGCGATGTCGAAATAGATCTCCTGCACCCACAGCACCGGCGGAAGGACCACGTTCTCGACCACGCCGCTATCGGGAAAGGCCCAGCTGGCCGCGATCAGCACGACGATGAACACCATCCCCAGCGCCTGCAGCCGCTGCCACTGGCGCTGGAAGCGCAGCGGCAGCAGCCCGCCGACGATGTGCGAACCGTCGAAAGGCGGAATCGGCAGCAGGTTGAACAACGCCAGGAAGATGTTGATGAGGGTGAAATAGGTGAAGCCGGCGAAGAACCACGGGTTGGGCTCGATGCCGGCAGCATGGCTCGCGCCCATCACCACGCCCGCCAGAATCGCGCCCAGCAGCGCCAGGAGCAGATTGGTCCCCGGACCCGCCGCAGCTACCGCCATCATCCCGTAGCGCGGGTTGTCGAGCCGGTCCTGCCGCACCGGGACCGGCTTGGCCCAGCCGAAGATCGGACCGCCGAACAGCGCCAGCGCGCCCGGCACCAGCAGCGTGCCGACCGGATCGACATGGCGGAGCGGGTTGAGGCTGAGGCGGCGCTGTTCCCGCGCGGTCGGATCGCCCAGCATCAGCGCCACCCAGCCATGGGCGACTTCATGAAAGACGATCGCGACGATCAGGCACGGGATCAGGATCGCCGCGAGAATGAGGGTTTCGAGCATTGTGGTTAGATAGGGCGTCGGCGCTCAGCCCGCCAGCGCCTCGCTGAAATGGCGGCGGCACAGCGCGAGATAGCGATCGTTCCCGCCGATCTCGGTCTGCGCGCCCTCGGCCACCGCCTCTCCGTGCTCGTCGACGCGCAAATTCATCGTCGCCTTGCGTCCGCAATGGCACACGCCCTTGAGCTCGACGAGCTTGTCGGCAATCCCGAGCAATGCGGCAGAGCCTTCGAACAATTCGCCGCGAAAATCGGTCCGCAAGCCGTAGCACACCACGGGCACCCCGCCCTCGTCGGTCAGCTTCGCCAATTGCCAGACCTGCTTGCGGGTAAGGAATTGCGCCTCGTCCACCATCACGCAATCGATCGGGGTCGCGGCATGAACCTCCATCACCGAACGCCACAGATCGGTACCGCCCCCGAACCGGTGCGCTTCGGTCTCGAGCCCGATCCGGCTGCGGATCATCCCTTGCGAGCGGGTGTCGAGCGCGGCGGTCCACAGCATCGTGCGCATGCCGCGCTCGCGATAGTTGAAATCGGCCTGCAGCAGCGTGGAGCTCTTCCCCGCATTCATGCTGGCATAGTAGAAATAGAGTTTGGCCATGCCTCAGCGTGACCGATAGCCGGCGCCGAAGCCACCCCGGATGCCATCCTGGTCGCAGCTTGTCTGCGGATAAGATCGCCGCGCGATGCGTTGTCCCACTAAACGTCAGGAAGGACTCCAAGCATGATCCGTTCGCTCCTTATGGGCCTCGTCGCGGGCCAACGCGGCATGGCCCCGCTGGCCGCCGTTGCCGCAGCGGCGCGGCGAGGCAATCTGCCCCCCGGCGCGCCGCTCGAACGGCTGATCTCGCATCCGGCAATCGCCGGCGGCACCGTCGCGCTGGCAGCGGCCGAGATGGCGGGCGACAAGATGAAATCCGCGCCCGACCGGATCGAGCCGCTGGGGCTCGTCGCGCGCGCTCTGACCTCGGCCTATGCCGGGGCGGCGCTGGCGCCGCGCGGCGAGCGGACGGCGGGTGCGATCCTCGGAGTCGCTGTGGCGCTCGGCGCGTCCTATGTCGGGTGGCGGCTGCGCTGCGCGGCGATGGAGCGCTATGGCCAAACCGCGACCGGGGCGGTCGAGGACGCGGTCGTGCTCGGCAGCGGTCTGAGCATCGCGCTCGCCCCGCGCTGACTCAGTTCGCGTCGCCGGACTCGTCGTCGAGATCGCGCGCGACCTTCGGGTCGTTGAGCAATTGCTCGATCCGGCTGGCCTCGTCGAAGCTCTCGTCGGCGCGGAAGCTCAGCTTGGGCGCGAATTTCAGCCCCAGCCGTTTGGCGACCTCGCGCTGGAAGAAGGCGGTGTTGGTGCGCAATGCCTTGAGCACCACCGTCTCCTCTTCGCCCAGCAGCGGCTTCACATAAGCCTTGGCGTTGCGCAGATCGGGCGACATCCGCACCTCGGTGACCGAGATCGTGGTGGCGCTGAGCACGTCGTCATGAGCTTCGCCGCGCGCGAGCAGTTCGGACAGGATATGGCGCACCCGTTCGCCGACCTTGAGCACGCGGACCGATTGCTGTTCGGGAGTGGCGGGGTTGCGGGCCATCAGGCGTCTCCCTGCGGACGGGGGGTGGGAATGGCGGTGCTGGTCGCGCTGGCGAGCAGCGTGCCCTCTTCGGAAAGCAACTGGCCCTCGAGGAAGATGACCCGGCGTCCGCGCCGCACTACCCTGCCCTTGCCGATCAGCGGACCCGGTGGGACTGGCCTGAGCAGGCTCATGCTGATTTCCAGATTAAGCGGCGCTTCGGCATGATCGGTCGCCCAGACATGCGCCCAGCCCATCGCCTCGTCGAGGAACCCCGCGACCAGCCCGCCCTGCACGCTGCCGCGCGGAGTGATGAAGCTCGCAGGCGCGGTAAAGCGCAAGGTGATCTCCTCACGCGCCGCGTCGAAACTGTCGAACTCGACACCCATGAGATCGGCATGGGCGGCGTCCGGATTGTGCGGGCGTTCGGCCTTATTCATCTTCGACCCTCATGGTCCCGAGACCACGAACAGCAGGTCTCCGGCAAAATAGATCAAACCTAGAAGGACAGCGATCACCGCCCCAGCGAGGCCGAGAAACCGGAACCTGCGGCTGGGGCGGTAACGCAATATCGATTCCCGCTAGAGCGTGCGTTCGCGCAGCTCGACCTCGAAGACTTCGAGCTGGTCGCCCGGCTTGATGTCGTTGGTGTCCTCCAGGACCACGCCGCATTCGAGACCGGTGCGGACCTCGTCCACATCGTCCTTGAAGCGCCGCAGCGACGCGATGGTGGTGGCCGAGACGATGACGTCCTCGCGGGTGAGACGCGCGAACAGACCCTTGCGGATGACGCCCTCCTCGACCAGCAGACCGGCCGCCTTGTCCTTCTTGCCCGAGCGGAACACTTCCTTGACGTGGGCCCGACCGACGACGGTCTCGATCCGCTCCGGACCCAGCTCGCCCGCCATCTCCTTCGCGACCTCCTCGGTCACGTGATAGATGACGTCGTAATACATCATCCGGACCTTGTCGCGAGCGATCAGCTGGCGCGCCTTGGCGTTGGGGCGCACATTGAAGCCGATGATCGGCGCATTGGACGCCGCAGCAAGGCTGACATCGCTCTCCGTGATCGCGCCGGCACCGGCATGCAGCACGCGGACCTTGATCTCGTCGTTCGACAGATTGTGCAGCGCGGTGTTGATCGCCTCGACCGAACCCTGGACATCCGCCTTCACCACGACCGGCCATTCGATGACGTTCGACTGGAGGTTGGTGAACATGGTGTCGAAGCTGGTGGGGGCGAGCGCGGTGCGGCTCTCCGTGGCCTTTTCCTGACGGTATTCGGCCACTTCGCGAGCGCGCTGCTCGTTCTCGACCACGGTAAGCTGATCGCCCGCCTTGGGAACGCCGCCCAGACCGAGGACCTCGACCGGCATGGAGGGTCCGGCTTCCTTGATCTGCTTGCCGAGGAAATCGACCACCGCGCGGACGCGCCCGCTCTGGGTGCCGACCACGAAGGAATCGCCGCGCTTGAGCGTGCCGCGCGTCACCAGCACCGTCGCGACAGGACCGCGGCCCTTGTCGAGCTGGGCTTCGATGACGGTGGCTTCCGCCGGACGATCCGGACGCGCCTTGAGCTCGAGCAGTTCGGCCTGCAACGCGATCGCATCGAGCAATTCGTCGAGGCCCTGCTTCTTGAGCGCCGAGATCTCCACGTCCTGCACGTCGCCCGACATCTTCTCGACGATGACCTCGTGCTCGAGCAGGCGGGTGCGGATCTTGTCGGGATCGGCTTCGGGCTTGTCCATCTTGTTGATCGCCACGATCATCGGGACGCCCGCCGCCTTGGTGTGACGGATCGCCTCGATCGTCTGCGGCATGATGCCGTCGTCGGCGGCGACGACCAGCACCACCAGATCGGTGACATTGGCGCCGCGCTGGCGCATTTCGGTGAAGGCGGCGTGACCCGGAGTGTCGAGGAAGGTGACCATGTCGCCGTTCTTCGTCTTCACCTGATAGCTGCCGATGTGCTGGGTGATGCCACCGGCCTCGCCCTTGGTCACATTGGTGCCGCGCAGCGCGTCGAGCAGGCTGGTCTTGCCGTGATCGACATGGCCCATGATGGTGACCACCGGCGGGCGCGGACGCAGCGTTTCCTCGGGATCGAGATCTTCCTCGACCTTGATGTCGACGTCGGATTCCGAGACGCGCTGAATGCGATGCCCGAACTGCTCGACGAGAAGTTCGGCGGTGTCCTGGTCGATGGTCTGGTTGACCGTGACCATCATCCCGAGATTGAACAACTCCTTGACCAGATCCGCACCCTTTTCGGCCATCCGGTTGGCGAGTTCCTGCACCGTGATCGCCTCGGGGACGACGACGTCGCGAGCCTGCTTCTCGCGCGGCGTGGACGGCCCGCCATGCGTCCGGCGTTCTTTCTCGCGGGCGCGCTTGAGCGCGGCGAGCGAACGGGCGCGACGGCCCTCGTCCTCGTTGAGCGCACGGTTGACGGTAAGCTTGCCGCCGCGCCGCTTGTCTGGCTCCTCGCGGACCGGCTTCTCTTCCTTCTTCTTCTTTTCGGGGCGCTTGATCTCGGGGCGCGCGACCGGGGTGAAGCGGCGCGGCGCGGGCGCGGTTGCGCCTTCCGCTGCGGATTCAGGCTCGGCAGCGGCCACTTCGGAGCCGGCTTCGGCAGCGGCTTCGGCAGCACTCGGCTCCGCAGCAGCCTTGGCCTTGGCCTCGGGCTCGGCTTCGGGCTCTGCGGCGGCTTCGGCCTCGGCCTTGCGGTTTTCTTCGGCGCGCTTCTTCTCGTCCTCGGCGGCCTGCCGGGCAGCCTCTTCCTCGCGCTTGCGCGCTTCCTGGCCCTGCAGCAGGCGTGCTTCCTCGGCTTCGCGCTGGAGACGCGCGACGCGCTCCTGCGGCGTTTCGCCGGAAAGGTCCTTCTTGACCGGAGCTGCCTTGGCGG
>Ga0208316_1001298_pt1 | contig 15325 bp, 21 predicted proteins | sample MalvireepMed_231_FD_184240 | JGI IMG/M metagenome (GOLD analysis project Ga0208316, IMG submission 184240) | Marine viral communities from the Global Malaspina Expedition - Malaspina viral metaG DeepMed_231 (SPAdes) (version 2) | ecosystem: Environmental > Aquatic > Marine > Oceanic | place... | reverse complement strand
CTTTTTAGCTAAACGAACATCTTCCGAAGTAAGCTTAACTTTTTTAGAGGCAGGAGAGCGCGATCTTCCTGCTACCACTTGACGAGGCTTTGACGGAGTAGCCTCTTCCGAATCTTTTTCAGGCAGTTCTTCACGTAAACGAATATCTACCTTTTCATAAAAAGAAGGATCACTTGGATCTTCTCCTTGTTCTTTTAATTCTGCATCTATAGAAAGCGCAACTGCTGTGCGTGTTCTATTCTTACCAAACCATTTATTCTTCTCTGCCCACTCTTGAGCTAATGGATCTATACTAGCAGTTTCACTATTCTCATATTGAGTCTTACGTCTTTGCTGCTCATTTGAGTATTCTTCTGCTTGTTGTTTTATCCATCCTTTCTGTTGATCAAGAAGTTTTAAATCTGTTTTAGCTTCTGAAAGTTCTTCTTGAGCTTCAAGAACTCCATCTTTATTACCTGATTCATAAGCGTCTTTAAACTTAGTACGGGCGTTTTCAAGTCTTGAAGAAATTTCTCCTTCTTTCGCTGAAGCCAAAGCATCATCATAATCAAATTTTAACTTCCCAACTTCTGACATCTGATAACGAAGTTGGTTTAATTCTGCTCTTGCTTTACCTAATTCTTCATCACGTTCTTTTCTTTGTTTAATTAACTGACGAATGCGTTTTTCAGCACCCTTTGTTTCTATACCTTCTAGTTCCGGTTCGTCCTTCTCTTGATCCTCTTTCTCTCCTTGAACCGCTTCAATAACTTCAGCGGCAGGAGATACATCTTCCGAAACAGGTGTTTCAATTTCAATCTCTTCCTTACTGTCAGTTGGTTGATCAGATACTTCAATCTCTGTCCAACCTCCTTTATCTTCTTCTTCAGCCATTTTACCTTTTCTCCGCAGTTGCGACTTCTACGTTCACGCTACCAATGAATACATTGGATCTACTTCTGATGGATCAGTTATTCTCATTATGACCTGATCATCGTAAATAAGCAAGTACCGGATACCTTTATATAAAAACTTTTGACCCGTATGCTTACCATAACACACATAGTCTCCTTGAGAACACCACGCTCCTTCAGAAAACTTGTGAGTATCTTTATACGCTAATTCTCCAACCTTTACAACCTTTCCTACTGTTGTAAGATATTGAACATCATCTTTAAGACTATCAGGCATAATAATTCCACCTTTTGTCTCACTTCTTACAGATAAAGGTCGAATAAGTATATGATAACCGGGAAGTTCTGGAAGAACATCAGGATCAGCAACTTCATTATTTGTAATCCACTGATCATTAGTTGTTGCTTTTCCCATATTAGGTTGTAGTACCATGTGATTTAATGCTCCGTTTCGTTTTCCACTTGTTCAATTATTGATTTAGTGTACTCATCTATCACACGTATGGATCTTGTCAACCCCTCTACAACACCCGTAAGATGTTTGTACTGTGGATAATCTTCACACATCCCAGTTGCAAGCTGTTCTGCAAGTTTCCTTATTTCTCCTTCCAATAAAGATTTTATTTCTTCGCCGTCTGTAAACATTTTACGTACTTAACTGTCTACCTCTATCTTTACTGGTTTAAGTAAACTTTTAAGATAATCCTTATATGCACTACTAACCTGCCTATCAGTAGCAGAAGGATCTTTTAACTTATCTGTATAAATTTTTCTTGTCTGAGATTTGTCCATATTCATTCTTTCTTACTGTCATAACAGTTTCTAAATTTTTGGTTTGTGTATAAACACAAGTCCTGAAAATAAACTTTCCAATCTTCGTAGTCTTCTTCTTTTGGTTTAACAAGACTATAGTCTATTTTCGTGTAGTCGTCAAATTTATCCACGTTTCTTCTTATTCATTCCTATCAAGGTTTCAGCAAGCTGTGCCTGTTTTTTAGTACGTTTATTTGATTTAGATCCTTTCTTTAAAACCTTCTTTGCATATGCGCTTGTAGACATTCCAGCTTTTTTAGCTTTTTCCTTAAATGCTCCGGGACGCTTAATAGCCCCTTTTATCCAGTTTCCGCTACTCTTTCTTGCCATCTTTTTGTTTCCTTGTTGTAAGAGGATGATCACCATTATGCATCTGTTCTACAGACTGCATACGATGTTTTAAATCACTGATGTCTGAGAGAAGAACACCTAATTCCCTATTTCGTCTTTCAAGATTGTCAGGACTTAAAATCTTTGAAATTGTTTTTAACTGATTTGTTTTAACCGCTTCTCCTGCTTGTACTTTATCAAGAATAGAATAAATCTCCGCAATATTCTTTTTCATTTCTTCTCTGCTTGCAATCAGATTTCGTACCTGTGTGCGTACAAGCATCCACGCTCCTGACAAAGAGGCCAGTACCGCCGCCAACTGTAAAAGCATTCTGCTGTCTAAGGCAATTGGTTCCATGCTGTTTAAGTACCATCTTCTTTTACTTTAGGAAGTTTTATTATTCCCGGTATCCCTGAAAAATAAACACATGAAAGTCCTGAAACACTTTGAAGCATTGACGACCACGCTCCGTCCTTATTTATAAATATCTTAAATATATTAGATTTATCTATCAATCCGGTAAAGACAAGTTGATCTACAGTAAAAACTTTTTCTACTTCTTTAGTAGGCGCACAGTGAGCAGGAAGAGCCGTCAGCATTGTTGCGAGTATAAGACCTGTATCTTTTTTTGTATCTTGAGCAGAGGCGGTAAAAGAAAACAGAAGAACTCCTAGAGCGATTATAAAAGAGTAGATCATCTGTTTTTATGTCCTAAACATTTGTGTATAATCTTTACCGAATTTTTTCCTAGCATCATCTGCTGCTGCTCCTGTTCCAAGATGATGAGCACCCATATAAAGATCCGTCATTGATTTTTTATTAAATTTATTTTTTATAGCTGCTATAAGTAATTTATCACTTCCTTTCTGCTCAAATAACTGTGATAAAAATAACAATTCTTGCTGTTCTGCTGAAAGACCTTTCATAAAGGCTTCGTGTTCTTTATCTGTCATGGGATTAGCAGCTTCTTGTATCCACGAAGGAACATTATGTTCTCCACCCATTTTATTTATTATCCGTTGAGCATTAGTTCTCCTGTTAGAATTTATTGCTTGATACATCCCTGTTGCACTGGAGTCCGGGTTTTTTGCCTGTGTGTCTGTAGAAGATTCACGATGAGCTACAAGTTTTGCATATTTAGCTAAATTTTTATCAAATTCGTCAGAATCAAAATTACCGCCCTCTTCTAAATTCATCCTATCCATAAACGCTTCTTTAAAAGAAGAGCCTATTGCCTCTTTAAGTGCCTCTGTAGGTTGTTCCATACTTTCCTCTATTCTCTCTGTAACTGGGGGTGGAGCATCTGTAATTGGTACATCATACGCTGGATAACGTTTACGTGCCAGAACACCTGCTTCAGGTCGTGTCAACTCTTCGTAAGTTTTATCTTCAGGAGCTTTAGGCTCAAAGATAGGAGGACGCTCCTCTCTGACTTCCTGCTCTTCTTCAACAAGGGTTTCACTCATTCCAGAATCTACTGGTGGTGCAGAAGTTTCTTTTTGTCTACGGATATAATCCATAAACTGCATAAAAGGATTACGTTCCTTTTCTTCTAATTCTGCCCTAATTGTTTCAGTATCGTCCTCTCCGTAACCATGCGGATCAAAACCAAGAGCCTCTAATCCTCTCATCACTGGTTCCCACATTCCACCTGTCGCTAGATTAACAGTACCTCCTTCTGCGTACCGTTGCTCCTGTTCTCTTTTCTTAATCATCAACTCCCGTTCTTTAAGCATATTCTTGAGAGCCGTTACGATAATCTGAGTCTTGGTTCCCCGTATAGAATCATCTTCGCGTACACGTGCGTCCATTTGTTTTTGATTCTTTTCAGCAACTTTTGTAGCCGCACTTAGCTTAATATCCATTTCTTTTAAATCAAGATCACGGTTTTTAATTGCAAGTTCAGCCGCATCTTTAGTTGCTTCTTTTTGTATCTGCTGCTGCTCTAAATCCAATTTAGCAGCTTGTAGATCCATATTCTGTTGTTCAATAGAAGCTACATCTCCCTCACCTGTACTTAGTTTAAGAATTTTCTCAGCAGCATCTATGGAAAGTTTACTGAGTATTTCTGGAGAAACCTGATCAGGTTGCTGTCCGGCTTGCTGAAGTTCCAGTTGAACCATTCCAGACATCTGTTCTTGATACTGCATTACCATATGCTGTTGTATGTTAGCCTGAAGAACAGGAACGGCAGGAGCCATTACCTCTGTCTTTCCTAATGTCGGATCATCAATGAAAGCCGTTTTAATTGCAATGTGGGCCGCATGATCCTGTTGTGGAAAAGCCTGTATCGGCATTCCTTTTACAACCATTTGAATGTCGGTAATAGGATCATGCGGTTCCGGTGGAGTCTTGGGAGTGAAGAATCTTTCCGGGTTCTGAATGTTTGCTGCTTTTAGAATCGAGAGATGCACATTTTCCACGTTGTACATGCCTTGCGGAGCCTGTGACGACAACTGGAGAACCATTTGTGCCATAGATAACCGATGGGCAGCAGAAGGTATGTTAGGATCAGATACAGGAATAACATCCACCCTGCCATCAAAATCAGACTTAAATACACTAGAAGTGATATTAGGGACATCATAAGGGTATTCATCAGGTAAAAACTCGTGGTTAATTTTTGCAAGAAGGCGAAACTCGTCCCGTTGGCTTTTATGTAGTCTTTTATGAATAGCACTGAAGAACTTCGCAGACGACTCTATTAAAGCCATCGTTGTACCAACAGGTCCGTAATTACTAGATTCGTTTACAATCTGTTCTGTCTGATCTGCAAACTTCTGTCCTGCCTGTGTCAGCCAGTTCAGCATATTATAAAGAGTCTGGGACGGTTCTTTGTAAGGAAGCGGAACAATAGATTTCTGAAGATCAAGTCCGGTAGCTTCTACTTCCCTGAACTCACCGGGAGCTATGGGATCATTCCCACCAACAACACGTACTCCACGTGCTTTGAAACCACCCGGAAGATTAGAGAATTGTCCGGCATCTACAAGACTTCGCAGTGCTGAAGTCGCACTCATTGTCATATTGCCCAATAGATGTATCAGACCCAAGCCGTAAAATCCAAATCCCGGTACAAATTTATAATGTGTAAAGTAGGTTTGTTTTGATTGGGTTGGGTCTTCTTTTGACCAATTACGTCGAATAGATATTACTTTACGACTTTCTTCTTCTACTGTTACAACATAAGGAAGAGCAACTTCATCTGGACTTGCAAAAGGTTCCGGTAACTCCAAATGACAATGTTGTTCTAAAATCGTGTACTGTTGATCATAGTTCTCAGCAGGACTAATCCCCATAATCGAGTCTATTTTACTTGTAAAGGAATCTGGATCAGGGGCTGTAGCCTCTCCTAAATCAGCGTCCATATACATTCCTGATGCAATATCCCGATCCATTTCAACAGCACTACGATAAATAACATGTGTGTACCGTTCAGCCTTTGTAAGATCAGAAGCATGATAGGAAACGTAAAACTGGTCAACAGGGACAAATTCAGAACACGGACGACGGATTGAAGGATCGTAGTACATTTTCTTAAACGCAGATCCAATTAAAGGAAGATGAAACAACATCGTTTCAAATTCGTCAAAGTATTCTGTAATCTGTTCCGTTAACTGGTAGTTCATAAAGTTCTGAACACGGTTGGCCTGATCTTCCCGTTCAGGGGAAGTCGATCCTATAATCTGTGTACGTACAGGACCACCAGCCGGAAACAATTCTATGGTAGCTTTGGATTGGAACTTGACAGCAGATTCAATTATGAGAGGAGAAACAGCAGTACATGAGCCTTCAAACGGTTCTGTGGTTTCCTGAAGTTTCAAACCAAGAAGATCGAAACCTCTTTCAAAAGTAGATTCCCATTCTGCCCGTGATTCTTTGTCGGCTTCGTAAGATTCAGCAATCGTTTCACCGATTTCCTGAAGATCTTCATCACTAATTAATTCAGCAAGATTAGCATAATGATCCTGTTGTGCTTCCATTAATGCCGGATCATTTCCAATTTCTTCAAATCCCATTTCTACAGCGGCATCTGGATCTTCCAATTCTATTTCAAGTCCTGCTTCTTGTACAGGAGGAGGGCCACCAGCGGCCCCACCGGGAATAACTGAAAACGGATTACGTTCAACTACAGCCATTTAAATCTTCTTTCTTTTTACACTATCCAACATAGGATTCTCTGGAAAAATTCCAGTATCCTTTTCGTGGCGGTTTATAAGTATCTTCATCATCTTCATCATAATCAGGATCATCTTCGTGAGAAACATACCACGAGTCTCTCATATATAGTACAGCCATTACCATCGCGTCAACCTGATCATCATATCTGGCATTAGGAAAACTAATTGCCTCTTCAATCAAATCAAAGGCCCACTCTTTATTTTCAGGCAACCACACACGTCCTGATTCAAGAAAAGGAGTAGCTGCGTTAGCTCTACTAACTTTATCACGGTCAGGAGTAAACTCCAAAACGGGTAATCCTGCTCTACGCAAGTCCTGAAGAAGTGATTGACCCGAAGCTTTCTTTTCTATCATAATAGCATCAGGTTCATGTTTTTCATACTCTTCCTGTGCCGTCAATCTTAATTCAGGATATTCAAAACGACCACGTACATTCCCCAATAAAATAAGTTGTGGTAACAGTCTTTCCCTTCCTGTACTATCTGTTTCAAAGGTTTCAAATATTCCCCATGTCTGCATTACAGAATAGTCAGCCGTTGTCTTGGCAGAGAAAGCTGTGTCCATTGTCTGAATAATAAACTCACATTCCGGTGGATCGTCGTGAGGCCATCTTTGAAACCATCCCTTTTTAATAATACCGCCTTCAGCAGGAGTAGGATCTTGCATATAAAGAGACTGCCAGTAACGGCTACCATTATGACGTTTAATTTCAAGTTCGTCCAGCTTTAAAACATGTTCAGGTTTCCATTCGGGAAAGTAACTTGATCCAACTGGCAAGTCAAGAAGTTCTGCTGCCTGTTCGTCAAGCCACGCCGGAATCTTGATTACCTCCCACGGATGCAAAACTTCTTCAGCGGTTGAAGCGTTCTTCTCATTATCTAATAACCATCCGCAAATGTCATCTTCGTGATACCGTGTGTTGATAATAACGATAGAACCAGACGGCATAAGACGTGTGCGTAAACCAGCCGGAAACCACTCTTTAATGTACCGTCGTCCTGCTTCACTGAATGCATCTTCTTCCGACATCACATCATCAAGTATCGCTACATGTGCGCCACGACCTGCAATCTGTGTTTTAACACCAGCAGCTACATACACACCATTATGATTAGTCTGCCACTTACCTGCCGATCTAACATCGCTTCTGAGTTTTACTTCTGGAAAAATAGTTTGAAACATTTCATTTCCCACAAGATCACGAACTGCACGACCAAAGTCAGATGAAAGCTGATCACTGTGAGATACACTCAGAATTTCGTGATTAGGATGTCGCCCCATGTACCAAGCCGGAAAAAGCTTGGAACAGATAACAGATTTACTGGAACGCGGAGGAAGAAACACCATCAAACGTCTGCATGTTCCGTCATCTACTTGCTGGAGTTTATCACAGATAAGTTCAATGTGTCTTCCCATATGGAAATCCGCTATGAGAAGCGGAGCCATCATACGGACAAAGGTCATAAAGTCGTAGGAAGAAGCACCAATTACGTTTTCAAACAAACGATCCCGTAGTGCAAGTTCATTTACATTAGCAGAAGCAGACATACTTTACCCCATTGATAACGTAACAAGGAAAATAAATCCTGCAATAATAGCTATACCGATTATAAGTTGAAGAATATTAGTCCACTGTATCATCCGAATCCTTTAAGAGGTTGAGGCATATACGGATTCATGTTGGGATGCTGATTGTAAGGAGGAGTCGGTGTAATTCCTGCAAGACTTGCCATTGATGTTACTCCGGGTAAAGAAGCAAGTCCCGTTGGCTGTTGCTGTTGGTGCTGTTGTTGCTGTGGATCAACAGGTGTATTCTGCTGTACTTGTGCTTGCCTTAGACTATCCTGATAACCCATAAGATTATAATATGTATTGGGGTTTTGGCCTAATACAGGAGGAGTCTTAGTATTAGCCGTCATAGGCGCAGGTGCAAAGTCTTGTCCCATTAGTCTGGTCCTACGCTAATTTATATCCTTTAACAATCGTACATCCCGATTCAGTCTTTTCAAGAGGTACATCGCCGCCTTCACTGTAACCTGCCTGTTTTGTCAACTGTTGTCCGGTACGTGCAGCCATTTCTTCAGCAGCTTTACGACCAGCAGCATTATATGGAAAATGTGTACTTCCTACTTGTGGCATATTTTAAGCCTTCCTTTTTCTCAATTCACGGATGATACGTTTCTTCTCAGCTTTGAGATTCTTCTTTCCTTTACGAGACTTGCCTCTCTCAGCATCAACACGTCCCAACTCTTCAAGACGGTTCATTCGTTTGGTGTTTTTACTTTTCTTCTTTTTCTTTTTCTTTCCGTAGTCGTATCCGTCAATAACCGTACCACCACGTGCCATGCCCATGTTCTGTCGCCGTATAGCTTCGCTCATCGTACCGGAACGGGCCATTTCCGCTGGTGAAAGTGCATCCCTGTTCATTCCATATCGTGAAGGCATCTTTAAAAGTTCTCCATAATTTAGATCTTAGTTGTAGTCATACGTGTCTAAAACACGCCCACCTGTTGAAAAGCGAACCATTCCACCTTTTGATTTTGCAACTACTCCTCCTTTTTTTACACCCTGTTTCCCTTTAAGCTGAGATCTGCGCCCAGTGCCGTACTGATAGTGATCTGACTGTCCGGCCCTCTTACGGTCTTCTTGCTCTCTTTTATAAGCTTCCTCCATGTCTTTCTTTGCTTCAGCCTCAGATACATTCTTCCCAAACAGTCGCCGCCTGAATCCTCTGTTTGGATCGTCTTGCGTACCTCCCCTGCTTATTGCAAAGTGCCTCTTATCTGCCGCAATGTCACGGCTTTTTAGATCTTCAGGCCGACCTGACATAACTGTACCACTTTCTTCTTTTGGTTTCTTTGGAGCCATCATGCCATTAATTTTTGTTTTTCGTGGATATGTACGTCTAGCTGAATCTGAGGCTGCTGCCGCTGCTGCTCTTGCTCCGGGTTTTTCTGTTACTTTTCCTCTTCCTCCAAGTACTTTTTTCTTCGGTTGAGATGGAGTTATCTTCGTCTTCGGTTTTGCCGTAGTTTTTACAGCACCTTGAAATCTGTCAGTTGGTGGTTTAGGTTTCTGTCCCGGTTTACGATCTCTCAACAGTTCAGACAGTCCGTAACCAGCCGCACCTGCCGCACCTAACTTAGCTGCTCCTTTTCCTCTTGCCTTATACTTATCTACTTTATTTCTCCAGTTTTTATACTGGGTACTTTTTGTCCCGTATGGTTTACCTGTTTTTGTATTTATAGGACGGGCAAGTATTCTGTCTTTTAAAGATACCGTTGGTTTTGGTTTCGTTGTTGTTGACGTGCCTGTACCTTTACCTCTGCCTTTAGTAGCCGCTGATGCCAGACTTTCTCTATGTTTTGTTGCAGCATCTGTTGTTTTTTTAGTAGAGCTTCGTCCGTTATCTGTTTTCTTGGTTTCCCTTTTTTTAACTTTCTTCTTTTTAGGTTTAAATCTGGTTTTAAGCCTTTGCAGTAATGTAGGAGTTTTTTCTACACTGCTACTAGTAGCTGTTTTAGTTTTAGCTTTAGCATCTGCTTTAGCTTTAGCATCTGCTTTAGCTTTAGCTTTAGCATCTGCTTTAGCTTTAGCTTTAGCATCTGCTTTAGCTTTAGCTTTAGCTTTAGCATCTGCTTTAGCTCTAAGTTTTTTAGCCGCTTCTCTTTGCGCTTTTATCTTTGCTTGTCTTTTCGCTAGTTCAGTAGCCCCTTTTTTAACACCAGCTTTTACAAGAGGAGCCGCTGCCACTACTGCTGCCTTTGTTCCTAAACCAACGGGGGTAACACCTGCTGCCAGTGTTGCGCCTTGAAGAACCTTCTTAAAGCCCCCAGCAGTTCTTCTTTGAGCATCAGTCATGCCAGCCCACTTCTTTTTAGCTGCTGCTCTTCTTATCTTATTTCTTTCTTTAGCAGATCTAAGTGTCGTTTTTCCAGATTTGGGATCTGTTTTAACAACCTCATGCGTTGCCGTTTCCATCCTTTCTTTCTGAGATTTTCTTTTGTAGCCCGGACCTTCAGTACGTTTCTTAGCGTCTGCTCTTTGAGCCGCTATTTTCTCTTTAAAAGACCGCGTTGTTCCCCGTCCCGGTCCTTCTTCCTGTTGAACTATTTTACGCTTGGCTTCTTGTGCTTTACGTTTCGCTATTGCAGCGTCCCGTTTCTTTTTCTTTTCAAGAGCGATTCTTGTTTTCTGTCCTTGAGACATACCGAATCCACCCGTGCGTCTGTACCGATCAACGGGCTTCTTCTTACTGACAGGTGATTTAGCTGTTCTTTTGCCTTTACCGAGATTAAGATCTATTCGATTCCGTGCAGCTTCTAACCTTTTCTCTCTCTTTTTCTTCTTAGTTTCTAACTGTACTTTTGATAGGGCTGGCATCGGGCTTTAACCGCCTTTCTTTACTTTAAAAGATTTTGGCTGAGAATAGTTTTCATCCACGACAACATTTGTTTCAGGACCAATAACATTCGGGCCTTTCCGTGCCGCTCCGTAGCCTTGTCCCGTTGGACGGCCTACGATCTTGTCAAGTTGTTTTGAATCCGGTGTCTGTTTCATTTTACTTAGTGAACTCCCAACTTATTATACGATGTGGTAGGCTCTTCAAAACCCCTTTGAAACTGCAAAGAACCAAGTGCGTTATAAACTTCAAACAAAGAATGAGCCGCGTCAACCAGTGTTTCTCTAATCTTATCCAGTTCAGGATCAGGGTTCTTGAATACGGGATGAGAACACACGTGACTATGCCAATTCTCAATTGTAAACTCCACTCTGTCCATAGCCTGATGGTATCCCATCGAACCGGGAGAGTAGTTTAGTTCATTATAAGGTATAGACCCGGCAAACGACAAACGTCTTGGAGCAACCTTACGTGCCGTCTTCGTGTCCTTTTCCGTAGAGTCTATAAAAGCTACAAAGTCCGTATTATTCATTGTCTGTTGTTCCGTTTTTTTGTTTACCGCCTTCAATAACTTTGAACCCTGCAATTTCAGCAAGGCGTTCAATATCATTCTGTACCTTTTCTTTTTCATCACTGTCTCCCAGTGATCCCATCTTTATACGCTGTTCGGATCTGTCCACAAACATTCCGAGATGTTTCGCTACATTTTCGACGGAACGATTCGCGTTGGTGTAGTCTCCGTTAGACAACGCATGTTGGTAAACTTCGTCCAATCTTTGCAGAACGTGATCCGCACTCCACGCCATACGATCCAGTGCGACTTCACGAAGGTCATTGATGCGCTGCTCTATCTTCGGATTTTTCAGAAGAGTTCCGGCACGGCGACGGGTATCGGCGTGGTTCTTACCGGGCGCATATCCTGCTGCCTTATATGCGGTCAGGCTGTCACCCGTAGCGATATACTCCATACAGAACTTCTCCTGCTTCGGAGACATTCCTGCTATGAAGTTTCCCGGTTTAAAGTTGGGAGCTTTTTCAGCACGTTCTAACATTTCTTCTTCAGTATAGTTGTTTCGGGCGCATCGTGCAACCCGACCTTCTCTGCGCCGTTGTGCCTCTCGCCGCATCTCTATCAGATCCTGTCCTGCTGAAGTTTGTTGTCGCCCTTGTGCCGTAACACGAATAAGAGAAGTTAATTCGTCGTTTGTTAGTTTACCATAAATGATGTGAGGTTTCGGATCATTTGTCGTCATGTAACAAATTGTATCAGGTAGTTACTAATTTAACAAAATGAATTTAACATTGAAACATTCTAATTCAGTTGTTTCTCTTGATACAGATTGTATCAATTAGTTTCAGGTTTGTCAACCCTCTGATTCACCAAGCCGAAAAAAGAAAGGCAGGGATGATAAGTAAAAGGTATTTTTCGGATCTCAACGGATCTCACAAAGGAAAAAGATTTTAAAACCATCCCTGCCCACACAAAGGAGAGAGATTATTAACATAGATCAAATCAATGTTTTTGTCAAGTGCTTGACCTTTTTCCTTTTTCCTTCTATAACACTTGTATGATTAAAGCATTCTTTATAACCGCTCTTGTTCATACCATTATGACACCTGATACAGGGTGGCTTCAGTGGACTCAGAGCTATGCTACAAAGGAAGCTTGTCACGAAGTTATCTGGAAAGATTTTGATAAAATTAACGAAGCTATTAAAAACAATATGGGCATGAAGTTAGTAGGTATTATGGAACTTCGCTGTATGACCTATGACGAAGCTTTAAAGCTTAATGTCGAATTAGGACACTGAGATGGCAAAACAAAAGGTAGCACTGGTTACAGGAGTAACAGGTCAGGACGGAGCCTATCTTTCCGAATTGCTTCTAAATACACAATATAAAGTCTACGGATTGGTAAGGAGATCCAGTACTCCTAATAGAGACAACATCTCCCATTTCATAGATCACTCTAATTTTATTCCGTTCTATGGAGATTTGTCAGATACCAATAGTCTTCTCAGTATGCTGCGTGATATAAAACCTGACGAGATCTACAATCTTGGAGCGCAGTCCGATGTCGGGATAAGTTTTGACATTCCGGTAAGTACAGGAGATATAAATGCTCTTGGAGCTATGAGAATAATTGACTGTGTTCGTACTCTTAATCTCGACATGGACACAAAGATATACCAAGCCAGCACCAGTGAACTGTTTGGGAAGGTACAGGAAACACCCCAAACAGAGAAAACACCTTTTTATCCCCGTAGTCCTTATGGTGTGTCAAAGTTATATGCGTACTGGGCAATCAAGAACTACCGGGAAGCTTACGGTATGTTCGGGTGTAACGGTATCCTGTTTAACCATGAAAGTCCTTTAAGAGGTGAGAACTTTGTTACACGCAAGATAACTAAAGCTGTTGCAGAAATGTACGCACGTGACAGAAAAGACCCTATCGAACTTGGAAACATGGATTCTAAACGGGATTGGGGTCATTCCAAAGATTATGTCAAAGGTATGTGGCAGATGATGCAGGAACAGGAATCTGACGATTACATTCTGGCTACAGGAGAAACACATTCAATAAGGCAACTGGTGGAAACAGCGTTTAAATATATAGGAGAAACGGTTCTCTGGGGCGGTACAGAGAAGGACGAACAAGGATACAACAGCAGAGGAGATCTAATTGTAAAAGTTAATCCCGACTTCTACCGCCCAGCCGAAGTGGATGTTCTATGTGGAGATCCGTCTAAGGCAGAAAAGAAGTTCGGGTGGAAAAGGTTGTACACTTTTGAGAATCTTATTTCAGAAATGGTTGAAGAAGACGTATCTGCTATATATAAGACCAAGTAGTGTAAAAATGTAAAATTCTAAAATTTTGAAATTTAAGTCTGTGTCCATTCCCTATTAAGTGACGCGGTGCGTTTTTTCCCCTCCCCCCCCTCAAAAAAAGACCCCTCCGTTTCGGGAGGGGCCAAGTTTAGGGAGGAATTAATCTTCGTCGAATTCATCTTGTGGTGTTGCTTTTTCTTCGAGATCTTGCCAGTAAACGTCTTCTAATAAATCTTCGTACCAAGAGAAGGGGCTTAAATGTTTGTTAGATCTTTTCATCCTTCTGTTAAAAGCTTTCACATCCTTTAACAATTGATACTGTAATTCCTTATCCATAACGTTCTCCGTTTGTGTTGTTGATGTAAGTATTGTAGCCATTACATAAGTCACGTCAAATCAGGTTAATAGCCTAGCTTGCTAGCCGACGCGATTCTATTAATGCGCTCAAAAAAACCCCGCCGGTTAAAGCGGGGTCAAGTTTTGGGAGGAAACGTTAGTCTATTTGTTCCATTTGTCCAAACCGTTTCGCCAGCCAGCCGCCGCACCTGCTGCTTCGTCGCCGTTTCGGGCGTAGTCCTCAACCCATTCTAGTTCGGCGTAAACTAAGCGTGTCCCTTCTAACACCGCGTCTTTATACATGTCACCCATGTCAAAACTACCGTGTGTGGCTGGTGATTTAGCAGCAGTAAACCATCGAATGAACTGGCTATTCTCGCGTTTTCTTTCATTCTCTGGATTTCTATAAGTTTTTAAGACACGAATTTCGTAATCACCTTGTACATAAATTGCGTATGGATTCGTTACGTCTCTTGTTCTACCGTACATGTTAATTCTAGCCATTTGTTTCTCTCCAATTAAGTTAATGTTGAGGACATAGTATATAAGTATAAGTATTTGTCCACTTCGGATTAGAGGCGAGCTTGCGAGCCGACACGACTCTAGTTCTGTGTGGAAAAAGAACCCCCCATTTCTGGGGGGCTGAGTTTCAGGGAAAATTAACTGATGTCTACGTTGACCGTGATGTTACCGTCTTCAACCCACTCTTTAATAATGGATTGGATTTCTTCACGGACTTCGGGGTCTTGGAGAAGAGCTTTAAGGTGGAACACACCTTCTAACTCAATCTCTACTTTTTGTTTAGGACTTACACTCCACTTGTTATCTTTAAGTTCATAGTCTCTTTTAGTAGTTACATTGCTTGCTCTTGCTGTTACTTTTCCCATAACGTTCTCCTTTTGTGTTGTTGATGTAAGTAGTATAAGTGTTTCACATGAAACGTCAAGTTGAGAGAGAGGCGAGCTTGCGAGCCGACGCGAAGATACTTCTGCGTTTAATCCCTGTCTATAAGAGGGTTGGAGCGGCCCCTTTCTGAGCCGCCCCTTATCCCCAACCTACCTATGCGAACAAATCAACTACCAAACCGGAGCCTTGAGAAATCTCGAATTGCTGTACTGCAACTGTCACACTGTTATCTTTCAGTACACGTATCGACCACTTCCACTCATGGTTTGGCTTTAACTCATAACCAGCTTCCGGCAACAATGTCGTAAAGTGTTCTTCAATGTTGCGCTTTGAAGCGGCATAAGCGGCAAGCATATCTTGCACTTCTGCTGGTGCGTTGTGAGTAGGAAGGTTAATAAAAGGTACTTTTTCTTTCGTAGCCATTTTTAAATCTCCTTTAAATGACTGTTATGCCGTACTCGACGGCGACAAGATGTATTCTACATATATATGTATTAGTGTCAATTTGGGTGAGAGGCGAGCTTGCGAGCCGACGCGAGGCTAGCTCTGCGTTTAAATTTTCTTATGGGAAGGAGATTGGGGAGCCGCCTTTCTCGGCTCCCCGTTTCCCTTGACGACTAACCTTCCGAGAAG
>Ga0208316_1001296_pt1 | contig 15373 bp, 16 predicted proteins | sample MalvireepMed_231_FD_184240 | JGI IMG/M metagenome (GOLD analysis project Ga0208316, IMG submission 184240) | Marine viral communities from the Global Malaspina Expedition - Malaspina viral metaG DeepMed_231 (SPAdes) (version 2) | ecosystem: Environmental > Aquatic > Marine > Oceanic | place... | reverse complement strand
CACGCTCACCGTCTTCAGGGCGGCCTCTTCGGCCAGCTCCCGGGCGCAGGCCTCCTCGATGCTCTCGCCGGGCTCGAGGAAGCCGGCCAGGGCCGAGAACATGCCCGGCGGCCAGGCCTCCTGGCGGCCCATCATGCAGCGGTCCCCCAGATAGGGCAGCATGATCACCACCGGATCGGTGCGGGGGAAGTGCTCGGCCTTGCAGACCGGGCACTGGCGCTTCCAGCCGCCGTCCACCACCAGGCTGGGCTCGCCGCAGGCCGCACAGTGGCGGTGCCGGCGGCGCCATTCGAACATCGACTTGGCGGTGGCGGCGATGGCGGCCTCCGGTCCCGGCAGCCGCAGGGCCACGGCTCGCAGATCCTCGAAGGCGCCCATGCCCTGCAGGGGACCTTCGGCCGGATCGACTCCACCCTCGATATCGACGGCGAAGACCGCGGTCTCCTTCCAGAGCCCCATGAACAGCAGCCGCTCGACGCCGCCGGCCAGGTCGTCGGACATGGTGGCCGGCACATAGGCCAGCTGCACGCCCCCCTCGGCGTTCTTCTCCACAAGGGGGCGACCGTTCCACAGGACGATGGCCAGCGAGTCGGCGCTGGCCTGCATTTCGGCGAGCCAGGCGGTGTCGCCCCGGCGCTCGCTGGCGCGGTCCAGGGGGTTGCCGGCGAAGGTGTTCTGAAAGGCTGTGAGAGGCATGAACGCGGTTCTATCTGCGCAGCCGCTTGCACGCACCCCCTTCGATCGCGATATTGGGGGCGGAGATCGGCGACGGGCGGAGTCCTCGCCAACCCGGTCAGGTCCGGAAGGAAGCAGCCGTAACGAGTTTCGCTTCGGGTCGTCGTCCGGTCTCCACCCGCTTCCTCTCACCTTCTCCCCATGGCCGACCAAGACATCACGCTCGATTCCGATCTGCCCGAGCGTGATCCGAATACGACGGACATGTTTGGAAACCCCGAGCCGGCGCCCGCGCCGCCTGCGGCGGAGAGCGCGGCCTATACGGTCATTGCGCGGAAGTACCGGCCCCGGACCTTCGAGGACCTGTTTGGCCAGGAGGCGATGGTGCGCACCCTGCGCAACGCCTTCTCCGCCGGCCGTATCGCCCACGCCTTCATGCTCACCGGGGTGCGTGGGGTCGGCAAGACCACGACCGCGCGCCTGCTCGCCCGGGCGCTGAACTACGAATCAGACACCATCCACGCCCCGACCCTGGACCTCTCCCAGGACGGCCGTCACTGCCGGGCCATCGTCGAAGGCCGGCACATGGACGTGCTGGAGCTGGACGCCGCCAGCCGCACCGGGGTGGGCGACATGCGCGAACTGCTGGACGGGGTGCGCTATGCGCCGGTCGAGGCGCGCTACAAGGTCTACATCATCGATGAGGTCCACATGCTCTCGACCGGGGCGTTCAACGCCCTGCTCAAGACGCTGGAGGAGCCGCCGCCGCACGCCAAGTTCATCTTCGCCACCACCGAGATCCGCAAGGTGCCGGTGACCATCCTGTCGCGGACCCAGCGCTTCGACCTGCGCCGGGTGGAGCCGGAGGTGATCGTCAAGAACCTGGAGATGATCTGCGCGGCCGAAGGCGCCCGGGTGGAGGCCGAGGGGCTGACCCTGATCGCCCGGGCGGCCGAGGGTTCGGTGCGCGACGCCCAGTCCATGCTCGACCAGGCCATCGTCCAGGCCGAGTCGGGCCAGACGGTGAGCGCCGTCTCCATCCGCGACATGCTGGGCCTGGCCGACCGCGCCCAGACCATCAGCCTGTTCGAACAGGCCATGAAGGGCGAGGGCGGCCCGGCTATCGAGACCTTCCGCAGCCTCTATGGCTATGGCGCTGACCCGGCCCAGGTGATGGGCGACCTGCTGGAGCACTGCCATTCGGCCTCGGTGGCCAAGGCCGTCGGGCCGCAGGCTCTGGTCATGCCCAAGGACCAGGCCGCTCGCCTGACCGCCATCGGCGCGGCCCTGTCGGCGGGCACCCTGTCGCGAGTCTGGCAGATCCTGCTGCGGGCCCATGAGGAGGTGCGCCGCGCCCCCGACCCGGCTGCGGCCGTGGACATGGCCCTGATCCGCCTGGCCTACGCCGCCGACCTGCCAGGCCCGGAAGAGGCCCTGAAGAAGCTGCAGGCCGGCGAGCCCCTGCCCGGCGGCTCTGGCCCCTCGGGCGGCGGGGGTGGCGGCGGTGGTTCGGCCATGGGCTCCGGCGGCGGAGCGACGGCCATGGCCCGCCAGATGGCCCAGCCCCAGGCGCAGCCCACCGCCGAGATCAGCCTGCGCAGGTTCGAGGACGTTATCGCGCTGATCGAGCAGAAGCGGGACATCTCCCTGCGGCTGGATGTGGAGCGGTTCGTCCGCCCCATCGCCTTCCGTCCCGGCGTCATCGAGTTCGAGCCAGCGCCCGGCGCCCCCAACACCCTGATCCAGCGTTTGGCGGGGCGGCTGAAGGAATGGACCGGTACGCCCTGGCTCATCGTCGCCCAGGGCGGCGGCGGGGCTGAGAGCCGCTGGGAGCTGCAGAAGCGCGAGGAGCGCGAGGCCCGGGAGCGGATCGAGCAGGACCCCTTTGTGCGGTCGGTCATGGAAGCCTTCCCCGGCGCGGAGATCCTCAGCGTCCGCGCCCTGCCGCAACCCGACGTCCAGCCGACCGGCGAGGACGAGAGTGAAACCGAGGAGGACTAGCCGATGAAGGACCTTGGCTCCCTGATGAAGCAGGCCCAGGCCATGCAGCAGAAGCTGGCCGACGCCCAGGCGCGGCTGGCCGAAACCACGGTCGAAGGCACGTCCGGCGGCGGTATGGTCAGGCTGACCCTGCGCGGCTCGGGCGAACTGGCTGGGGTGGTGCTCGACGAAAGCCTGCTGGCGCCCGGCGAAGCCGAGGTGGTGTCGGACCTGATGGTGGCCGCCCATGCCGACGCCAAGCGCAAGCTCGACGCCATGCAGGCCGAGGTGATGCGCGAGGCCGCCGGCCCCCTGGCCGGCATGGGCCTGCCCGGCATGCCTAAGTTCTGATCGACACCCCTTGGCCGCATCCTCCGGACCCGAGATCGAGCGGCTGATCGCGCTGCTGGCCAAGCTGCCCGGCATGGGGCCGCGATCGGCGAGGCGGGCGACGCTGGCCTTGCTCAAGCGCCGCGAACAGCTGCTGACGCCGCTCGCCCAGGCCCTGGCCGACGCGGCGGAACGGGTGAAGACCTGTTCGACCTGCGGCGCCCTGGACACCCGCGACCCCTGCGCCGTCTGCGCTGATCCTGAGCGGGACGGCGGCCTGATCTGCGTGGTCGAGGAGGTGGGCGCGCTCTGGGCCATGGAGCGCGGCGGCTCCTTCCGGGGCCGCTACCATGTCATGGGCGGCCTGCTTTCGGCCTTGGACGGCGTTGGCCCCGACGCCCTGCGCGTGGGCTCCCTGGTGAGCCGGGCCAGCGCGCCGGAGGTGACCGAGGTGATCCTCGCCCTGCCCGCCACGGTGGATGGCCAGACCACCGCCCACTATCTGGCCGAGCGCCTGGCGCCCTGCGGCGTGACCATCTCCATGCTGGCCCGCGGCGTGCCGGTCGGCGGGGAACTGGACTGGCTGGACGACGGCACCATCGCCCAGGCCCTGCGGGCCCGCCGTCCGGCCTGAGGTGACGGGTCTGGCGCCGCGTCTCTGCCCACCCCTGGCCCCGGCCGCCGACTCCCGCTAGGAACGGAGCATGAACCTGGATGCCTCCCTCGTCGCCGTCGTGGTCTGCGCCCTGGCCGCTCTGGCGGGTTTCGCCTGGGCGCTGATGGAGCGCCGCCGCGCCGACCGGCTGCAGGGCGACTACTGGAGCCTGCGCGACCACAGCGCCAACGCCGAGGCCGAGCTGCGCAGCTTCAAGGCCCAGTCCGAGGCCCAGGCCGAAATCCTGCGCAATCAGGCGGCCCAGTCGGCCAATGTGGTGGCCGAGGCCCTGCTCAAGCGCACCGAGGAAACCTTCCGCAATCGCGAGCAGCTGGCCCAGGCTCGGCTCGAGGCGCAGCTGAAGCCGGTGGCTGAAACCCTGGCCAAGTTCCAGGAGCAGGTCACCGCGGTGGAGAAGACCCGCGCCGAGGAGACCGGCGGGCTGAAGGCCCAGATCGCCCAGCTGCTGACCGCGTCCACCGCCACGCAGGAGGAAGCCCGCAAACTGTCGGCCGCCCTGCGCCGGGGGGCCGGCGTCCAGGGGCGCTGGGGCGAGCAGACCCTGCGCAATGTGCTGGAGGCCGCGGGGCTCTCGCATCGCTATGATTTCGACGAGCAGGTCTCCACCGACTCCGAGGAGGGCCGCCGTCGTCCCGACGTCACCGTGCGCCTGCCGGGCGGGGCCCTGTTCGTCATCGACGCCAAGTGCTCGCTCAACGCCTTCCTGGACGCCCAGGAGGCCACCGATGACGCCGCCCGCGAGGCCTGTTTCGTGCGCCACGCCCAGAGCGTGCGGGCCCATATGCAGAGCCTGTCGGCCAAGGCCTATTGGGACCAGTTCGAGGCCTCGCCCGATTTCGTGGCCATGTTCATCCCCGGCGACAGCTTCCTGGCCGCGGCGCTGGACCGCGCGCCGGACCTGATGAGCGAAGCCATGGACCGCCGGGTGCTGGTGGTGACGCCCACCACCCTGTTCGCCCTGTGCAAGGCCGTGGTCTATGGCTGGCGGGTGGAGGAGCAGGCGGCCAACGCCCAGGAGATCTCCAAGCTCGGGCGCGAACTCTACAAGCGCCTGTCGGTGATGGGCGGCCATGCCGCCGCCGTCGGCAAGAAGCTCGAGGAGGCCGTCGGCAAGTACAACCAGATGGTCGGTTCGCTGGAGACCCAGGTGCTGACCCAGGCCCGCCGCTTCGAGGACCTCAAGGTCGACCACGAGGGCCGCGAGATTCCCGAGCTCAGCCCCATCGAGACCGCCGTGCGACCCCTGGCCAAGCTGGCGGCGGAGTCGGAGCAAGAACCGGCGCCGCGGATTCGGGCGGTGGGTGACGACGGCTGATCCCGTGACAAAGGCCGACCTTGACGCTCAGGTTTGGCGCGCTTACCTCGCAACTATGGCCATTCGCGAAATCCTCACGGTCCCGAACCCGATCCTCAAGCAGGTCTCCCAGCCGGTGGAGGCTGTCGACGACGAGCTGCGCGCCCTGATGGACGACATGCTGGAGACCATGTACGCCGCGCCGGGCATCGGCCTGGCCGCCATCCAGATCGGCGTGCCCAAGCAGGTGATCGTCATGGACATCGCCGGCCCCGACGACGAGCGCCAGCCGCGCTACTATGTGAATCCCGAGATCCTCTGGGCTTCGGACGACACCGCCCCCTATGAGGAAGGCTGCCTGTCGATCCCGGACATCTATGACGAGGTCGAGCGCCCGGCCAAGGTCAAGCTGCGCTACCTCAACTACCAGGGCGAGCAGGTGGAGGAGGACGCCGAGGGTCTGTTCGCCGTCTGCATCCAGCACGAGATGGACCACCTGAAGGGCGTGCTGTTCATCGACCACCTGTCGCGCCTGAAGCGCGACCGTGCGGTGGCCAAGGTCAAGAAGCAGGCCCGCGCGGCCTGAGGCGACCGGGCTCAGAGCTCAACTTCAACGCCAAAGAAAAAGGGCGGCCCGTCAGACGCGCCGCCCTTCGTCATGTCTGAGGCGTGATCCTCAGTTGGTCGCGTCGTCGGCGGCGTCGCTCATATTGTCGCCCGCGGCTTCCATGGCTTCGCCGGCCTCATGGGCGGCGTCCTCGGCCATGTCCACAGCGTCAGATGCGGCCTCTTGCGCCGCATCTGCAGCTTCGGAAGCCGCCTGGCTGGCCTCGGCGGCGGCCTCATCGGCGTTGGCCTCGGCCTCGTTCTGTTCGGCCTGCGAGCAGGCGGCGAGCGCCAGGGCGGCGGCGGCGAAGGTGATGGCGGTCAGGGTCGTGCGCATGGATGTCTCCTCTTCTCCTGAAGCCGATGAAGAACGGACGCGCGCGTCAGATCATTCCCCCCGGCTTTGCGCACCCTACGGGGCGCGGTAAACGGCGTCCATGCGCCTGGCCTTTCTCGGTACCCCTGACTTCGCCGTCGTCGCCCTGGCCCGCCTGGTGGCGGCCGGCCACGATATCGCCTGTGTCTATTCTCAGCCCCCGGCGCCCCGGGGTCGGGGGCAGACGCTCAAGCCCTCGCCGGTGCACGCCTTCGCCCTGGAGCATGGCCTGCCGGTGCGCACCCCGGTCTCCATGCGCGACCCCGCCGAGATCGAGACCTTCCGCGCCCTCGACCTCGACGCCGCCTGCGTGGTCGCCTATGGCCAGATCCTGACCCGAGAGGTGCTGGAGGCGCCGCGGCTGGGCGCCTTCAACCTTCACGGCTCGCTCCTGCCCCGCTGGCGCGGCGCCGCCCCCATCCAGCGGGCGGTGATGGCCGGCGACGAGATCACCGGCGTGCAGGTGATGCGGATGACCGAGGGTCTGGACGAAGGCCCGGTGCTGGCCACAGCCACCGTGCGCATCGGTCCCCGGGACACCGCCGGCGACATCCACGACCGCCTGGCCGCGCTCGGCGCCGACCTGCTTGCGGAAACCCTGCCGAAAATCGAGGCCGGGGTCGCCGAAGAAATCCCGCAGGCGACCGACGGCGTCACCTACGCCAAGAAGATCCGCCCGAAGACCGCGCGCATCGACTGGTCGAAGCCGGCCGCCCGCGTCGATGGCCAGATCCGCGGGCTGTCGCCCTTTCCCGGCGCCTGGTTCGAGGCGCCGGGAGACAAGGGGCCGGTGCGCGTCAAGGTTTTGGCCAGCGTCTGCGAGGACGGGGCCGGCGCGTCGGGCGAGGTGCTCGACGATGATCTGCTGGTGGCCTGCGGCGACGGCGCCGTGCGCCTGCTGCGTCTGCAGCGGGAAGGCCGCGGCCCGCAGGAGGCCGAGGTCTTCCTGCGCGGCTTCCCCCTGCCGGCCGGAACGAAGCTCAGCTGATGCCGCGCTACAAGCTCACGGTCGAGTATGACGGGCGGCCCTATCGCGGCTTCCAGGCCCAGGCGGGGCTGGCCTCGGTGCAGGGCGCCATCGAGAAGGCGGTGAAGGGGTTCTGCGGCCAGGACCTGCGGCTGCAGGCGGCGGGCCGCACCGACACTGGCGTCCACGCCACTGGCCAGGTGGTGCATGTGGACCTGGACAAGGCCTGGAAACCCGAGGTGGTCCGCGACGCCCTCAACGCGCATCTGGTCCCCGAACCCATCGCCATCCTGTCGGCCGAGCAGGTGGAGGACCCCCGCTGGCATGCGCGCTTCTCGGCGACCGAGCGGCGCTACATCTACCGGATTCTCTGCCGCAAGGCGCCGCCGGCCCTGGACTGGGGTCGGGTCTGGCATGTGAAGAAGCCCCTGGACGCCGACGCCATGCATGCGGCGGCCCAGGCCCTGGTGGGCCATCACGACTTCACCACCTTCCGCGACCTTCAGTGCCAGGCCAAGTCGCCGATGAAGACCCTGGACGTGGCCCAAGTGCGTCGCGAGGGCGACGAGGTGATCCTGGAGTTCGCCTCGCGCTCCTTTCTGCACCGGCAGGTCCGCTCCATGACCGGCACCCTGGCGGAGGTGGGCCTGGGACGCTGGAGCGCGGCCGATGTGGCGAAGGCCCTGGCCGCCCGTGATCGCCGGGCCTGCGGACCCGTGGCCCCGTCCACAGGCCTCTATCTGGTGGGGGTCAGGTACGGCGCGTCAGCGCCCGAAGATTGAACCACGAAGGGCACGAAGGACGCCGCGCCCCTCGTGAGCTTCGCGCCCTTTGTGGTTGACCCTTTTACTGCGCCTTCGGCGCGGGGCGCTTCAGCCCGCAAACCGCGCGAAATAGCGGGCGATCAGCCGCTCATAGACCGCCTGCAGGTCGCGAATCTCGGCTACGGGCGCGCGTTCGTCCACCGCATGCATGGTCTTGCCCACCAGGCCGAGTTCGACGACGGGGCACAGGGCGCGGATGAAGCGAGCGTCGGAGGTGCCCCCGGTGGTGGACAGTTCCGGGTCGCGCCCGGCCACATCGCGGACGGCGGCGGCGACCACATCGGTGAAGTCCCCCGGCGGGGTCAGGAAGGCCTCGCCGCTGATGGCCGGCGTGACCCGCACGGTCCCGTCGAAACCCCGGGCCTGATCCTGCGCCACGCCGTCGATCCAGGCGGCGAGGTCCGCCCCCTTGTGGGCCGGATTGAAGCGGATGTTCACCCGCGCCCGCGCCATGGCCGGAATGACATTGGTGGCGGCGTTGCCGATGTCGATGGTGGTGATCTCGAGGTTCGAGGGCTGGAAGCCGGTGTAGCCCTCGTCCAGGACATGGCCGTCCAGGGCCGCCAGGATGCGCACCAGCACCGGGGCCGGATTGGCCGCCCGGTGGGGATAGGCCACGTGGCCCTGGCGGCCTTCCACGACGATCTCGGCGTTGATCGAGCCGCGGCGGCCGATCTTGATCATGTCGCCGAAGCTTTCGGCGCTGGTGGGCTCGCCGACCACGCAATGGTCGACGATCTCGCCCTCGGCCATCAGGGCCTCGACCACCTTCTTGGTGCCGTCGACGGCGATCCCTTCCTCGTCGCCGGTGATCAGGAAGGAGAGGGAGCCTGCCACCTCACCGCGGGCCAGGGCGGCGGCCGCTGCGGCGGCGAAGGCGGCCAGCGCGCTCTTCATGTCCACCGCGCCGCGGCCGATCAGGATGTCGTCGACGATCTTCGCGGCGAAGGCGTCGTGGCTCCAGGCGCCGGCGTCGCCCACCGGCACCACGTCGGTGTGGCCGGCGAAGCAGAGGTTCGGCCGCGCGGTTCCCCAGCGGGCGTAGAGGTTCTCGATCTCGCCGAACCGCATCCGGCGACAGGCGAAGCCCAGCTTGGCCAGTTCGGCCTCCAGCACGTCCATGGCCCCGGCGTCGGCCGGCGTGACCGAGGGGCGGCGGATAAGATCCTGGGTGAGGCGGACGGCGTCGAGGCTGGTCATGCCATGCAGGTAGCCGCAGGCCGGGCGATGGGCAATGGCGGGGGCGCCCCAGGCTGCAATAGGCCGCGCCCAGGATGAGATGATTAATCTGCAATAATCATCTCAGTGTAGGGATCGTCTCCATTTCACAAAAGCCAAAGGGGTGGTCAGGTGGCTCAGTAACTGGAGGCTAGCGATGAATTTAGGCAGCTTATTTGGCGGCCGCCCCCCTGCGCCGTGCAAGTCGCGCGTAGGCATGGCCTTGAGGTCATCGGACAAAAGTCGTCGGCCACCAGAGAAACCGGCGTTTGGCCACCGTCATCGACGCTGCGTCAGCGCCGCGAGTGACCATCTATACTTTGCTGTGCGTTCGCTGGGCGTGCAGGGGCGCGACCATGTTCTGCAGTACGCCTTCGCCGACGATCGCGGGAACGTGGTCATGAGCGCCTTCGTCCGTTCACAGGCGCCGGCGGCGATCATGTTCGGAACTAGGGCCGAGGATCTGGCCATGGAGCCCCTGGACGCAGAGGCGTTCGATCCCATCGCCGCAAGACTGTGCGGCGGCGCCACCTTGGTGGGATATCAGCGGGTCTTGCAGGGGGGGCTTCTGCCCTATGGCGCCGTTCGGTCGGCGGCAGGTGTCGAGTGCGCCTGGCGGCGGTTCCAGCAGACGGCGCGGCGGATCGGCCTGGAGGTCTCGGCTCACGCGCCCCTGACGCTGAACGACTGCCTGGCCTATGCCGGCTTGCCGGTCCTGCAGTCCGAGGACGCCGCCCTGCGGGCCTTGGCGATCCGCAGTCTCTGGCGCTGGATGGACGAGGTGGGCTGAGTGGGGGCTCAGCCACCCACCCCACCTAGCGCGGCGTGCGGACGGCGTCCCAGAACAGCGGCTTCAGTTCGGTGAAGAAGGCGTCGAGGCCGTAGCGATCACCCAGGGTGAAGAGGCCGTCGGCGTCGCGGTTGAGGTAGCCGTTGGCGGCCAGGATGAGCAGCTTGCGCCGGGCGCTTTCGCGGGGAATGCCGGTGATCTCCGACAGGCTGAGCGCGTTCATGCCCCGCGGCGCCCGGGCGACGCCCACCTCGCCGTTGATCGTCTCGGCCAGCTCCGACAGCAGGAAGGTCAGATAGAGGACGTACTGATCCAGGTCGCCGTCGAAGCGCGATCGAATCCGGATCAGAGCCGCCGAAAGCTGCCCGCCCCAGCGGTAGAAGAAACGCTGCGCATCCTGGTCCAGATAGCCTGGACTGGGTTCGCTCCAGCCGCGCGCCTCGGCAGGCACGCCGATCGTCTCATCCGCCGCATCCCTGAGGGACAGCGATTGAGATTTCGAGGTTAACGAAAACATAGCCACCGCTCCGGATATGGCCCTCGTCGCAAAAACAACGAAAGCCTGTCAACAATTAGGCGAAGCGGAGACCAATTCTATTCTGATCAATGGGTCAGCTGAGGGGGAAGACTTTGTTAACCAAGAATAGGACCGCCCCCGCTCCTGAGAAACAACCTAGTCTACTCGCCCATAACGGGAAACATTCCCCGCGCTCAAAATGAGCGGGTGACGCCCAGTTGGGCGTATCGCGCTAGGGGCGAGCAGGCCTTGATGCGGAAGGCGGCGGCGGAGGTGGCTTCCTAGTCGCGGAGCAGTTCGTTGACGCTGGTCTTTGACCGGGTCTGGGCGTCCACCGTCTTGACGATCACCGCGCAATAGAGCGAGGGCCCCACGCCGTGCGGGTCGGGCAGGGCGCCTGGCACCACCACCGAATAGGCCGGCACCTCGCCGCGATAGGTCTGGCCGGTCTTGCGGTCGATGATCTTGGTCGAGCCGGTGATGAAGACGCCCATGGACAGCACCGCGCCCTCACGGACGATCACGCCCTCGGCCACCTCGGAGCGGGCGCCGATGAAACAGCCGTCCTCGATGATGGTCGGATTGGCCTGAAGCGGCTCCAGCACCCCGCCGATGCCGGCGCCGCCGGAGATGTGGACCCCCTTGCCGATCTGGGCGCAGGAGCCGACCGTGGCCCAGGTGTCGACCATGGTCCCATCGCCCACATAGGCCCCGATGTTCACGAAGGACGGCATGAGCACGACGTTCTTGCCGATATAGGAGCCGCGGCGGACCACGGCGCCGGGCACGGCGCGGAAGCCGGCCTCCTGGAACTGCGGCGCATCCCAGCCGTCAAACTTGGTGGGGACCTTGTCCCAATAGGGGCCAGGCGCGCCCGCATGCATGACGCTGTTGGGGTTCAGCCGGAAGGACAGCAGGATCGCCTGCTTGGCCCACTGGCGGACCTCCCACTGGCCATCCTCGGCTCGCTCGGCCACCCGCAGGCGGCCTTCGTCCAGAAGACGGAGGGTCTCGTCCACCGCGGTGCGCACCGGACCCTTGGTGGCTGTGGAGACCCCGTCGCGGGCCTCCCAGGCGGATTCGATCTCGGTCTTGAGGTCGTCGAAGGTGAGCGCGGTCATCAGCGGGTCTCCCTGAGGCGTGCGGTCGCCAGGAACGGCGCCAGCTTTTCGGTGCGAAACTGAATGAAGGGGGCCGAGGACGCCGCGGCGTGGGCGCCCACCAGCACGGTGGTCATGCCCAGGTCGGCGGCTGGCGCCAGATTGCGCTCGGAATCCTCAAAGAAGGCCGTGGCCGCAGGCTGCAGCCCATGGACGTCCAGCATGGCCCGGAAGGCGGCCGGGTCGGGCTTGGGCCGAAAGCCGAAGGAGTCGATGTGGAAGACGTCTTCGAACAGGTGGTGAAGGCCCAGATGGGTCAGGACCCGCTCGGCGTGGAAGGCGTCGGCGTTGGTGAAGATCAGGCGGCGGCCGGGCAGGCGCTCCAGCGCCGCCAGCAGGTCGGCGTCGTGGGCCAGGGCCTCCAGCGAGAGGTCGTGAAACAGGGCGTTGAACTCGGCGGGCTCTACGCCGTGGTGCTCCATCATGCCCCGAAGGGTCAGGCCATGTTCGGCGAGATAGCGCTTCTGCAGCGCATAGGCCTCGTCCGTCGGCAATCCGGTGACCTTGACCACGAACTGCGTCATCCGGGCCTCGATCTGACCCATGAAGCCGGACTCGGCCGGATAGAGGGTGTTGTCGAGGTCGAACAACCAGGTGTCGACGTGGACGAGGTCGGCGCTCATGCCGAGATCAGGGTCCCGGCGCCGTGCTCTGAGAACAGCTCCACCAGCATGGCGTGGGGCCGCCGGCCGTCGAGGATGACCACGGCCTGCACCCCGGACTCCACGGCGTTGATCGCCGTCTCCAGCTTGGGGATCATGCCGCCGGTGGCGACGCCCGAGGCGATGGCCTCGCGGGCCTGGGCGAGGTTCATCTCGCGGATCAGCTGGCCGTTGGCGTCGAGCACGCCCTTGACGTCGGTGAGCAGCAGCATGCGCTTGGCGCGCAGGGCGCCGGCCAGGGCGCCGGCCACGGTGTCGGCGTTGATATTGTAGGTCTCGCCAGCCTTGGAGACGCCGATCGGGGCGATGACGGGGACATAGTCCTCATCGGCATAGATCAGGGCCTCGATCAGCTTGGGATCGATCTTGGTGGGTTCGCCCACAAAGCCCAGGTCCACGGCCTGTTCGATCTGGCTGTCGGGGTCCTTGCGGGTCCGGACGGCCTTCTCGACGGTGATCAGCCGGGCGTCCTTGCCCGAGAGGCCCACCCCACGGACATCGGCCTCGGCGCCGGCCAGCGTGATCCAGTTGGCGATCTCCTTGTTGATGGCGCCCGACAGCACCATCTCGGCGACCTCCATGGTGGCCGCATCGGTGACCCGGAGGCCGTCGACGAAACTCGACTTCACGCCGGCCTTGTCCAGCATACGGGAAATCTGCGGCCCGCCCCCGTGCACCACCACCGGATGGACGCCGAGCATCTTCAGCAGCACCGCATCGGCGGCGAACAGCTTGGCCACCGACTCCTCGCCCATGGCGTGGCCGCCATACTTGATGACCACGGTTTCGCGGTCGTAGTGCTGGATGAAGGGCAGCGCCTCGGCCAGGGTGCGGGCCGTCGCCCAGCCTTCTTCTTCGGAGGTGTCGGTCACGTCGCGGCGGCTCCCAGGACTTGGACGGCCCCGATAGCCGACGGCGGCTTCTGTGTCACCCGCCGCTCGCCGCTTCGGCGCCGGCGATGACGTGGGTCCGGGGCATGATTCTCGAATCGACGCCGCCCCGCCGCACGCCTATGCCCGGATGGGGTCCAGAGGGGACCTGCGAGTCGGGGGACAGGCCCATGGGCAAGGACATTCTTCGAAACAGCCTGCTGGGCGCCGTGGCCGTGAGCCTCATGGCGTTCGGGGCTCAGGCGCAGACCGTCGTCGTGCGGGCCGCCCAGCTGCTCGACCCGGCCACCGGCCGCATGCTGGCCGACCCGGTAGTGGTGATCACCGACGGCAAGGTCGCCCAGGTCCTGAGCGCCGCCCAGGCCCCGGCCGATCCCGCCGGCGCCACCCGGGTGGACCTGCCCGGCGTCACCCTGCTGCCGGGCCTGATCGACATGCATGTCCACCTGACCTCGACGCCCATCTATGGGGGCTACAACTATCTGCAGTTCTCCGACGCCTTCTGGACAGCGGTGGGGACCCGCAGCGCCAAGGACACGCTGGAGGCCGGCTTCACCACGGTGCGCAATGTGGGCTCGGAATTCTATGGCGATGTGGGCCTGCGCGAGGCCATCGCCGAGGGCCACATCCCCGGACCCCGCATCGTCACGGCGGCCTATTCCTTCGGGGCGACCGGCGGGCACTGCGACTCCACCTTCTTCCCGCCGTCCATGGACGAGAAGAGCCCCTATGTGGCCGACGGCCCGGACGCCGCCCGGCGCAATGTGCGGACCCTGCGCAAGTACGGCGCCCAGGTGATCAAGATCTGCGCCACGGGCGGGGTCTTCTCCCGGGGCTCTGAGCCTGGCGCCCAGCAGCTGGCCATCGACGAGATCAAGGCCGTCACCGAAGCCGCCCATATGGCCGGCATGAAGGTGGCCGCCCACGCCCATGGGGCGCCAGGCATCCGCGCCGCCATCCTCGGCGGCGTCGACACCATCGAGCACGCCAGCCTGGTGGACGACGAGGGCATCCACCTGGCCCGCGAACATGGCGCCTGGTTCAGCATGGACATCTACAACACCGAATACACCCAGTCCGAGGGGCGCAGGAACGGCGTGCTGGAGGACAATCTGCGCAAGGACCGCGACATCGCCGAGATCCAGCGGGAGAACTTCCGCAAGGCCCTCAAGGCGGGGGTGAAGATGGTCTATGGCACCGACGCCGGCGTCTATCCCCATGGCCAGAACGGCCGGCAGTTCGCCGTCATGGTCCGCTATGGGGCCACCCCGCTGCAGGCCATCCAGACGGCGACGGTGAACGCCGCGCAGGCCCTCGGCCAGGCGGGCGACGTCGGCGTCGTGGCGCCCGGCGCCTGGGGCGACCTGATCGGCGTGACCGGCGATCCGCTGGCCGACGTCACCCTGCTGGAGGCGCCGGTGTTCGTGATGAAGGGCGGCGAGACGGTGAAGGCGCCCTGAGGCCCTTCCTGCGCGCCTTCTAGACCTCGGTGATCTCGCAGGCTGCGGCGATCTCGGCCCGTAGCTCGGCCAGGCCGGCGGCGGTCTCCGCCGAGGTGGCGATCACCCGGGGGAAGGCGGCAGGTCGCTTGGCGATGGCCGCCTCGGTGCGGCGGCGGACATCCTCCACCGCGGCGGGCCGCAGCTTGTCGGCCTTGGTCAGCACGATCTGGTAGGAGACCGCGGCCCGGTCGAAGGCGTCCATGGGATCGCCGTCCACCTCTTTCAGGCCGTGGCGGGCGTCGATCAGCAGGTAGGCGCGCTTCAGATTGGGCCGGCCGCGCAGATAGTCCCGCCCCAGGTTCTGGAACTTCTTCACCTCGGTGCGCGAGGCCCGGGCGAAGCCGTAGCCCGGCAGGTCCACCAGACGCAGGCGTTCGTCCAGCACGAAGAAGTTCACCTCTCGGGTCCGACCTGGCGAATTGGACGCCCGCGCCAGGTGCTTGTGGCCCACCAGGGCGTTGATCAGCGACGACTTGCCCACATTGGAGCGGCCGGCGAAGGCCACTTCCGGCAGGTCCGGCGCCGGCAGACCGTCCATGGCGACCGCCCCCATCATGAACTCCGCCTTGCGGGCGAAGAGGATGCGGGCGGCCTCCAGGGCCGCTTCGTCGAAGAGTTCGTCAGGGGCGCTCAAGTGACCGCCTTCTTGCCCTTGAAGCGGTTGATCAGGCTGTCGATCGGGTTATCGACGCCGAAGCGGCGCATGATGACGTACTGCTGGGCGATGGTCAGGATGTTGTTCCAGATCCAGTAGATCAGGAGGCCCGCCGCGAAGGGCGCCATGATGAAGGTGAACATCACCGGCATCAGCTGGAAGATCCGCTGCTGGATCGGGTCGGTGGCCGGCGGGTTCATGGCCGTGGTCAGCCACATGGTGAAGCCATAGAGCAGCGGCAGGACGCCCAG
>Ga0208316_1001289_pt1 | contig 15430 bp, 13 predicted proteins | sample MalvireepMed_231_FD_184240 | JGI IMG/M metagenome (GOLD analysis project Ga0208316, IMG submission 184240) | Marine viral communities from the Global Malaspina Expedition - Malaspina viral metaG DeepMed_231 (SPAdes) (version 2) | ecosystem: Environmental > Aquatic > Marine > Oceanic | place... | reverse complement strand
CCTGCTTAAGTCTGAAAGCGTCTTCGTCGGTCACGGCCAACGCCGGGATGTCGTCCAGCGCGGTCTCGACCGGAAGCAATGCCTCCGACTGCCGGGCCTTATGCCCCAATTCCTCAAGTAAATCCAGCCCGATCGCCCGGGCCTCGGTGAAGGCGCCCACCCGGGTGCGGCGCAGGGCGCTGACATGGGCCTCGGCCCCCAGCCGCAGCGCCAGATCGCGCACCACCGAGCGCACATAGGCGCCCTTGCCGCAGTCCATGATCAGTTCGATGTGGTCGGCGTCGGGCGCCTCGCCCACCGCCAGGCCGTGGATCAGGATCGGCCGGGCCTTGAGCTCGACCTCTTCGCCGGCGCGGGCCAGGTCATAGGCCCGTTCGCCGTCCACCTTGATGGCCGAATAGGCCGGCGGAACCTGCATGATCTCGCCCTCGAACTCGTGCAGCACCGCCTTGACCTGGTCGGGCGTCGGCCGGACGTCGGAGCGGGCGATGATCTCGCCTTCCCGGTCGAGGGTGGTGGTGGAGGCGCCCCAGCAGATGGTGAAGCGATAGCCCTTATCGGCCTCGACCATATAGGCCACGGTCTTGGTGGCCTCGCCCAGCGCCAGGGGCAGGACGCCGGTGGCCAGGGGATCGAGGGTCCCGGCGTGGCCGGCCTTCTGGGCGTTGAAGATCCTGCGGACCTTGCCCACCGCCTGGGTGGAGGTCAGGTCATAGGGCTTGTCCAGGCAGATCCATCCGGACACCGCCTCTCCCTTGCGCCGACGGCCCATGGATCAGTCCTCTTCGGGGGCGTCGAGGTCCTGGCGGACCTTCGGGTCCTCGAACAGCCGGCTCATATGCTCGGCGGCGTCGAAGGTCTCGTCGTGCAGGAACTTCAGTTCGGGGGTGGCGCGCAGGTCGATCATCCGGCCCAGGCGCCCGCGGAAGAATTTCGAGGCCCGGTTCATGGCCGCCACCACCTCGGCCGCGTTCTCACCGCCCAGGGGCTGGATGAAGCAGACGGCGTGGCGCAGGTCCGGGCTGACGCGGACCTCGGTGATGGTCACCGGCGCGCCGGAGAGGGCCGGATCGTCCAGGTCCTCTTCCCGCATGATCTCCACCAGGGCGTGGCGGACCAGCTCGCCGGCGCGCAGCTGGCGCTGGCTGGGGCCGCGAAGGGCGGGGCGGGCGCCAGATGTGCGGGAGGCTGACGTACGGGAGGAGGAGGGACGGCGTTTCATGGCGAGGCTCTCGCAAGGTCGGGCCTGGCCGGCGGCTCGAACGCCCGGCGCAGGGAAGGGCAGGCTTCTAGGGGCCGCGCCCTTCAAAGTCTAGGCCTGGGACCTTAGGGACGCCAGGGCGCTCAGGCGCCGGTGCGCTGGCGGAAAAAGGCGATCACCCGGGCCTCGGCGGCCTTGGTCGGCCCGTCGGGGGCCAGATGCAGGGTCAGGGTGGAATGGGGCGCGATGGGGGATGGCGCGGCGTCGGCGTCCTCCAGCTCGATGGCCTCGAACCGCGCGCCGAACTCGGCCCGGTAGCGGTCGAAGCGGGCCTGACCCACCAGGGCGTCGCCCTTGAAGCGCAGGCCGATCATCGACAGGTCTTCCTCCTCGAACCGTCCCTTCGCACAGGCGATCTCGGCCGGACTGACGCCGATCGAAGCCGCGCGCCTCTTCGATCCGGCGGTCAGTGGCAGCGAGGGCTGGGCCAGGACCGGCGCCACGACGGCGGGTTCGGTCATCATGGCCAGCGCAAAGCCGCCGGTGAAACACATGCCGACGGCGCCGACCCCCTTGCCGCCACACTCGGCGTGGGCTTGGCGGGCGAGCGCCCGGAGCCAGTCGACGATCGGGCTCGACCTGTCGGTGGACCAGACGTGGAACTCCCGGCGCACGCAGATGGCCTTCAGGGCCTCGGCCGCCAGATAGGGCCGACTGACCGGGCGGCCCGGCGCGCCGAACAGGCTCGGGCACCAGACGCTCATCCCGGCCTGGCTCAGCCGTTCGGCGAAGGCCAGGACCAGGGGGTGCAGGCCCGGCATTTCGTGGATGACGATGACGGCAGGTCCCGTCCCCCCGGCGATAGACGTCGCGGACCCAGCGGCCGTCTTCGAACGCGAACCGCTCAAAGCCTTCCAGCTCAACCGCCGCCATGTCGTCGCCCCCCGCGCGCTTTGCGGGGAGACTAGCTCAGCGGCGCAGCATGTCGATGTCGCCCTCGAAGCCCGACAGCCGCCAGACCCCTTCGGTCTCCGTGAAGATCAGCAGGCAGGGGCCGTCCTTCTCCCGGGTGGCGCAGACCCGCCCATCGTCCAGAGCCTTGAGCGACCCGGCGATGGCCACCCGTCCGGGCAGGGGCTGGCTGGCGTCATAGCCATAGTATTCGGCCACGCCCCGGAACACCTGCGGCTGGACCAGCTGCTCGCTGGCGGCCTTGGCGATGGCGGGGCCGAGCAGGGCGCCGATGGCCCGCATCTCGTCGCTGCCGCCGGCGCGGGCGGCCTCGGCGGCGATGCGCGCCTCGATCTGGGCCCGCAGGGCCGGGCGGTCCACATGGCGGTCGAAGGTCGCCTGGTCGCCGTCGCGAATGGCGGTCAGCAGGGTGTGGACGTCACCGGCCGCGTCCAGCCGCTGGGCGCCGCCGGCGCAGGCGCTGAGCGTCAGGGCGAGCAGGACGGGGACCAGAAGGCGCAGGGGTTTCAGCATAGGTGTCTCCGGGGGCGCGGCCCATTAGCCCGCCTCAAGGTGGCGATCCGAAGGCGCGGGCGATCTCTTCATCCCCCAGATCGGCGCATTCGACCAGCTTCAGCCGCGCGGTCTCGCCCGAAACGATGCGGAGGCTGGAGCGTGGGCGTCCCAGGGCCTTGGCCAGAAAGGCGATCAGGGCGGCGTTGGCGGCCCCCTCCACCGGCGGGGCGGCGACGCGGACCTTGAGATAGGCCCGGCCGTCGGCGTCCTGCCCCCAGCCCTGGGCGGCGTCGCGTCCGCCCCGGGGCGTCAGCCGCACGGCCAGGCGCATGGCGAACCTGCGGGGCTCAGATGATCGGCGTAACCAGGGCGCGGTAGAGCGCCGGCAGCAGGATGTCCTTGATGCCGATCAGCACCAGGATGACGATGATCGGGCTGATGTCCACGCCGCCCAGGGGCGGGATGATCCGCTGCACCGGCCGCATCACCGGCGCGGTGATCGCCTCCAGGGCCCGGGCGACATTGTAGACGAACTGGTTGCGCAGATTGATCACGTCGAAGGCCACCAGCCAGGACAGGATGGCGTTGATGATGATCGCGTAGATCAAGAGCTGAAGGATCGCCCCGATGATGAAGAAGACGAACTCAAGGATGGCGGCCATGGGGTGTCCCGATCTGACGTAAGCGCCGGTTCTAGCCGCGGGGCCTCCCCCCTGACAAGGCGGCGCAGGCTCCTGAGCCTTTGAGCGGCTTGACAGAAATCCGCCGCGCGCCTAACTCCGCGCCTTCCTGGGGGCCGTAGCTCAGTTGGTAGAGCGCCTCGTTCGCAATGAGGAGGTCAGCGGTTCGATTCCGCTCGGCTCCACCAGGATTTCCCTAAGCTCATCAGCCCGCCGTCGTTCTCTTCTCACGCCCCCTGGTCAAACTGGGCGCGGCGAGTCGGAACCCAAGCGCAGGCATGGCGTTCTTCACCACAGACGCAATCTGTGGAGAGAAGTCATGAACCAGATCATTTATATTGTCGGTCTCGTTGTCGTTGTTGGCGCTATCCTCGCGTTTGTCTTCTAAAGATATGCAACTTGACCGTTGAGTCGTCGCCGGGTGCGCTTTGGCCGCCGGCGACGGCTTCGACATCCCGGCAATCAATGCCAGGATGTGGCGATCCGGCGTGATCGCTTAAGGCGAATGTTCGTAACGACTGTTTCGGCAGCTTTCGCCTCAAACACTTGCTTAACATGACGACGTTATGGGGAAGCTTCGCATCTTGCGGAGCGCCCATGATGTCTTCCTGGTTTCCCCCCGCCGGCCTTGGTCTCTTCAGCCTTTGCGCCGCCCTTGTGATGGGCGCAGCGCCGCGCGAAGCCGACGCCGCTGCGGCTATCTTCCCCCCATGGTGGAGCACGCCTCAGGTCCTCGCCGCCGCTGATCGCGCCGGCCTGGTGACCGGGGTGGGCGCGCAGCCCTTCATCGTCATCGCGCGGACACGCGCCGGTGGCTCGGGCTCTCTGGCCTCGGCCCTGCGGGCGCAGGGCGCGTGGCTGGTGGTCGACCCTGGATTGGCGGGGCCTTGCGTCCCGCTGGCCTCATGAGCGTCGTCGGTTCTTCAACTCGCACCCCCCGGATCCCATGACAAAAGCCCGCGCCATTACCTTGTCCGACCAGCGCGCCTTTGGCGTGAAGGTCATCACGGCGCTCGTCTGGCTCTGCGCGCCGCTGGTGGCCGCGGCCGGACTGATGACGGGGGCCGGGCTCGGCCTCTCGGCGGCGACGGCGGCCATTGCGCTCGCAGCGAGCCTGGTCGCCCGGTTCGACCCTACAGGCGCCGCCGCCCGCCCGACCCTGGCGGTCGCCCTCATGGGCGCGGTCTCTCTGCTGGTGGCCGCGTTGGCCGGCCATGCCTGGCAGATCGATATGCACATGATCTATTTCGCGGCCCTGGCGACCTTGATCGTCTTCTGCGACTGGCGCGCCGTGGTGGCTGCGGCGGCCACGGTCGCCGTCCACCACCTGATCTTGAGCTTACTGCTGCCGGCCGCGGTGTTCCCCGGCGGCGGGGACATCGCCCGGGTGGTGATCCACGCGGTGATCCTGGTGGTCGAGGCCGCCGTGCTGATCTGGGCGGCCATCCAGATCGTGCAGATGTTCGCCACCTCGGCCCAGGCTGTGGCTCGGGCGGAGGAGGCCCGCGCGACGGCCGAGGCCGCGACCACGGCGGTGGAGCGATCCCGGGCCGCAGAAGCCGCCGCCAGCCAGGAGCGGACGGACCTGCAAAGGGCCGTGGAGGATGAGCGTAAGGCGGTGGTGGATGGTCTGGCCTCTGGGCTGGATCATCTGGCCCGGGGCGTGCTGACCTATCGGATCGACCAGGCCTTCACGCCCCAGTACGAAGCGCTTCGGCGAGACTTCAACGGGGCCGCTGAACGCCTCCAGGGCGCCTTGAAGGTCATCGCCAAGGCCGCCGAAAACATGAGCGCCGGGGCTGGAGAGATTTCAACGGCGGCGGACAACCTGTCGCGCCGGACCGAACAGCAGGCTGCGGGTCTCGAGGAGACCGCCGCTGCCCTGGACGAGGTGACCGCGACGGGCGTCAAGAGCGCCGAAGGCGCCCGGGCCGCCGCGGTGGTGGTGGCGCGCTCGCGCACCGACGCCGAGCATGCCGGCCAGGTGGTGGGCGACGCTGTCACCGCCATGGGCCAGATCGAGAAGTCGTCCGAGCAGATCAGCCAGATCATCGGCGTGATCGACGAGATCGCCTTCCAGACCAACCTGCTGGCCCTGAACGCCGGGGTTGAGGCCGCCCGGGCCGGCGACGCCGGCCGCGGCTTCGCGGTCGTCGCCTCCGAGGTCCGGGCCTTGGCCCAGCGCTCAGCCGATGCGGCCAAGGAGATCAAGGCCCTGATCAGCGCCTCGTCCGAGCAGGTGGCTCAGGGGGTCGGCCTGGTCGGCCAGACCGGCGAAGCCCTTCAACGGATCGTCGTCCAGGTGGCCGAGATCGACAGCCTCGTCTCGGAGATCGCCGCGGGCGCTCAGGAGCAGTCCACGGGCCTGCACGAGGTCAATACCGCAGTGAACGACATGGACCGGGTGACGCAGCAGAACGCCGCCATGGTCGAGGAAACCACCGCCGCCAGCCACACCCTGGCCCATGAGGCCCGGCTGCTGGCCGAGAGCGTGGCGCGCTTTGATATCGGAGAGGCGGCTGCCGCCCCAAATCTGGCCCGCCGCCAGGCCGCCTGACCATGTTGGCGCCTTCTGTCTGCGAGACAGGCGACGGTCCGATCCGCTAAAGGGGCGCCATGCCGTCCCTAGCGCCGCTTCCCCTGCGCCTGCGCGCCCTTTTCCGCCTGGGCCTGACCCGCGTCCGCGCGGCGCTGGATAGCCGCGCCGCGCCCCATACCGACGCCGACCGCCTGCAGATCGAAGCCGAGATCGCCGACGGGGCGCGGATTTCCAGCGGCTATTTCGCCCTGCTGTTCTGTTCCTGCGGCATTGCGGCCCTGGGGCTGTTGCAGTCCTCGGCCGCCGTGGTCATCGGCGCCATGCTGATCTCGCCGCTCATGGGCCCGATCATGGGCATGGGCATGGGGGTGGCGCGGCTGGACGCCCGGGCCTTCGAACGCGCGGCGGTGGCGCTGGCCCTCGGCGCCGCGGTCTCGGTGGCGGCCTCGGCCCTCATCGTCTGGGCCTCGCCGCTGAAGGATGTGACGCCGGAAATCCTGGCGCGGACGCGGCCGACCCTGCTGGATCTGGTGGTGGCCATCCTCTCAGGCATCGTCGGCGCCTATGTGCTGATCACCAAGCGGCCCGGCGTGGTGGCCGGCGTGGCCATCGCCACGGCCCTGATGCCGCCTCTGGCGGTGGTCGGCTATGGCCTCGCCACCGGAGCCTGGAACATGGCCGGCGGCGCCTCGCTCCTGTTCCTGACCAATGTGGTGGCCATCCTCGGCGCGGTGTTCATCGTCGCCCGCCGCTACGGCTTCCAGCCCATCGTCCGTCGCCGGCGGCGCTGGGAAGAGATGGCCCTGCTGGCGACCCTGCTCATCCTGTCCCTGCCGCTGGCCGTGTCCCTGCGCGACATCGTCATCGAGGCCCGGGAGACGGCCCGGGTGCGCAGCGCGATCCTGGGGGTGTTCGAGACCGGCGATCAGCACATCACCGACCTGCGGGTCCGCGCCGGAGGGGCCGGGGTCGAACAGGTCCGCGCCGTGGTGGTGACCGGCCGCTTCCAGGCCCAGGCCGAGCGGCTGGTGGCCCAGGCCCTGGGCGGACGCCCCGACGTGCAGATCGAACAGATCCTCACCGCCGATGGTCTGCCCCAGGCCGACCCCAGCGGCGGGGCCCTGGCCAATCGCGCCCTGGCCACCTCGCGACCGCTTCGCACCACACCGGAACAGAAGCTGCGCGACATGCTGGCCGGGGTCGGCACGATCGGCGCGATCAGCACCCCCTCGGCCGGCCGCCTCAACGCCGCGGTTCAGCTCAACCGACCGGCGACCCTGGACGACTACGCCGCCCTGGAGTCGGCGGCGCAACGTTTCCTGCCCGAGGTGGAGCTGGAGCTGACCCCGCCCTTCCTGGACCTGCCGGTGATTGTCTTCGCCGAGGGACGCAGCGATCTGAGCCCGGCCGGCGAGCGCCAGGCGGCGATGATCGCCTGGGCCTTCCAGAGGTGGAACGTTCAGGGGGCTGAAGTCGTTGGGTCGGCCAGCCCCGGACCTCGGGGGCCCAGGCCCCGCGACCTCCGCGTGGCGCAGGCCCGTGCGCAAACCGTGGCCGATCGGCTGGAGGCCTTGGGCGTGCGCGACATCGAAATCCGAAGCGAGGCGCCCGACGCGGCGCCGCAAGACCCCTCGACCCTGTGGTTCGCCCGGGTGCGGCCCTTGGGCGCGCCGGGTCTGGCCCCTGCGCCGGCGGCAAAGGCCGCCCCCGACGCCATCCCTGACACCAACCTTGATGCGGAGCCTGGCGCGTGAGCGACGCCCTTCTCGCCGGCCTGGTCCTCATCCTGGCCCTGGCCCTGTTCGCCTGGGACAAGGTGCGGCACGACCTGGTGGCGGTCACCGCCCTGGGCGCCTGCCTGATCCTGGGGCTGGTGACGCCCGACCAGGCCCTGCAGGGCTTTTCCGATCCCGCCGTGGTGGTGGTGGCCGCCGTCCTGATCATCGGCCGGGCCATCGAGCTGACCGGCGTGGCCGCCGCGGCGACCGAGAAGCTGGCGGCCCTGCGCATGCCCTTTCCCCTGCAGCTCAGCATCCTGCTGATTGCGGCCGCGGCCCTGTCGGCCTTCATGAACAATATCGCCGCCCTGGCGATCACCATGCCGGTGGTGGCCAGCGTCTGCCGCGCCGCCCGGCTGCCGGCCGCCGCGGGTCTGATGCCGCTCGCCTTCGCCACCATCCTGGGGGGCATGACCACCCTGATCGGCACGCCGGCCAACCTGATCCTGTCGTCGATCCGGCGAGAGGAGTTGGGGGAGCCCTTCGGCTTTTTCGCCATGTCGCCGCTCGGGGTGACGGTGGCCGGGGTGGGGCTGCTCTATCTCTGCCTGATCGGCTGGCGGCTCACCCCGCGCCGGCAGGGGGAAGAGGCCGCCGGGGGCGGTCGCAACGTCTTCGAACTGATCCCGCCCAAGCCGGAGACCGGCGAGGACGGCAAGGCGGCCGAGATCGACTACGAGGCCCTGTTCGCCGAGATCAAGGCCTCTGGCGGCCACGTCCTGGCGGTCATCCGCCGCCACCGTCGGATCAAGCTCGACAAGATCGACCGCCTGGCGCCCACCGACCGCGTCCTGGTGGTCTCCCCCCTCGACCCCTGGGAGCTGGCCAACAAGCTCGGCGGCAGCCTGGCGGTGGAGCGCTCCACCGCCGCCGACGCCGTCACCTCCCGGGTGGCGGTGGCCCACGGCTCCCCGCTGATCCGCCGGCCCTATGACACCATCGCCGCCGAGACCGACCAGGAGCTGCGGGTGGTCGCCGCAGGCCCACGGGCCGCCGGCGCCGAGGGCTCCCTGGGCGCCATGGAGATCCGGGCCGGCGACCAGCTGGTGGTCCATGGCCCGGCCGAGCGGCTGGAGGCCTATCTGCGCTATGGCCGCCTGCTGGAGCTGGACCGCAAGTCAGCCGTGGTGGTGCAGCCCAAACGCGCGGCCCTGGCGCTCGCCATCTATGCCGCCGCCGTCATCGCCGCGGTGGGCTTTGGCCTGCCCACGGCACTGACCTTCGCCGCCGCCGCGGCCGGTCTGGCGGCCCTGAAGTTCCTGCCCTCGGGCGAGATCTATTCGTCCATCGACTGGCCGGCTATCGTGCTGCTGGCGGCCATGATCCCGGTGGGCCAGAGCTTCCAGACCAGCGGGGCTGCGGCCATCGTCGCCGACTGGCTGGGGATCGGGCTCGGCGGCATGCCCCTGTTCGCCGCCGCCGCGGCGGTGTCGGTGGTGACCATCGTCCTGTCGCTGTTCCTGAACAATGTCGCCACCGCGGTGATCATGGGGCCGGTGGCCATCGGCATGGCCCGCCAGCTGGGCTTCCCGCCGGACGCCATGCTGCTGGCCGTCCTGATCGCCGCCTCCTCGGACTTCCTGACCCCCATCGGCCACCAGAACAACCTGCTGGTCATGGCGCCCGGCGGCTACAAGTTCGGCGACTATGCCCGTGTCGGCGCTGCGCTCAGCACGCTGGTCGTTCTGGTGTCATCGGGAATGATTTCGTTCTTCTACAGCTGAGCACCAGGGCAGGGCTTGCTTTGCGCCAGCCCGACCCCACTATATCCGGGGGGCGGCAGGCATCAGGTAGAAGCGCTTGTTCTCACGGCTTTTCGGCAAGAAAGATCGCGCTAGCCCCCCCTCTACCGAGGGGCGTCGGGTCTATGCCGTGGGCGACATCCACGGCCGCCACGACCTGCTGGAGGCCCTGGTGCGCGAGATCGGCCGCGACGTGGCCGCGACGCCGCCCAGCGCCCAGCCCCTGCTGGTCTTCCTCGGCGACTATGTGGACCGTGGGCCGGGATCGGCCCAGGCCGTTGACATCGTCCTGCGCCTGCAGGGCGAGGGCGAGTTCGAAATCCGCGCCCTCAAGGGCAATCACGAGGAAGCCCTGCTGCGCTTCCTGGACGAGCCCAGTTTCGGGTCTACCTGGGCCGAGCATGGGGGCTCGGCGACGCTGGCCTCCTATGGCGTCCAGCCCCCGACCACGCGCACCGATCCCATCGCCTGGGCTGCGGCCGCCGAGGCCTTCGCCGCGGTTCTGCCGGCCGCCCACCTGACCTTCTATCGCACTCTGGATCTGATGACCGAGGTGGGGGACTACGCCTTCGTCCATGCCGGCGTGCGCCCCGGCGTGGCCCTGGCCCATCAGGAGGAGCGCGACCTGCTGTGGATCCGCGGCGAGTTCCTGCAGGCGACCGGCCCCTTCGGCAAGGTCATCGTCCATGGCCATACGCCGATGGAGGAGCCGCAGGTGACCCGTCACCGCCTGGGCCTGGACACCGGCGCCTACGCCACCGGCGTCCTGACCGCCGTACGCCTGGATGGCGAAACCCAAAGGTTCATCCAGGCCCGCGCCAACCGCGTCGCGGCTTGATTTAGGACGGCCGACAGGCGGGGCGGCCCTTTTCCCGGCGCGACTTATACTCTAGTGGAGTAAACTATGTCGCACACGACCGCCAATCGCGCCGCCCTTGTCGCCCGTCTCCGCCGGATCCGAGGTCAGGTGGAAGGTTTGGAACGCGCCCTCGAAGGCGGCGCGGCGTGCTCGGCGGTGCTTCAGCAGACGGCGGCGGTCCGGGGCGCCGTCAATGGCCTCATGGCCGAACTCATCGAGGATCATCTCCACAGCCATGTGGCCGACCCCGATCTTTCGGCGGCGGCGCGCGCCGAAGGCGCAGCCGAGCTGGTCGACATCATCCGCCGGTATGGCCGTTGAAGGTATAACCATGTCCGTTGAAGCCGCAGCCGCCCCGCACGACCACGTCTTTCTCGGCGAGCATCACGACCGGAACGCCCGGCGGACTCTGTGGGTGGTTGGTCTGACCGCCGTGATGATGGTGGCCGAGATCGTCGCCGGCTTCGCGTTCAACTCCATGGCCCTGCTCGCCGACGGCTTTCACATGGCCACGCACGCCGGCGCGCTGGCCGTGGCCGCTGCGGCCTATGCCTATGCCCGGCGCCATGCGCAAAACCCCCGCTTCAGCTTTGGGACTGGAAAGGTCGGCGAACTGGCGGGCTTCGCCTCGGCCATGGCCCTGGGGGTGTTCGCCCTGGGCATCGCCTGGGAGTCGGTCAGCCGCCTGTTTGCGACGCAGACCGTGGCTTTCGATCAGGCGATCCTGGTGGCCGTGGCGGGGTTGGCGGTCAACCTCGTCAGCGCCCTGCTGCTGGGTCATGGCCATGACCACCATGGCCACGATCATCACGGACATGGCCACCACGACGATCACGCCCATGGCCACCATCACGACCATGGTCACCACCCCGCCGGCCACGACCATGGGCAGCCCCATGATCACCACGCCGGCCAGGACAACAATCTGAGGTCGGCCTATCTCCACGTCCTGGCCGATGCGCTCACCTCGGTTCTGGCGATCGTGGCGCTGCTGGCCGGCCGCTTCCTGGGCTGGGTGTGGCTGGACGCGGCCATGGGCGTCGTCGGCGCCCTGGTGATCGGCCGGTGGTCGCTGAGCCTGATGCGCGACACCGCCGCAGTGCTGCTGGATCAAACCGACCATGAGGTCGAGGCCGAGGTCCGGCGGCGTGTCTCGGCTCTGGGCGGCCAGATTGTCGATCTGCACGTCTGGCGCGTGGGGCCGTCAGCCTGCGCCGCCATTGTGAGCGTCTCGGGCCTCTCGGCCCAGGCGGCCCGCGGGGGGCTCCAGGACGCGCCGGGCGTGCGGCACCTGACGGTGGAAGAGGCGCCCTAGACCGAAACCACCCGATCAGTCCTCGACCACGTCGCCGGCCGGGATGAGGCGGTAGCGGGCCTCCAGCATGGCGAAGAGACCGAAGGCTATGAGTCCCAGCGCCACCAGCACCAGCAGGGGCGAGCCGAAGGGCGCACGTTCCAGGGCCTGCAAGGCATCGCCCAGGCCTGCGGCCTGCTCGGCGCGGGCGTTGAGGCCGGCCCGGGCCAGCATGCCGCCGGCCACCAGGAAGGCCAGGCCCCGGGCCCCGTAGCCGATGCGGCCCACAAGGCCGGCGGCGCGGCTGAGCCGGTCCTCGCAGACCAGCCGCTCGTCCAGGTTTCCGCGCACCGCCTTGACGATGTTGGCGACGCCCGCCGCCAGGATGAAGAGGCCCACCGCCGCGATCAGCCAGGCGCCACCGGGCATGTTCAGCGCCTGCTGGGCGGCGGCCTGTTCGGCGTCGCGGTCGTCCGGTTCGGCGAGATCCTCCAGGGTGTCGAGGGCGCCGAACACCGAATAGCCCAGGCCGCCATAGACGACGCCGCTGATCGCCTGGCCAATGCGGGTGAGGACGGCCTTGAGCTTCCGGCCCTGCCGGTCGGCGTCGAACACCGACTGCAGCAGCCGCCAGCCGGCGAAGCCGTAGAGGCCGAGCCCCGTGACCCAGAGCAGCACGAAGCCGAGCGGCCACTGGGCCCAGGCCCGCAGGGCGCCCATGGAGCCTTCGGCCTCGGGGACCAGCTCCACCGCCGCCAGGAAGGCGATCAGCCCGATGCTCAGATAGACGAAGCCGCGGGCGGCGTAGCCGAACCGGCAGGCCAGCTGGGTGAGCGCGCCGCGAGGCGCCTCCCCCAGCCAGCGCAGGGTCTGGCGCAGGGCGGTTTCGGCCTGGTGTTCGGAGGCGGCGGCCATGGGGCTCCTGTCGCGCGCAAGCGGGGGTGGAGCCCGAACGGACGGCTACGGCTCAGGTTCCCCAGCCGCCCTCTCAAGCGCTAGTGGGCGTCGTCCCAGTTGGCCGCGGCGCGGGCCTCCACCACCAGGGGCACCGAGAAGGCGACGGCGGGTTCCGACGCCGTCTCCATCACCTTCTTGATGACGGCGATGGCGGCGTCGGCCTCGGCTTCCGGCGCCTCGAAGACCAGTTCGTCGTGCACCTGCAACAGCATCTTGGCTTCCAGGCCTTCGGCGGCCAGGGCGCCCGGCATGCGGATCATGGCCCGGCGGATCACGTCGGCCGCGGTGCCCTGGATGGGGGCGTTGATGGCGGCGCGATCGGCGAAGGCGCGCATGCCGGCGGCCTTGGCGCCCACCTCGGGAATGTTCACCTTGCGGCCGAACAGGGTGGTGACGAAGCCCTGGGACCGGACCTTGGCCTTTTCGGCGTCCATATAGTCGCGGATGCCGGGGAAGCGTTCGAAATAGGTGCGAATATAGGCCCCGGCCTCGTCCTGCGGGATCGACAGCTGGTTGGCCAGGCCAAAGGCCGAGATGCCATAGACGATGCCGAAATTGATCGCCTTGGCCCGCCTGCGGGTCTCGGCCGGCATGCCCTCGATGGGCACGCCGAACATCTCCGAGGCGGTCATGGCGTGGATGTCCAGGCCGTCCTGGAAGGCGCGCTTCAACTGCGGAATGTCGCCCATATGGGCCAGGATGCGCAGCTCGATCTGGCTGTAGTCGGCGCTGATCAGCAGCTTGCCGGGCTCGGCCACGAAGGCCTTGCGGATCTTGCGGCCCTCTTCGGTGCGGATCGGGATGTTCTGCAGATTGGGGTCCGATGACGACAGCCGCCCCGTCGTGGTGGCCGCCAGCGCAAACGAGGTGTGCACCCGCTGGGTGTCGGGCGCGATGGCCGAGACCAGGGCGTCCGTATAGGTGCCCTTCAGCTTCGACAGCTGGCGCCAGTCCAGCAGGACGCGCGGCAGTTCGTGGCCCTGGGCGGCCAGCTCCTCCAGCACCGAGGCGTCGGTGGACGAGGCGCCCGAGGCGGTGGTGCGCTTGGGCGCCAGGCCCATCTCCTGGTACAGGATCTCGCCCACCTGCTTGGGCGAGCCCAGGTTGAAGGGCCGGCCGGCCAGTTCGTGGGCCTTGGCCTCGAACTCCCCCATGCGCATGCCGAAGTCGTTGGAGAGGCGCCTAAGGTGTTCGGGGTCCACCGAAATGCCCGCCACCTCCATGTCGGCCAGCACTGAGGCGAGCGGCCGCTCCAGGGTCTCATAGACGGTCGACAGGCCCGCGGGCGCCAGCTTGGGTTTCAGCACCTCATAGAGGCGCAGGGTGACGTCGGCGTCCTCGGCCGCGTAACAGGTGGCCTCCTTCAGGGCGACCTTCTTGAAGCTCTTCTGCCCCTTGCCGGTCCCGGCCACCTGCTTGAACGGGATCGGCTCGTGGTTCAGCCACAGGCGCGACAGCTCGTCCATGCCATGGCCGTGCAGGCCGGCCTCCAGCACATAGGAGATCAGCATGGTGTCCTCGACCGGGGCCACGCGCACGCCATAGCGCGACAGGACGGCCAGGTCGTACTTGGCGTTCTGGGCGATCTTCAGGACCGCCGGGTCCTCCAGCATCGGCTTCAGAAGCTCGATGGCGATGGGCAGGGGGATCTGGGTGAGGTCGGATGGCGCGTCGAGCGCCAGGCCGTCCATCTCCTCATGCGCCAGAGGAATGTAGCAGGCCTGGCCGGGCGCGATGGCCAGGGACACGCCGCACAGGCCCGCGCTGGCTGAGGACAGGGCGTCGGTCTCGGTGTCGAAGGCGACGATCCCTGCGGCCCGGGCCTTCTCGATCCAGGCCTCCAGGGTCGCCACATCGCGCACGCACTCATAGCCGTTCACGTCGATGGCCGGCGCCTCAGGCGCTGATCGCGGTTCCGGCGCCGGCTGGGACGGCGCCGCGTCGCCTGCGCTCACACGCCTGGCCAGACTGCGGAACTGCATCTCCTCCAGGAAGGCGGCCAGCACGGCGGGCTCCGGCTCGGCCACGGCCAGGTCGTCGATGGCGGCTGGCAGGGGGGTGTCGCAGTCCAGCTGCACCAGCTGGCGCGACAGGCGGATCTGGTCGGCGAAGTTGATCAGGGTCTCGCGCCGCTTGGGCTGCTTGATCTCGCCCGCGCGGGCCAACAGCGTATCGAGGTCGCCATATTCGTTGATCAGCTGGGCGGCGGTCTTGATGCCGATGCCCGGCGCGCCCGGCACATTGTCGACGGAGTCGCCGCACAGGGCCTGGACATCCACCACCTTTTCCGGCGGCACCCCGAACTTCTCGATCACCTGCTCGCGGCCGATCTTCAGGTTCTTCATGGTGTCGAGCATGAAGACCCGGTCGCCGACCAGCTGCATCAGGTCCTTGTCGGACGAGATGATGGTCACCTCGCCACCGGCGTCGCGCACCTTGCAGGCATAGGCCGCGATCAGGTCGTCGGCCTCATAGCCGGGCAGCTCCAGGCTCGGCACGCCAAAGGCCCGGGTCGCCTCTCGCACCAGGGGAAACTGCGGGATCAGGTCCTCCGGCGGCGGCGGCCGGTGGGCCTTGTACTGGTCATAGAGGGCGTTGCGGAACGTCTTCTCCGAATGGTCGAAGATCACCGCCAGATGGGTGGGGCCATCGACCTGGGCCCGCATCTCCACCAGCAGCTTCCACAGCATGTTGCAGAAGCCCGACACCGCCCCGATGGGCAGGCCGTCGCTCTTGCGCGTCAGCGGCGGCAGGGCGTGATAGGCGCGGAAGATATAGCCCGACCCATCGACCAGAAAGAGCCGCACCGGCGGCCCGTCCTGAGTGGGCGTCCGCGGCAGGTCCGGCAGGGGGGCGGTCTCAAGCGTGTCGGTCATGCGCGGGAAGATAGGCGCGGGCGGGGCGGTGGTCCAC
>Ga0208316_1001288_pt1 | contig 15435 bp, 13 predicted proteins | sample MalvireepMed_231_FD_184240 | JGI IMG/M metagenome (GOLD analysis project Ga0208316, IMG submission 184240) | Marine viral communities from the Global Malaspina Expedition - Malaspina viral metaG DeepMed_231 (SPAdes) (version 2) | ecosystem: Environmental > Aquatic > Marine > Oceanic | place... | reverse complement strand
ACTCAAGCGCGGCGACCAGGTCGTCCTGTCCAGCGGCATGCTGGGCAAGGTGGTCCGCGTCGAGGACAAGGAAGTCGGCCTTGAAATCGCCACCGGCGTCACCGTCAAGGTGATCCGGACCATGATTTCGGAGGTCCGCGTCCGGGGTGAACCCGCGCCGGCCAACGATTCCAAGTCCTGACTGATCCTGCGCCAGCATAAGGGCGGCCCCGCCTCATGATGACTTTGTCGCGCTGGAAGATCATCGCCGTCGTTCTGGCGGCGATCTTCGGCGTCCTTTTCTCCGTCCCGAACCTGCTGCCGCAGCAGACCCTGGCCTCCATGCCGGCGTTCTTCCCACGCCAGCAACTGAACCTGGGGCTCGACCTCCAGGGGGGATCGCACCTCCTGCTGGAGGTGGACACCGACGCCCTGCGCGCCGAGCGGCTGGTCAACACCGTGGAGGACACCCGGGTCACCCTGACCGCAGAGCGCATCGCGTTTTCCGATCTGCGCGAGCAGGGCGGCGAGATCACACTGAGGATCACCGATCCGGCCCGCCGCAGCGCGGCGGCCACGGCCCTGCGCACCGCCCTGGGGACGCCGCTCGCCGGCACGACCGGCGGCTCCGACATCACGGTCAGCAATGAGGGCGAGGCGGGGCTGCGCATCAGCTTCGTCGAGGCGGCCATGGACGCCGAGGCGGGCAAGGCCGTCGAGCAGTCCATCGAAATCATCCGCCGCCGCATCGACGAACTGGGCACCAAGGAGCCCACCATCATCCGCCAGGGCGTCGACCGGATCGTCGTCCAGGCGCCCGGCGAGAGCGATCCTGAGCGTCTGAAGAACGTCATCGGCCAGACCGCCAAGCTGACCTTCCAGATGGTCGACGAAAGCGCCGACCTGGCCGCCGCCGCCGAGGGGCGCGCGCCGCCTGGGTCTGAGGTGCTGCCCAGCGAGGACGGCCTGGCCCCGTTCATCGTTGTTCGCCGCCGGGCTCTGGTGTCCGGCGAAATGCTCACCGACGCCAGCCAGGGCTTCGATTCCCAGACCGGCGAGGCGGTCGTCAATTTCCGCTTCAACAGCATGGGCGCCCGCCGGTTCGGCGAAGCCACCGCCGAAAGCATCGGCCAGCGTTTCGCCATCGTGCTCGACGGTCGGGTGATTTCCGCCCCTGTGATCCGCAGCGCGATCACCGGCGGCAGCGGCATGATCAGCGGCAGCTTCACGCCCGAGAGCGCCAACGACCTGGCCGTGCTTCTGCGGGCGGGCGCCTTGCCGGCGCCGCTGACCGTCGAGGAACAGCGCACGGTGGGCGCTGAACTCGGCGCCGACGCCGTGCGTGCGGGCCAGATCTCCACCGGCATCGGCTTCGTGACCATTCTGGTCTTCATGGTCCTGGCCTATGGCGGCCTGTTCGGCGGGATTTCCGTCGTGGCCCTGCTGATCAACGCCCTGCTGATCTTCGCCATCATGTCCGTGACCCAGGCGACGCTGACTCTGCCCGGCATCGCCGGTCTGATCCTGACCCTGGCCGTGGCCGTGGACGCCAATGTGCTGATCTATGAGCGGATGCGCGACGAGATCAGGGCCGGGCGAACCGCCATCGCGGCGATGGACGCCGGCTTCTCCAAGGCGATGAGCAGCATCATCGACGCCAATGTGACCACCATCCTGGCGGCGCTGATCATGTTCCAGTTCGGCTCCGGGCCGGTCCGAGGCTTCGCCTGGACGCTGTCGATCGGGGTCGTCACCTCGGTGTTCACCGCCGTTCTCGTCACCCAGGTCCTGCTGGCCCTGTGGTTCCGGGCCGCACGGCCCAAGACCCTGCCGATCGTCTGAGGTTGCGAACCATGTGGCCCCTGATCAAAATCCTGCCCATCAAGACGAACTTCCGGTTCGTGACCTTCGCCAGATATGCCGGCGTCGCCTCGCTGGTGGCGGCGATCGCGTCGCTGTTCCTGGCGCTCTATCCGCTGACCCCGCCCTGCGGCGGCATGAACTGTGGCATCGACTTCACCGGCGGCACCCTGCTGGAAATTTCCACCGCGCCGCAGGAGGTCGACCTGGCCGTGGTGCGCGGCGAACTGGGCGATATGGATCTGGGCGACGTCCAGGTGCAGGCCTTCGGCGCCCCGACATCGGCCCTCGTCCGATTCCAGACGCCGGAAGGCGAGAGCGCCGAACAGGCGGTCAGCGAGGTCAAGGCCGCCCTGACCGCCTCGCTGGGCGAGGTGGTGTTCGCCAAGACTGAAGTGGTCGGCCCCAAGGTGTCGGGCGAACTGTTCGAGAGCGGCCTCCTGGCGCTTGGCGTCGCGATCGCCCTGATGCTGCTCTACATCTGGTTCCGGTTTGAGCTGCAGTATGGGGTGGGCGCGGTCGTGGGTCTGTTCCACGACGTCATCCTGGCCTTCGGCTTCATCGCCCTGTTCAACCTGGAATTCTCGCTGACCACCATCGCCGCCATCCTGACCATCATTGGCTATTCGATGAACGACACCGTCGTGGTGTTCGACCGCCTGCGGGAGAACATTCGAAAGTACAAGGTCATGCCCTTGGCCGAGATCATCGACCTGACGATCAATGAGACCCTGTCGCGCACCGTGATCACCGGCCTTACCGCCATACTGGCCTTGACGGGCCTGGCCCTGTTCGGCGGCCCGACCCTGTTCGCCTTCTCGGTGATCATGATCTTCGGCGTCGTCATCGGCACCTATTCGTCCATCTATGTGGCCGCCCCGGTCATTCTGCTGTGGGGCGTCAAGCGCGGCGAGGACGAGGCCGAGCCTCTGCCCGTCCGCTCCTAGGCCGTGGCCCGGGACGCGCCCAGCCTGGACAGCTTCGGACCCGGCGGTTTCCGGGTGTCCGGGGTTTGGCGGCCGGGGTCCCTGCTGATCGTGTCCGATGTGGCGGCGGCCTGGCCCGTCAGCCGGCTCGCCGACGTCACGCCCGATTCCCTCTACCCGGTGTTCGCCGCAGGCGCCCGGGACGTGGAGTTCCTGCTCCTGGGCACCGGCGCGGCCAACGCCCTGCCGCCGCGGCCCCTGCGGGATCTGCTGCAAAAGGGTGGAATCGGCCTGGAATTCATGGACACCGCAGCGGCGGCGCGGATGTACAATGTGCTGACGGCCGAGGGGCGCCGCCTGGCCTGCGCCCTGATCGCCGTCTGACCCCGCCGGCCCCCCGCCGTCGCCCGCATCAAGGGACTGGACTTGCGCCGCCCGAAGCGCGGCTATAGGCCAGGACCAAGAAAACGGGGAAAACGTCGATGCAGGGCCTGCTTTCCAACTTCCGTAATACGATGATCGTGAGCCTGCTGCTCTCGGTCGTCATGATCATCGGCTACATGGCGCACAATCGCGGCGCCGATGTGATCTTTGTCCAGGCGGTGTTCCGCTGGATGCACCTGGTCTTCGGCATCCTCTGGATCGGCCTGCTCTACTATTTCAACTTCGTCCAGATCCGGAAGATGCCCGACATCCCGGCCGAGATGAAGCCGGCCATCTCCAAGCACATCGCGCCTGAGGCCCTGTTCTGGTTCCGCTGGGCGGCGCTGTTCACCCTGGTCTCGGGCCTCGCCCTGGCCTGGAGCCGCGGCTTCCTGCTCGAGGCCCTGAGTCTGGGCGCGGCCAGCGGCTTTGTCGTGCCGCAGCACACCTTCATCGGGGTGGGCATGTGGCTGGCGATCATCATGTTCCTGAACGTCTGGCTGTTCATCTGGCCCAACCAGAAGATCGCGCTGGGCATGGTGGAGGCCGACGATGCGGCCAAGGCCAAGGCCGGCCGCACGGCCATGCTGTTTTCGCGCACCAACACGCTGCTTTCGCTGCCGATGCTGGTGACCATGGCCATGAACCAGACCATCTTCGGCTGACAGTCGAAGCGCGCTAGATTTGCGAGGACCCGCCGTCATGGCGGGTCCTTTTGTTTTTGGAGCCCCATGAGCGACGACACATCCCCTCCGGCGCAGGACCTGGACGCTCTGGTCCTGCGGGTCGACCCCGACCGTTGGCTGGCCAGCCGGCTGATCGCCGAGCCCGAGGCGCGGGCCGATGTGGTCGCCCTCTACGCCTTCGACCATGAACTGGCCCGGGCGCCCAAGGTGGCTTCAAACGCCCTGCTGGGGGAGATCCGCCTGGCCTGGTGGCGCGAGGTGCTGGACGAGGCCTATGGGGGCCTGCCGGTGCGCCACCATCCCACCGCCCAGGCCCTGGCGCACGTGATCGCCCGTCGCAAACTGTCGCGGGCGGATCTGGAGCTGATGATCGACGCGCGCTATCGCGAGTTGGACCCGACGCCGATGACCCCGGAAGAGGCCCTGCTCTGGGCGCGGGAGACCGGCGGCGCCGCAGCGCGGGTGGCGGCCCAGGTCCTTGATGCCGAGGCGAGCCCCATGGCCGCCGAGGCGGCGGGCGCGGCCTGGGCCCTGTCGCGCCGCCGGCTGGCGGGCGAAGCGCTGGGCGACCCGGACACACTTTCGAGCCTCCGCGATCAGGCCCGTGGTCTCAGCGTGGCGGCCTTTCCCGCCGGCGCCCAGGCGGCGCTCTCCAGGGTCTATGCGACCGGCCGAGAGCCTACGGCCCTGGGCAAGCGATGGCGCGTCACCCTGGCGGCGCTGACCGGCCGGGTCTGAGGCCGCTATTCAGCCGCCAGGGCCGGTTGGCCGATCCAGGCGTCCAGGTCGGCCAGGGCGCGCTCGCCCACCATCCGCTTCTTGGTCCGGCCCCGTTCCTTGGAGCCTAGCCTGCGGCCCTCGGCGTCCCGCTTGGGGCTCTCCAGGGGCGGGATCAGGCCATAGTTGATGTTCATCGGCTGGAAGGAGCCGGCGCCGCCGTCCAGGTGGCCGCCGGTGATGTGGCCGATCAAGGCACCCAGGGCGGTCGTGGGCGGCGGCGGCGCCAGCGGCTGACCGAGGCGTTCGGCCGCGGCGAAGCGGCCGGCCAGCAGGCCCACCGCGGCGCTCTCCACATAGCCCTCGACGCCGGTCACCTGGCCGGCGAACCGCAGCCGCGGATCGACCTTGAGCCGCAGGGCGCTGTCCAGCAGCCGGGGACTGTTTATGAAGGTGTTGCGATGCAGGCCGCCCAGGCGGGCGAAGACGGCCTTTTCCAGGCCGGGGATCATCCGGAAGATCTCGGTCTGGGCGCCGTGCTTCAGCTTGGTCTGGAAGCCGACCATGTTCCACAGGGTGCCCAGCGCATTGTCCTGCCGCAACTGGACCACCGCATAGGCCTTCTCATCGGGCTTGTGGGCGTTGGTCAGGCCGACGGGCTTCATGGGGCCGTGGCGCAGGGTCTCGCGGCCGCGTTCGGCCATGACCTCGATGGGCAGGCAGCCGTCGAAATAGGGGACGTGCTCCCAGTCCTTGAACTCCGACTTGGGGCCGGCCAGCAGGGCGTCGATGAACGCCTCGTACTGGTCCTTGTCCATGGGGCAGTTGATATAGGCCGCCGCGTCGCCGCCGGGGCCCACCTTGTCGTAGCGGGACTGGCGCCAGCAGACATCCATGTTCACCGACTCCACCGTCACGATGGGGGCGATGGCGTCGAAGAAGGACAGGGCGCCTTCGCCGGTCAGGTCGAGGATCGCCTGGGACAGGGCCGGCGAGGTGAGCGGCCCGGTGGCGACGATCACATTGTCCCAGTCGGCCGGCGGCAGGCCGGCGACCTCGCCCCGGTCGATGGTGACATTGGGATGGGCCACGAGCCGCGCGGTCACGGCGTCGGCGAACCCGTCGCGATCCACCGCCAGGGCGCCGCCGGCCGGCACCTGGTGGGCGTCGCCACAGGCCATGATGATCGAGTCCAGCCGGCGCATCTCGGCATGGAGCAGGCCGACCGCGTTGCCGGCCCAGTCATCGGCCCGGAAGGAGTTGGAACAGACCAGCTCGGCGAGCTTGTCGGTGTGGTGGGCGTCAGTGCCGCGCACCGGGCGCATTTCGTGCAGCACGACCTGGGCGCCGGCCTGGGCGATCTGCCAGGCGGCTTCGGAACCGGCCAGACCGCCGCCGATGACATGGATAGGAGAGAGGCTCATGGGCGTTCCATTAGCAACGATCTGCACACTTCGCGAGCCGGCCCTTGCGGGTGGGCGGGGCGCGCGCCTAGTTTCTCCGCCGGTGGCCGGCGACTCCAGGCGTTTGAAGCTTTTGGCACGCCGGTCGGGGAGCTGAGATGAGCGACTTTTCTTCGGGTGATGCGCCCTTCTCTTCAGGGGATGCGGCCTTCGAGGGCTTCCGGCTAACGCAGGAGGCGCCGCGGGTCGTGCTGATCTGGGCGCTGTTCCACCTGATCGTCTCCTTCGTGAGCGCCACGGCGCTCATCCTGCTGGGCGGCGACTTCCTGCTGCAGGCCGACAACGCCGCCGAGATGACGACCGAGGAACTGGCCGTCTTCATGCGTGACATGGCCCCGGCCTATCTGACCCTGGCGCCCATCGGCCTGCTCGTCGTCTCGGTGGCGGCGGCGGCGGTCTATCGGATCTACCTGCGGCCCGAGGAGGCCGCCGAGCGCGGCTATCTGCGCTTCGGCGCCGATGAGATCCGGCTGATCGGCCTGACCCTCATCTATTATCTGCTGACCCTTGGCGGGGCGCTGGCGCTATCCCTGCTGGCCGCCATCGGCGCGGGGCTCGCCTCCCTGGCGGGGCAGGGCGCCATGGCCCTGGTCGGGGGCGGCATGCTGCTGTTTTTCGGTGGGCTGTGGCTCTACGTCCTGGTGCGCCTGTCGCTGGCGCCGGTCCTGACCTTCGATCAGCAACGGCTGGTGGTGTTCGGGTCCTGGAGCCTGACCCGCGGCCATTTCTGGGCGATGTTCGGCGCCTATCTGCTGGCGCTCGTCTCGATCATCGTCGTCAGCCTTCTGGCCATGGTGATCTTCGCGGCCCTGGCCGGGATCGCCACCGTCGCGATGGGGGGCAGCATGGCGTCGGTGGGGGAGGCCTTCCAGCCGGACTTCAGCTCGTTCGGCGCCTATGTCTCGATCCAGACCGTGCTCTATCTGGTGTTCAACGCCGTGCTCACCGCCATCTATTATCCGGTGATCCTCGCGCCGCAGGTGATGGCCTATCAGGCCTTCCGTCCCGCGCCGCAGGCGCAGGACGGCGGCGTCGAGCCCCTCGTCTAAGGAGGCTCAGGCCTGGGCGCTTGGGCGGGCGCTCACCCGCTGATGCCAGGCGGCGAGATTGGCGTAGTTCGGGTCCATCTCCAGGCCGATCCAGGTGGCGAAGTCCACGGCCGACAGGGCGCAGATATCGGCGATGGTGAAGTCGTGGCCGGCGATGAAGTCGCGGCAGGCCAGCTCCCGGTCCAGCCACTTCTGCGCCCCGGCATAGGTCTCGCGGTTCGACTCGCCGAAGTCCTTGAACTGGGTCAGCAGGGCGGCGGTGTAGGGGTGGGCGTGGCGCCAGTAGTTGCCGATGGGCGTCATCAGCACGAACTCGACCCGACGGACCCACATGTCCACATGGGCCTTCTCCAGGGCCGTGCGGCCAAACAGCGGCGGCTCGGGGTGGGTCTCTTCGAAGTAGCGGCAGATGGCGACGGTCTCGGAAATGGTCGCCCCGTCATCCAGCTCCAGGGTGGGAATCTGGCCCAGGGAGTTCTTGGCCCGATAGTCCGAGGACTTGTGCTCGCGCTTGCGCATGTCGACCGTGGTTTCGGGCAGGTCGATGCCCTTTTCAGCCAGGAAAATACGGACGCGGCGCGGGTTCGGCGCCGGCATTGGCGCGCCGTAGAGGATCATGGGTCAGCTCCAAATCGCTTAAACGAATGAAGCGACGCTATTTCGAACAGGCGTTTACGGAAACCCTGACGTAGCGTCAGCCAAGCGCCGGGAGGTCGCGGGCGAGGCCGGACATCACAGCCGCCTCCCAGTCGGCAGGCCAGACGGCGCCGCGGGCCTCTGCGACCCGGCGGGCGCGGGGCAGGAAACGGTCGCGCAGGTCGCGGTTGGCGGCCAGCAGTTCGGCCTCGATCGCCCGGGGCGCGACCAGGGCCTCCAGCTCGGCGATCTGTTCGGCGGTCAGGAACGGATAGAGCTTCTTGGCGCCGCCGCGCTCGGCGGGACCGACGCCATTTTCTTCCAGCATCAGCTCGATCAGCAGGCGGCGCAGATGGCCGACGCCGTCCTGCATCACCACCCATTCCCGGCGGCCCACAGGAACCGTCGCCAGGGAGAGCACGCGGAGGAATTCAGTGACGAGGCCCTCGATGCGTCGCGCGCCAGCCGCGGGATCGGACGGCGGCGAGGCGCGCTCAGCCGGACCCTGGCCGGCGTCGCCGAACAGCAGCTTCACGGCGCCGCCGCTGTGGCGGGCGAACTCTTCGGGCGTCGAGAGCAGCAGGTCGAACCGCTGCAGCTTGGGCGTGGTCCCATTCACCAGGCGGCCGAACTGACTCAGGCGCAGGGCCGTGGCGGGCAGGGGGCCGTCCTGGGCCATCAGGTCGCCGAGCAGGCCTGGCATACCGTCGGCCCGCACCACCAGGGTGATGTCGATATCGCTCCAGGCGTCGCCGCGGCCGGCGCCGAGGCTGCCGGTCAGCCAGGCCGAATCGATGCGCGTGTCGGGCCGCAGCGCCGTCTCAAGCGCCTCCAGAAGGGATTGCTGATCCGGCGTCACGGCGGGTTCCCCTAGGGTTCAGGCGCTCTTGCGGCGGGCCAGGCGGCGCTGTTCGTGGCGATCCAGCACATCCTTGAGATAGCGGCCGGTCCAGCTGGCGGGCTGGGCGGCCACGGCCTCGGGCGTGCCCACGGCGACAATCTCGCCGCCCCCGTCGCCGCCCTCGGGGCCGAAGTCCAGCAGCCAATCGGCGGTCTTGATGACGTCGAGATTGTGCTCGATGACCACCACCGTATTGCCCTGGTCGACCAGCTCGTGGAGCACCTCCAGCAGCTTCTGGATGTCCTCGAAGTGCAGGCCCGTGGTGGGCTCGTCCAGGATATAGAGGGTGCGTCCCGTGGCCCGCCGCGACAGCTCCTTGGAGAGCTTCACCCGCTGGGCCTCGCCGCCCGACAGGGTCGTGGCCGGCTGGCCGACCTTGACGTAGCTCAGGCCCACCCGCTTCAGGGTCTCCATCTTGTCGCGGACGGTGGGCACGGCCTTGAAGAACTCGGCGGCCTCTTCGACGGTCATGTCGAGGACGTCGGAGATCGACTTGCCCTTGAACTGGATCTCCAGCGTTTCGCGGTTGTAGCGCTTGCCCTTGCAGACGTCGCAGGTGACGTAGACGTCGGGCAGGAAGTGCATCTCGATCTTGATCAGGCCATCGCCCTGGCAGGCCTCGCAGCGCCCGCCCTTGACGTTGAACGAGAACCGCCCCGGCCCATAGCCCCGGGCCTTGGCCTCGGGCAGGCCGGCATACCAGTCGCGGATCGGCTGGAAGGCGCCGGTATAGGTGGCTGGGTTCGACCGCGGGGTGCGGCCGATGGGCGACTGGTCGATGTCGATGACCTTGTCGAAGTTCTCCAGCCCCTCGATCCGCTCGTGCTGGGCCGGGGCGTCGCTGGCGTTGTGCAGGCGTCGGGCCGCGGCCTTGTAGAGGGTCTCGATGGTGAAGGTCGACTTGCCGCCGCCGGAGACGCCGGTGATGCAGGTGAAGACGCCGACGGGGATTTCGCCGGTCACGTCCTTTAGATTGTTGCCGCTGGCGCCGACGATGCGGACCACCTTCTTCTTGGAGATGGGCCGGCGGTCCCGCGGCACGGCGATCTCGCGGACCCCGGACAGGTACTGGCCGGTCACGCTCTTGGGATTGGCGATCACCTGCTCAGGCGTGCCCTCGGCGACGATCATGCCGCCGTGAACGCCGGCGGCCGGACCCATGTCGATTACATAGTCGGCCGTCAGGATGGCCTCTTCGTCGTGCTCGACCACCAGCACCGAATTGCCCAGGTCGCGCAGGCCACGAAGGCTGTTCAGCAGGCGGGTATTGTCGCGCTGGTGGAGGCCGATCGATGGCTCGTCCAGCACATAGAGCACGCCGGTGAGCCCAGAACCGATCTGGCTGGCCAGGCGGATGCGCTGGCTTTCGCCGCCGGACAGGGTGCCGGAATTGCGCGACATGTTGAGGTAGTTCAGCCCCACATCCACCAGGAACCGCAGGCGGTCATTGATCTCCTTCAGGATCCGCCGGGCGATCTCCATCTGCTTGTCGCTCAGGCTCTGCTCGAGGGAGGTGAACCAGTCCCGGGCATGCTGGATGGACAGGCGGGAGATCTCGCCGATGTGCCGACCGTCGATCTTCACCGCCAGGGCCTCGGGCTTCAGGCGATAGCCCTCGCAGACCTCGCAGGGGGTCTCCGACTGGAACCGCCCCAGTTCCTCGCGCACCCAGGCGGAGTCGGTCTCGCGCCAGCGGCGCTCCAGGTTCGGCAGGACTCCCTCGAAGGTCTTGTTGACCTCGTACTTGCGGGCGTTGTCGTCATAGACGAAGTGGATCTTCTGGCCCTTGGAGCCGTGCAGCACTACGTCCCTGGCCGCCTCCGGCAGCTTCCACCAGGGCTCGTCCATCGAGAAGTCGTAGTGGCGGGCCAGGGCCTGCAGGGTCTGGGTGTAGAGGGGCGAGGGCCCCTTGGACCAGGGGGCGACGGCACCCTTGTGCAGGGGCTTGTCCTTGTCGGGGATCACCAGGTCGGCGTCGAAGGCGAGCTTGGCGCCCAGGCCGTCACAGGCCGGGCAGGCGCCGAACGGGTTATTGAACGAGAAAAGCCGGGGCTCGATCTCGCTGATGGTGAAGCCCGAGACCGGGCAGGCGAACCGTTCTGAGAAGATGATCCGCCGGGGCTCAGTCTCGCCCTCGGCCACGTCGGCCCATTCGGCCGTGGCGATGCCGTCGGCCAGGCGCAGGGCGGTCTCAAGGCTGTCGGCGTAGCGGCTTTCCTGGTCGCCCCGGGTGACCAGCCGGTCCACCACGATGTCGATGTCGTGCTTGAACTTCTTGTCGAGGGTGGGCGCGTCCTCGATCGGATAGAAGGTCCCGTCGATCTTCAGCCGCTGGAAGCCCGCCCGCTGCCACTCGGCGATCTCCTTGCGGTACTCGCCCTTGCGGCCGCGGATCACCGGCGCCAGCAGATAGAGCCGTTCGCCATCGGGCAGGGCGGTCAGCTTGTCGACCATCTGGCTGACGGTCTGGCTCTCGATGGGCAGGCCCGTGGCCGGCGAATAGGGAATGCCGACCCGCGCCCACAGCAGGCGCATATAGTCGTGGATCTCGGTCACCGTGCCGACGGTGGAGCGCGGATTGCGGCTGGTGGTCTTCTGCTCGATGGAGATGGCCGGCGAGAGACCCTCGATCAGGTCCACGTCGGGCTTGCTCATCAGCTCCAGGAACTGGCGGGCATAGGCCGAGAGGCTCTCCACATAGCGCCGCTGACCCTCTGCATAGATGGTGTCGAAGGCCAGCGAACTCTTGCCAGAGCCGGACAGGCCCGTAAGCACCACCAGCTCGCCCCGCGGGATGTCGACATTGACGTCCTTGAGGTTGTGCTCCCGCGCGCCGCGCACGCGGATGAAGTTCAGCTGATCGGCCATGATTGTCCTGGAAACCCTGCCGGCCGCCCAGGTTCCAGACAGCCGGTTTCTATGTAGTGCCGGGACTCAGAGATAACACGAGAACAAGCCGGGAACAAAGCGCCTCACCGGGCCGCGGCGGCCTGGACCTCGCCGAAGACTCGCAGGGCGTTGCCGCCCCAGAACTTGTTCAGGTCATCCTGGGTGAAGCCGGCCGCGACCAGGCGCGCGGTGAGCGTCGGGAAGGTAGTCACATCCTCCAGCCCCTCGATCCCGCCGCCGCCGTCGAAGTCCCCCGACAGACCCACATGGTCGATGCCGGCCACCTCGACCACATGCAGGATGTGCTTCATCAGGTCGTCGAGATTGGCCCGGGGCAGGGGATAGGCCGCCTCGATGGCCGCCAGTTCGGCCAGATAGGCGTCGCGGTTCTCCGCCGCCACGTCCCGGCGCTGGCCGTACTTGGCGGTGAGGGCGGTGAGCGCCGCCTGGCGCTCGGGGATGCGCGGCACATCGACCATATAGCCCGAGAAGGCGTTGACCTGGATCACCCCGCCCTTGGCCGCCAGCTTGCGCAGCAGGTCGTCAGGGATGTTGCGCGGGTGGTCATAGACCGCCTTCACCCCCGAGTGGGACAGGATCACCGGGGCGGTGGAAAGATCGAGGATCTGGTTCAGGGTCTGGTCCGAGGCGTGGCTGGGATCGATCACCACGCCGAGCTGGTTGGCCCGGGCGACGAAGGCGCGGCCCTTTTCGCTCAGCCCGCCCCATTCCGGGCCCTTGGGATCGGTGGAGGAGTCGGCCAGGTCGTTATTGGCGAAGTGGACCGGCCCCATCATCCGGACGCCCAGCTTGTAGAAGCTGTCCATCAGGGTCAGGTCGCCGGCCACCGGCGCGCCGTTCTCGATGCTGATGAAGACGAACTTCTTGCCCGCGGCCTCGGCCGCGGCGGCTTCGGCCGGGGTGGTGACGAGGGCGAAGTGCTCATGCTCCCTGGCCGTCATCTGCAGGATCTCGCCGGCCCGGACCAGGGCGTGGTCGCGGGCCTCGGCGTCGGCCTCGGGACCGCGGCCCCGCTGCGGGGTGAAGATCACGAACACCCCGCCATCGACGCCGCCCTCGACCATGCGGGGATAGTCCACCTGGGTGCCGTCCACGGCGACGTCGTGGCGCTCCATGATGCTCCAGCCATCGGCCCCGAAATTGGCCGGGGTGTCGAAGTGGGTGTCCAGCACGGTGGCGGCCTCGTGCATCTCCGCCGGGGTCTGGGCCAGGGCGGCGCCGGCGGCTGTGGACAACAGGCCAGCGAGCAGAATGGAGCGGATGTTCACGAGACGGACCCCCAGGATGCGATGGAGGGCGGAGGTTAGGTCGCGCCGCCTCGGCAACGCAACGGCGGAGGCCGCCAATCCGCCGCGAATTTGCATGCCGCCTCGGAGACGACTACATCCGAGGCTTCAGACCAGAGGAGAGACCGACATGCGCGCCGCAAGCGACCCCCGCTCCGCCCTGCACGCCCACGTCGCTACGGTCTCCTCCCATGTCTGCGCCCTTCGTCACCCTCGACGGTCTTTCCTACAGCACCCCTGACGGCCGTCGGCTCCTCGACGACCTGACCCTGGCCTTCGGGCCAGAGCGCACCGGCCTTGTCGGCCGCAATGGCGTGGGCAAGACCACGCTGATCCGCCTGATCCTGGGCGAGCTGACGCCGGCCGCCGGCGCTGTGGCGATCCAGGGCCGCCTCGGCGTCCTGCGCCAGATGGTGGAGCCGCCGCCGGGCGCCCGCGCCGCCGATCTCATGGGGCTCGGCGAGCCCCTGTCACGGCTCGCGCGGCTGGAGGCGGGCGCCGGGGACGAGGCCGATATGGCCGAAGCCGACTGGACCCTGCCGTCGCGTCTCGACGCGGCGCTGGCTCGGGTGGGCCTGACCGGCCTCGATCCCCAGCGACCGGTCGCCAGCCTTAGCGGCGGAGAGGCGACGCGCGCGGCCCTGGCCGGCCTGCTGGTCCAGGCGCCAGATCTGCTGATCCTGGATGAGCCGACCAACAATCTCGACGCCGAGGCCCGGGCGCTGGTCGCCGATGTGCTGGCCACGTGGCGCGGGGGTGCGATCGTCGTCAGCCACGATCGCGACCTGCTCCGCCAGACCGACCGCATCCTGGAGCTCTCGTCCCTGGGCGCCCGCGCCTATGGGGGGAACTACGATCTCTATGCCGAGCGCAAGGCGCAGGACGAGGCCGCCGCCGAACAGGCCCTCGACAGCGCAGCCCGCGACCTCGCCCGAGCCGGCCGCGACGCCCAGGCCGAACGGGAGCGCAAGGCGCGTCGGGATGCGGGCGGCCGGCGCTTCGCCGCGCGGGGCAGCGAGCCGAAGATCCTGCTGGGCGCCCGGGCCGAGCAGGCGGAGACCTCCTCCGGCCGGCAGACCCTGTTGGCCGAGCGCCGCCGCGAGGCCCTGAGCGCGCGGCTGGCCGAGGCGCAAGGGCAGGTCGAGCAGGTGCGCCGGCTCGGCTTCGACCTGCCGTCCTGCGGCCTGGCGGCCGGGCGGCGCGTCTTGACCCTGGAGCAGGTCGCCTTCAGCCTGCCCGATGGACGTCGGCTGTTCGAGGACCTGTCCCTGGAGATGGTCGGACCTGAGCGTGTCGCCATCGCCGGCCCCAACGGCGCGGGCAAGACCACCCTCCTGCGCCTGGCCGCCGGCGAGATCACCCCGCAGGCTGGCGCGGCGCGCGCGTGGGTTCCGACCGCCGTCTTCGACCAGCAGACCGCCATGCTGCGGCCGCAGGAGACGCTGCGGGAAGCCTTCCTGCGCCTGAACCCGGACGCCGACGTCAACGCCGCGCACGCCGCGCTGGCCCGTTTCCTGTTCCGCAACACCGCCGCCGAACGGCGGGTGGACAGTCTCAGCGGCGGCGAGCGGCTGCGCGCGGCTTTGGCCTGCGTGCTGATGGCCAGGACCCCGCCGCAGCTGCTGATCTTGGACGAGCCCAGCAACCACCTCGACCTCGACTCCCTGGCCGCGGTCGAGGTGGCGCTGCGGGACTATGACGGGGCGCTCCTCATGGTCAGCCACGACCGCGATTTCCTCGCAGCCGTCGGCGTCGAACGGGAGATCCGCCTCAATCCCGGCTGACGACCCGGAAGACGCCGTTGGCCCGCGCGCACGGCTTGCCGTCAGCCGTGACGAAGGCCTGGGCGAAGCAGAGGGTCGAGCCGAGCTTCACGAAGTCGGTCTCGAACGCCAGCCATTGGCCCATCTGCGCGGTCGCCAGGAAGTCCAGGTTGAGGTTCACCGTCACCAGGGACCGGTCGCCGCCGAGCCGATGGGCGCAGGTCAGGCCCATGGCGTTGTCGGCCAGGGCCATCTGGAGACCGCCATGGACGAACCCTCGACCATTGGCATGGGCCGGACCGGCGTGAAGCCCCAGGATGACGGCGGTGTCGGTCCTTCGGACAAACAGGGGCTCCCAGGGCTCGGTCAGCGGGCTCCGTCGGTCATGCGGAACGAAGCCTTCGGGCGGGGCATGTGCGGTGTCCATGGCGAAACCTCACGCGGCCAGCTTGGCGAGGTTTTCCAGGGTGAGCACGCAGGCCTCGGCGGCCTCGGCGCCCTTCTTCCGGAAGTGGGCGTGGAAGAAGTCGTGATGCGCCGCGTGCTCATGGAAGTGGTGCGGGGTCAGCACCACCGAGAAGACCGGCGTCTGGGTGGCGAGCTGGACCTGCATCAGGGCGGCGACCACGGTCTGGGCCACGAAGTCGTGCCGGTAGATGCCGCCGTCGATCACGAAGGCCGCGCCCACCACGGCGGCGTAGCGGCCGGTATGGATGAGGCTCTGGGCGTGCAACGGGATCTCGAAGGCGCCGGGGACTTCGAAGCGGTCGATGCGGTCGGGGCCAAAGCCCCGCTCGGCCATGGCGTCGGTGAAGCCGGTATGGGCCTCATCGACG
>Ga0208316_1001287_pt1 | contig 15445 bp, 25 predicted proteins | sample MalvireepMed_231_FD_184240 | JGI IMG/M metagenome (GOLD analysis project Ga0208316, IMG submission 184240) | Marine viral communities from the Global Malaspina Expedition - Malaspina viral metaG DeepMed_231 (SPAdes) (version 2) | ecosystem: Environmental > Aquatic > Marine > Oceanic | place... | reverse complement strand
CCCTTAACCCCCCCACCTCCCAAACCCCCTCCGTAGAACTGTGTTCTACGGTTTCCCCCAATGGGGGAGGGCTGCCTGTTTGGAATAGGCTTGTCGACAGGGTCATCGACCACGTCAACGCGGTCACCGGGACCAGACGACGGATCGGCAAGGCGAGAAACAAGTCGGATGCCAAACTCATCAAGGCTCGAGCACGAGAGCTGTACGAGATCAGCGAGGATGAAACGCGCACCCTACGGCAACTCCGCGTGGTCGTAGACGAGAAGTGGCTGCAGTCCCAAGAGAAGGCGTCCTTCAATGGCTCGACTCGCTTCGATGAAGCCTGGGTACGGCCCAGCACCCTGTACCGACCGAGCCATTTCGAGAACTACCTGGAGGAGAGCCGCAAGAGAGCTCGAGCCGAGGGAGGATTCCCTTGGGTACTCGAAGAAGACAACGCAGTACAAAAAGCCAACCTACGGTAATGGGAACCAGGAGGATCAGGCATGGGACAAGCGAAACGACGACCTTCCCTTCTCAGGGAGCTGCAAAGAATGGCAGATGACGCGGCGAGGTGGTCGCGGCGCACGGCAGAGGTCGCATACCAAGCTGGCCTCCAAGAGGATGGCTCTTGGGTCCGAAGGCTGGACGAAGGGCCACCCTACGGCAAAGCGATCTGCCCTAATCACGCCGATACGGTGACTCGATGGCGGGGCCCGCTGGCCGACCGTGCCAGCGCTCCTCTCCTGACCGAAGAGAGGGGGGGCATGCGCTATGAGTTCGTGGCCGCACTGCGACCGGATGAGCCTCGAGACGACGAAGCGGCTCGGTTGTACGGCATCGCTGACAAATGGCAGGACAAGCCTTGTCCATGGTCAGACACCTATGTGATCTGGCAGGCCTCGCCTTGTCTGACCTGCATGGACGATGTCAGGGAGGCTTGGCTTAATGCGATGTGGCCCCCGACACCCAGCAAAAGGGCGAGGGGGGCCACGGGGGCTACAACGGACGGGGATTGGGAGCTTTAGGCCGGCTGAAAGCCCCAGTACAGCCGCGGCGAGTGCTGGAACATGAGCGTGCCCTTGACGCCGTCCCCCAAGCGGTGGACTACGACAAAGGGGGCCATGAAACCGGTGACGTTGAAATCCTCGCGCAGTTGTTCGGTGTCCCAGACCTGGCCGTGGGCATGCTCTAGCACCTCACGGTCGGTGGGCGCTGCGTTGACCTCCTGCTGCAGGGCTCGTCGGGCGGTTTCGGTCGGATCGATTATGGTCATCGCCCACCTCCCTTGAGTTCCAATGTGACGAAGAACTCAGCGTTAACGCCTCCGCGTCCGCCGCCGCTCATGTCGTAGACACGGTGGTACACCGAGATCTCACCCACTGCGCCCTTATTCCGAGCCCAGCGGGCCGCGCTTTTTGGGTTCCATGTACCGCAAAGATTACCATAGACCGCCTTGCGGGCCACGGTGAGTCCGACCACGATGGTGCGATAATCAAACATTGAGTCCTCCTGCCGATCCCATTCGGCACTTCCAAACTAATGCCGGGTATCTACCCCGTCAAGGGTCAGACGAATCGGCCACCCTACGGCCAAAGAGAGCTGTCGGATCTGCTGTTCCTGGGAGCGCCGGCTCGGCCACCCTACGGCGAGGCCTGCTGGGTCGATCTGCGAATCCGCCTGGCCGCGCCTGGCCGCGCTTGGCGGAGCCTTAGAGCTTGGCCCGAGCTTGGCCCGAGCTTGGCCCGAGCTTGGCCCGAGCTTGGCCCGAGCTTGGCCCGAGCTTGGCCCGAGCTTGGCCCGAATTGGACTCCGCGGGACGCGGCCAAGCGTCGCCCGCAATCAAGACTTAGGAACGATCTGCGCCAAGGCAAGCGACAGGCAAGGGGCGCAGCGTCGCCCGCAAGGCTAGGCTAGCCGAAAGTGCGACGCACGATAGGGGCCTAGCTTTGGAAGGGTCGCAGAATCGAAGCGGGGAGGCTTAAAAGGGGAGGGCCCGCGCCATGGTCGACGCGGGCCCCAAAAGGCGGGACGGTAGGGGGCGAGGCTAGATTATCGTCGGACCCCGATCGGCAAGGATAGCGCAAACGCTGGCAACCACGGACGGATCCGATCCGCCGATGTACCAAGCGCCAACCATGCGCGGGTTGGTTAGGTGGCGAAGCGGATCCGGTAAACCATCCGATGGACTACAAAGATCGCAAAAGTGTTCCGCGTTGTCTTCAAGATCGCGCTGGTGCCTATCGTAGATCGTGGCGATGCGGCCATCGTCGAACAGGACGATCCATTCCCAGCGCGAGTCACCAGCGTCAAACGCGGCGATATCCGTCGGATCGCCAAACGCCTCGCAGATCGTATCGTAGGGCGCTTCTGTCGTACCTCGGAACGAGGCGCGGCGCGTGAGCTCCCAATCCTGGCTTGTCGTATAGGTGTCAATCATTGGTCGACCCCTTGAACGCGGACGCGCCCACGCCATGCGCAATGATTGCGATCGACTTTGCGGGTCGACCCGTCCCCATGCAAAGCGAACAATCGGCGCACACCGCGCGCTTTCCAGCCTCGGCGGAGGCGGGACAAACGATCTCGCCACGATCAAGCGGTTGATCCGAGGTTCGCACGCGAAAGGTTCGCCAACCCGCTGCACGCGCTTCACCATACTCCTCGGGGCTGTCAACGCTCGCCATGCAATAGCGCGCCAGCTCGGGATCGCAGGTTCGCCACTGGTGAGTGTAACCAAGGTAGCGAATTGAAACGCCCGCCAAGGCTTCCCAAACGCGGGTTGGAACCGCGGCGGGATCCCCGTATGCGCCAAAGCGGATGACAGCGCCCTTGGCTCGGACTTGCTCGAGATCCGCGTTCGTGGCCATGGGATACCAAGGATTGCGCGCCCATGGGCCCTTGATTCCATGCCGGACCTTGTAGGCCGTGGTCGGACCATGAAAGACCTTGACGTAGCAAGGGCGGACCATTTTACCGCCGCAAGCCTCGCACGTTGCGCCCTCGTAGAATGGCCCGACCCGCCCGCAATCTTCGCAGTGCGGCCTATGCTTGCAGTTCCCGCATATTCCCTGTTCCGAGCCGGTCGCGATAGCGTCGCGTGGATCCATATCGTGGCGAATGATCCAAACCTGCAGCGTAGGGCCCGTTTTCGAGTTGTTGGATAAGCCTTTCATGCCCGTAAGAATGGCGTCGATCGGGGTCCGACCGTCGATCAGGGAGATTCCCGACCACACGACCAAACCCGACGGCGTATCGGTAAAAGCCTCCGCCATGGTTGGTGCTGGGAACACTGGACGGTCAGAGCCGGAGGGTAGCCTAAGCATGGTCGCGACCTCCTGCAATAACGATCTCATGCGCAGCGTCAACGCAAGCATCGACCCATTCAGCGGCGCCGCGCTTCGTGCCGCGACCGTTTGCCACAAGCACGCTTGAGGTAGAACGGACGGCAGCGCCCGCGGCGTGCAAGCGCTCGCCAAGCTTTACCAGCGCGACAGGCTCACCCGTGGTGAGGTAGCGCATGAGCCAGTGCGCCGCATCGTCAAGACAACGCTGCGCGTGGCGGGGCAAGGTGTTCAAGGCGCTCATCGTGCACCACCTTCCGAGATATCAAACAAACCCAAGATCAAACACTGTTCAGCGCCGTAGACGGTCAACCCGTCGCATTCCGGGCAAGCGTATCCCTCCGCGTCAGGCTCGACGTTGCTTGACGTGAACTCGGCACAATCAACGCAAAACCCGTCCAAGTTGGACTCCGCTTGAAAGTACTCCTCAAAGGTAATGGAGGCGCTCATCGTGCACCCCCGAGTACTACCGCAGCGACGATACCGCCGAGGTAAACTGAAACCCAAAACGTTGCGATTGCTAACATGATGTCCTTCCGGCGCTCCCATGCGCCTATAATTGGCCGCCCTACGGCGGAGGCTAGTTACAGCCAGTTGACCTTGATCGCGCGGTTGGCGACAGGCTCCAACTCGAGCGCATCCGCGATGGCTTCAGCGGTGTCCAAGTCGAGATCGGTTGCCGTGCCTTGAAGCCAACAACCCTCGCAGTAGTCGTGACCATGTACTTCGTCTTGACGCGTCGCTTCAGCCGTCAAACACGTTTCGCAGATCGTCCGGTCGTCAAAGGCGAATGAGAAGTGATTCATTGGTCTACTCCAAGCCAAAGGCGCCGAAGGGCGTCAGCCAAACGGCGTCAAGATGCAAGGGCGCGGGGCTTCGATCGTCAGCCCAAACGAAGACGCCCTCCTTGAACGGATTCAGCGTCAAAGCGCGGTAGCCATCCGCGGCGAGTTGTTCAAGCGTTGGATCCTGCGATGCGCTGTCAAGGTCAGATGGCAAGCAATACTCCGCAGCGCGCAGGTAAGCGTACACGTTGCGACAATTCGCAGCGCGGATGCGCTCCAATCCACCCGACTGAACTCGCAGGTCGACGCTGTCGAGGTACAACCACGCGTGGTGACCGTCGACCTTGCCATCGATCCGAAGTGACCAAACGAACAAGCCCGGGCAGCCCTTCGCCTTGTTCAAGTTACGGTAAGCGTCAATCCTCATCGGGTAACCCTCCATGCGCTCCCATAGCGCAAGAACGACAATCGCATGACCTCAGGGTTACCGTCAACCAATTGAGACCGACCCGACCCAATCCAGCCAATCTCTCTTCGTGCAGCTGCATGAAACTCGAACCGCTCCAACTTCGGACCGCTTTCGCGACCTACTTCTGACCCTTTCGGACTACCTCGAACCACGTTGATCAACCGTCAACCCAAGGCGACCAAAGAGGGGTTTGGTGCCGTTGGTGTAGTACCCACGCGGCTTTGCGCTCACTGTCCTACGTGGTTTGGATCATAATCGCCCGCTAGGCTAGCGTTGACGGGGCTTTGTGGTGATCCGACAGGGTAGCGAACGTCCGTTTGTTACCCCACAACAGAGCATCGATGCTTCGGATCGTTAGTAGCCACGCGGGATTGCGGGATTCTGCCGCCGGACCCCCCCCGAGGGCCGAATCGACCCCGCGCCATATTCAGATTGCCCGATCTCCAGAAAAAGAGGATCAGATTGAGGATCAGATCGTGATCGACTGGGTGCGCGAACCTTACATGGAGGTGTTTGTATGGAGTCAAGGCCTGTTGTGTGTGTTGTGTATTGGTGGGGGTTTGGTGGTAATTTGGTGTATGTGGTAGCGGAGTCGATTCCGTTGTATTAGTTTGTTTTGGTTGTTTTGGAATGAATCAGCGAGGCATTTGAAATGGCAGTTTTGACAACTGATGCGCGTAGTCCGCTTGGTACGTCGATAGTTTATCAAGCTCAGGCGACTTCGACTGGTGACGACGGTTTATTTGGTACTGGTACGAGTACGTTGTACCAGGTGTCGATCGACAACACTGGGAATGCGAGTACGGATGCGTTTGTGAAGTTGTATAACGGCACGGCAGCGAGCTCGAACAATCCGTACTTGGTTTTGTTTTGTTATCGGCAAACGAAGAAGACTTATGCGTTTCTTGAGGGTTTGCCATTTTCTGGGGCTCTGGGTTTGCGTTGCGTGACTGGTGAGGCGACTGCCAACACGACGTCTCCGTCTGCGGACGTGAAGGTGTATTTGGTTGGTGGCTAGTGGTTGTTGTTGAGGGCGTATTTTGATCCGGCTGCGGTTCGTTTTTCTCTGAGGCATCCTTTTGCGTTGAGTTGCGTGAGTGCAGCTAGTACTCGGTGGATGTTGGGTTGTTTTCTGACGCCGTTTTCTTCTCTGTACCACTTGAGTTTGTAGGCGAGTCCTCTTGCGGTTGCTGGTCTTGAGCGTGCAGCGAGTGCGTCGAAGACTTCGGTGGTGTCTGGGTGTTGGTTATTCATCGAAGACGGAGTCCTCTTCTTCGTCGTATCCCTTATCTAGTTCTTTGTGCCATTTCCGTTTCCATCCTCGTCCTCCTTCAGCGCATGCGTTGTCGATGACATCAGCGAAGAGATAGAAGAGTCGTTGGAAGCGTTGTCGGCTTAGGGACTTCATATCTTTGTCGAGGATTCGGTTTGCGGCTTTTAGCTCGTCGACTCTGATTGGTATTTGCCCGCAGATCCCTGATTCGGAGTCCCCGATTTTGATGAGGAATTGGTCGAGTTTGTCTTCGTGTGCGTCGAGTCGTTTTTCCAGCACGTCGAGTTGTTTGGGGTTTGGTCCTCCGAGTTCTGGGCCAATGGAGAGCCATCCGAGCTTGAGGGAGGCTCCTCCGACGACCAAGAGGGCTGCGCTTGCTGTCACGATGTAGTGTAAGACAAGGGCGAGCCAGGGGTTCTTCTCGGAGATGACCCGGATAGCGTTTGTGGCTTGTTGTCGTGAGACATCCTCCATGGTGGGTTCTCGTCGTGGTGGTGGGGGGGGCTGTTGAGGTGGTTGTTGAGGTGGGATAGACACTACAAGTGGTTGTGCTTCGATGCCGACGAGTGTCGTCTCGAGTTCGGGTTTTCTTGAGACAGCGGGGATCTCCGAAGTTGACCCAAGAGGTTTGTCATCGTTTGCCATGGGCTTTCCAGCTTACAGTCAATGGCATGTCGAGGGTCATTCGCAGAGTCCATATTGCGACATGCACGTCGCCACGTCTTCGTCGTCGTCAAACAGGGTCAGGTTGTCTGTGCCCATGAGGTAGGCGTGGGTGGCCTCAATGGAGGCGTAGGTGTACTTGCGCCCGTCCTTGGTCTGTCCCTTGCCGTCGTGGAAGCGGATGGGCGTGTAGTCGGGCTCGAGAAAGGTGGCGTCTGGCCGGCGGCCTTTGGCGATGTTGGCTTCTCGCACCTCACGTTCGTATTCGGACAGTCTTTGGAGCAGTCCTGGGTCACGGCGGAATGCGTTTCTCAACTCGCCCTTTCTGACGTGGATGCAGGGCCAGCAGCCTACTCTGCCCGCCCCCATCTTATACAGGTCGTTGGGCTCCAGGTTGTGGCGCTTGTGGATAGCGAAGACCTCCTCGACGGACCAGCGCAGAATGGGTCGCCAGATGTCGTAGAAGCCGCCAAAATCCCCCAGTGTGTCGTCCCAGACAGTCATTTGGGACCGCCGCTTGGACTCGCCGGCCCTCACCCCTTGGCATAGCACCGGATCTTGAAGGTCTTGCGCCCCCATCCACCGCTGCATGGGCAGCACCTTGAGTTCGGTGGTGCAGAACCGGGCCATGGCGGAAGGGAACCGCCCCTTGTGCTTCGCCAGCGACAGGAAATCGTACTTGGCCTCGCTTCGCTCGATGGTATGCCCGAGGTTGTCGGCCAGTACGTCGAGAAACTGGTACGTCAGTTCGTGTTCGTGGCCGGTGTCGTTGAAGACGAAGTGCATGGGGTTGGGCAGGCCCGACTCGAACCGAAGCCACAATGCCATCGCCGCCGAGTCCTTGCCGCCGCTGGTGGCGACGATGAGCTCCTGCTCGGGGTCGGGGAGGTCGCCCTCGTTGCGGTCGCTCTTGGGGCGTTTGACCACCTCGGCCAGCCGGTTGGGCAGTTCTGGCGGGTCGCAATCCCTCATCTCTTCCTTGAACAATGCGATCTGGTGCGGATCGCTTGTCAGGACTACGTCGTCGTCTCCCCCCACGTCAGTTCAAGCTCCGCTCATAAAATGCCGTAGGGCGATGGTCGCCCCACTTGTGGCATTCTTCGCAGGCGACGGTGCCGTCCTCGTAGATGTGGTCTGCCGGCATGTTGCAGTCGCAGTATTTCGTGGGGTCAACCACGTCGTGGGCTCCTTCATCGAAGAAGTATCCTTGGTCATAGGCACTTTTGCTGGACCCATCGTAACCGGGCTTGCCCGCTTTCTCCCAACAGGCCTCATGCCAGCACGCCTCGAGGCAGTCGCCGGTCTTTTCATCGTAGGTGACCCGGTAGAGGTCGTCACCTTCGACTTGAGGAATCCGACCATATCCATCGTATCCGCCCTTGGCGATAACGCCCTTGGCTTTGTCGAGGACGATGACCTCGTTCATCCACGAATTGATGCCGTTTGTGGCGTGTTCCGACAGCATCGGGTGGTCGCAGCCCTTGCAGTTGTAAGAAAAGAATCCCATCAGTCTCTCCCTTTTTCGTTGCTTTTGGCGTCCTTGAGGGCTTCTTCGAGGTCTTCAACAGAGATCTCGACGGTGTAGAAGGCGAGCTCGCAGGCTTTGCAGAGACGTTTGCGTACCCGGTAGTCCGAGGACCACCATCCGATTGCTTTATGTCCGAATCGGGTCAGATATCCCCGGCTGTCCTTGGTGGGCATCCTCGAATCGAGCACTTTGGTCGCCTCGAGGCACTTTGGGCAGTTCATTCCGTCGTGGCTCTGATCCTGGCGCACTGGTGGCACCAGGAGTAGCTCTCGTCGTGGGTGGGTGACGAGCAGCCGACGCAGATGCCTGGGGGTAATGTAGGTATTGTGCTGGACAGGTCCGATGCCTCCCCACATACGGGGCAGTTGTGTCCTCCTGCGCACTGTCCCCCACATTCCTCACATATCCATACCTTCTTGCGGAAGGTCCGGTCCCATCCTTGCCGGTAGGCTTTCGATCCCGGCCTGCTCGAAAACTTATCCTTGAGAAACTCTGTCATAGCAGCACCTGTTGCGCCGTCCTTTTCTTCTGCATGTCGATGTAGTCTTCGTTGAGTTCCACGCCGAGCCAGCGCCTGCCGAGTTCCTGTGCGGCGTAGGCGGTTGTCCCAGACCCCATGAACGGGTCCAGCACCACGTCACCTTTTTTGGAGCCGGCCAGCACCATCGTTTTTGCCAGTTTTATTGGCATCGTGGCGAAGTGAGCTTCGGAGTACCCACCCGTGGCGACCGTCCATACGCTTCGCTTGTTGCGGGTCGCTTTGACGGTCCACGAATCGGCCAAGGCGTTGCCGGCAGGTTGTTTGCCAGAGCCCTTGGCCTGCCCTTTGGACATGGATTTGTCGCCCAACGGGATCACCTTGCCGGCGTTGGCGCTAGGTTCTGCGATGGCGTCGGCGTCGTAGTAGTAGCGGGCGCTCTTGGACAGCAGGAAGACGTATTCATGGGCTGTCGTGGGTCTGTCGACCACCGAGCTTGGCGTCGGGTTCGGCTTCGCCCAGATGATGTCGCTGCGAAGCCACCAGCCATCCGCCTGGAGCGCGAACGCTACCCGCCAGGGGATGCCGACGAGGTCTTTGGGCTTCAATCCTGGCGGAACCTTGCCGGTGTTGGACTGTTTGCTTGGGTAGCGACCGTCGTGAACCTTTGTTTGCATTGGCCCATTGATTGGTCGTTGCGTGCCTCTTTCAGCCTTTCGTCCTTGGTTGCCCCATGAACCAGCATACGAATCGCCCAGGTTCAGCCACAGCGTGCCGTCGTCTCGCAGCACGCGCCGCACCTCACGGAACACAGCGACGAGGTTGGACACGTACTCGTCGGGCGTGGGTTCGCAGCCCAGCTGACCGCTGACGCCGTAGTCTCGCAGCCCCCAATAGGGAGGGGAGGTTACGCACGTCTGGGCGCACTCGTCTGGCAGGGTCGCCAGTTGCTCAAGCGCATCGCCAACCAGGCATACGTTTGTCTCAAGCATGTGCATCCTCGGTGTCCAATATCCTTTGAGCGATGTAGGTGGCGACCTGGGGGACCACGGCGTTTCCTAGTCCTCGCAATCTGTCCACCCGATGGGAAACCCCATTAGCCACGCGACCCACGTCGGGTTCAGGGAGCCATTCTCCGGTTGGCCTGGGCCATGCTTTACGATTGCGTTGAGCGGCAGGCTGTTCCGATGGTACTGGCTCGGTCCTCCGTCGTTGCTTAAGTCTTGAGTTGTCGGCGTCGGCCACATGCCGTGACGTGCCATCGAATCCAGCGAGTGGCGCACCGGACCCACCCTGCCAGCTCCTCCCCCTTGGTTGCTCCCGTAGCTCGTTGCCGAGGGCGTCGGCACGACAAATGACGAAGACCCGATCTCTGCGGTGAGGGGCGCGCACGGCACACGCGGGGACACAATCCCAGTCGGCACGTCGAAAGAGCCCGCTCTCGGCCACGACCCGGAGAACCTCTCCAAACCATTCGCCTCCTCCTCCAGCAAGGAGCCTTGGCACGTTCTCCATGAGCCAGTATCGGGGTCTAACGATACGGACCACCCTCGCCATTTCGTAGAATAGTCCGCTACGGCTTCCTCGTAGTCCGTCGCCCTTGCCGGCGACGGAGAGGTCTTGGCAGGGGAAACCTCCGCAAACAAGGTCAACTGGTCCGATTCCTTCAAGGCTCTCCTCCGTGAGCTCGGTAATGTCCCCCAGGTTCGGAACATCGGGCCAATGCTTCTTCAGCACACGGCAGGCATAGGGGTCGATCTCCGACTGGGCCACGATTTGGAACCTGCCGGTCGCTTCCAGCCCGAGATCCAGCCCGCCGATGCCCGAGAACAGGCTCAAGCACCGGATCACCCCTTTGCCTGCCACCTGGTAACCACCCCACGCACCGTGTTGGCGTGCCACTTGCCGCCCTGCTTGCTCGGGATGTCTTGGTCGTTGAGGCTGCGGGCGATGCGCTTCCAGCCCCATTGAGGCGTATCTGCACGTCGCTCCAGCATCCAATCGATGAGTTCTTGCTCGTACTCGTTGGCAACAAGGTCATCATCGTCCCGGTCGTAGCCGAAAGGCGTGGGACCGTAGACTTTGCCATTGTTGCGCTTGTACGCCAAAGCATCCGTGGTGCGCTCCGCTGTCTGCTCACGCTCCCACTGGGAGATTACGCCCATCATATTGATGACCATGCGACCAGACGCCGTCGTCGTGTCGATGTGCTCCGTGATGCTGATCAACTCGGCCTCACACTTCGCCTTGGGCGAGAACCAACCATCGATGAGCGAGGACAGGTCCGCTACGTTGCGGGTGAGCCGGTCCAGCTTCACGATGATGAGCCCCTTGGCTCGCCTGGAGCAGAGGTCTTTGAGCGCAGCCTCGAGGCCAGCACGCTGCATCGTCTTGCCCGAGCCCACATCCTCGTGGATTCCAATGAGTCTATAATCGTACAGCGAGCAGTAGGCGGCGATCTTGGACCGCTGGGCCTCGAGGGAGATGCCCTCTGCTTCCTGCTTGTCGGTAGATACTCGAATGTAGCCGATAACTGGAATGCTCATGATGTCCTCCCTGTTCCCAACAGCAAGGGTAGTTACCCCGTTGACGCCTGTCAACCCTGTTGCTACAAGAATCGCCTCTTTGACCGAAAGACCCATCAAGGCGCAGTATTTCTATATGGGAAAGATCAAACGATCCGGTAAACGACCCGGTAAGCCGTGTGAAAAGCCGGCGAAGATGAAGAACCCAGATAAGCTCATCGTAGACAAAGGGCACGGAGCTCCGCTGCCACTTCGGATGGCACACGCCGCAGCGCAAGGCAGGGTCGAAGAAGACAAGCTCACCGCTACGCAGGGACGGGTGCTCTCACTTCTGAAGACCATCTCCCCATCGGGCATCAAGGAACCCACCAGGCTCTCCACAGAGGAGATTGTCGAGTGGCTTCAACGTCCCGACTGGCAAGATGGCATGGCCGAGAGACTGGACGAGCTGGTGCAAACCATCGACGCCCAGGCACTCTCCACCCTGCTTATGTTGCTAGGACCAGACAATACAAGCTATCGAGTGAAGATGAGGGCGACCGAGGTTGCTCTCAAGCTGACCGGACGCCTTATCGAGCGCCAAGAGCATCAGCACACCATAGGGCTGGCAGAACAACTGCTGGCGAACGCAAACCCGGTCATGCCGAGAATGCCCGACTCAGAAGCTAGAATCATCGACATCGAACCCGTTTTGAAAAAGGACTGACATGAAAAAACGAGGAAATGGGGCTGCCAAGGACGCCAAGGCACCCATCAGCTTGACCGCAGTGCAGCAGATTCAGCACCGCATCGACACCTACGAAGCCGGCCTGAGAGAGCGAGAGCGCATCATCGAGTCTGCCAAGGCAGATCTCGACAGAAACACCGCCGAGATCTTGCAGATTCGCGGTGCGCTGGGCGAAGCCAAGGAAACGCTTCATATGCTCAACCCTGATGGCGACAAAGTCGTGATGCCCACGAATGACACCGAGGTCGAAGCAGAAGTGTGAACGAGCAGCTCGAGCGCAAGGCGTCGATTCTAGGGACGACGCCCAAATCCGACATCGAGTTGCCCCGCTACATCGTCACACAGACCGAAGCGGACCTGTATACAGGTGCGGTCCAAGCGGAACACCCCGACGACCGCATGCACGCGATGGCAGCGCTGGGAAAGATGTGCCCGGCGTTCTATATCCACGCGTTCTGCAAGATCAGGGACGAAGATAGGAACCTGCAGCCCTTCAACCGATGGAATGAGGGCCAATGGGAGATCTATAACCGCATAGCGCAGGCGTACTACAACCAGAAGCCCGTCAGAATCGTCATTCTCAAGCCTCGACAGATAGGCTCAACGACCTTTCTGGGGGCACTCGACTACTGGGCAACAGCGACCAGATTCCGCTCAAACGGCATCTTGCTCGCCCATGAAGACCAGATCACCAAGCGTATCTTCCGTATCCTGCGTCGCTTTCACGAGAACGTCCCCGACTGGCTGCGACCCGCTACCGTCAACACCTCCCGACAGGAGATGTGCTTCGACCAGAAGGGCGGCGGCGGCCTCGACAGTTCGATCTTCATCGACACCGCAGGCCGGTCCAAAGAGGTCGCCTCCAAGGTAGGTCGTGGTGACACCCTGCACCTCGAGCACCTCTCCGAGTTCGACCACTACAGCCACCAGGACGAATTGCTGCTGTCCATGCAGCAGGGTCTGCCCGATGTGCCCGAGTCCTTCGCTTGGTTCGAGTCCACCGCTAACGGAGCCGGCGGCTTCATGGACAAGTTCTGGCAGAACAGCCCGGACAAGACCGGCTTCGACAGGATCTTCCTGTCTTGGAAGCATATCCCCTGGCGACCCACCACAGGTGGAGGGTGGGCACGTAAGTACTCCCGCGAGCTTCCCATCCCAGCCAAGGAATACCGGGACACCATCACGGTGGAAGAGTACGAGCTCATCAAGGACCATGGTCTCACCCTCAATCAGGTCGAGTGGCGCCGCTATAGCATTCGGGTCAAGTGCGTAGGCGACGAGGACTACTTCAGACAGGAATACCCGCTCACCGACATCGAAGCCTTCATCGGCTCGGGCGAGGCTGTCTTCTCACAATCGTCTCTGCGCCACTACGAACAACTCGCCGCCAAGATCGAACCGGCGTTCATCGGTCGCATGAAGGAGACGCAGACGCAGATCTTCGCCAGTCCAGAGAAGAAAGGACCAGTCAAGATCTACGAGTACCCCAAGCCCGGTTACGAATACATTCTCGGCTACGACCCATCAGCAGGCTACGAGAGCGGCGACCTCGCTGCCATCTCCGTCTTCTGCCGGGACACGCTGACCTTCGTTGCCCACTACTACGCCAAGGACGATGTCCCCGTCAGCGCCGAGCAGGCCGTGCTCCTTGGGCAGTACTACAACGAAGCGCTCATCGTCCCCGACTGCACCGGCATCGGCATGGCCGCCGTCTGGGCCCTCAAGAGGCTTGACTATCGCCGGCTGTATGTACGCCGGGACATCGACAAGCGCAGCAAGGCAGGTCGCAAGGACCGCTGGGGCTATGTCATCACCGCGACGACACGCCCCATCCTCATCTCCGATCTTCGCAATGCCATCGAAAACAAAGAGGTGGTCGTCTACGACAAGGACTTCGTCTTCGAGGCCCGACGCTTCGCTGTCGTCAACGGCAAGGAGCAGGCGTCCAAGAATAGCCACGACGACCTTCTGTTTTCAGCAGCTCTCGCCCTACGAGGTCACGCTGAACACGGACGCTATATTCAGCGTGCAGAACAGAGACTTGGCAAAAAGTTGGAAAACGGATTGAATGCAAGAATGATGATGGGCGATATGGGGTATACACGACCCCTTGACGCCGATGACATACTTGGAAATCAGTGGTAATCTCGGTTAGTTCAGCAAACTGGAGTGTGTAATGCGAGGCGAATCGAAAAAGCGTGTCCATGCCAATGACGATCAGGTTGGCAACAAGGGCAAGTTGAAGGGTGGCGTAGATAACGCCAAAAAGGGCTTCGGTAAGGGTATCGATATCCGCACCGTGCGCGAGACGAGCGGCTCGAAGTTCAACAACTAGGTGGATTACCCCGTCGCCGCCTTGGTGACGGTAGCGGCGTTCGGTTTCGTTGCGCTCTTGTTGGTATGCGGACTGGTGTATTACGCCATCCGCTCCATTCGCCTCGAGGCCGGCGAGCACAGGCAATACACAGAGCGCCTAGTCGCTGTCGCCCAATCCAAACGAGTCGCTGACGCCTACCCCATCCGTCAGTTGCCAGGCACAAGTACGCGTGAAGTAACCGCTGCTAAAATCCTGACCGACGACGATATAGTCGCACGTGAGATGGAGGCTATGGGCCTGCGTCCGCACAACGAGGCAGACCGCCTCGAGTTCATGGACCGCATGTCGATGGAGCACTAGATGCCGCCCAAGAAGAAGAAGAAGCCCAAGAAGTCCGTCCAGCGTACTGTCGCTGAATCCAAGGATGCACCGAAGCGGCTGCGTGGTGAAGCCATCACTGGCGAGACGATGAAGTTGCACTCGAAGATTCAGAAGGGAAAGAAGAAGGCCCATTCACTCAACCCGCCGACGCGTCGGGAGCAATCTGGACCGGCAGGAGAGGCAGCATACACAAGGTGGTATGCCTCAAAGATGGCCGTAGACAAGATAAAGGACGAAGCGAAGAAACTCGTCAAGGGACGCGAGAAGACGAGCCCATCGGCCACAGTCGGCAAAGCCGGCAAGAAAATGGAAACCCGCCGACGCAAAAAGAAGAAGGATTAGCAGGTGGCACAGCCGCTCCAAAGCAAACTCGCTTCGATCTTCAAAGGTAAGAAGGTCGATCAAAGGGCGGCGACCGTTGAAGAACGCTACCTCGAATCCCACTACATCCGGCGCAAGCTCGAGGGCGTTTGGTTCACCAATATCGCCTTCTATCGAGGCAACCAGTGGGTGACCTGGAACAACCGGGAGCGAAAGCTCACCGTCAAAGCCGTGCCCAAGTGGAAGGTGCGGATGGTGGTCAATCGCATCCTGCCGACCGTCCAGTCCCTGCTCGCACTTCTCGTCCAAGACGACCCGAAGTTCAGAGTCGTTCCTACATACAGCTCCGACAAGGGAGAACAGGCTGCCCGAGCCGGGACCGCTTTCCTACAACACCAGTGGGAGCGGGATAGCCTCTACCGTAAGGTACTGATGGCTCGACTCTGGTCCCTCGTCACCGGGCGAGGCTTCATGAGCGTGCTTTGGGATCCTGACGCAGGCGAGGACATCGAAGTGCTCGACCTCGCAGCCTACGAGCAGATGGTGCAAGAGGGTCAAGTCCCGCTCGAGGCTGCGATGACCCAACAAGGCCAAATGGGTCAACAAGGACCGATGGGCCAGATGCCGCAGCAACCCCAGAACCTCGGACCCACGGAGC
>Ga0208316_1001283_pt1 | contig 15466 bp, 15 predicted proteins | sample MalvireepMed_231_FD_184240 | JGI IMG/M metagenome (GOLD analysis project Ga0208316, IMG submission 184240) | Marine viral communities from the Global Malaspina Expedition - Malaspina viral metaG DeepMed_231 (SPAdes) (version 2) | ecosystem: Environmental > Aquatic > Marine > Oceanic | place... | reverse complement strand
GACCAGAGCCTGCCACTGTTCGGGTGTGCGGTGCTTTCTCATGGGGGTAACCTCGTGTTGGAAAGTGTGAGGTTACTGTAGGGCGATTTTCAGCAGGGTGGCAGAACGTCGTGGAATGAACGCTTACGAATGTTCGCACCTGGGACTGCCCAGATTGCGGTACTCAGGGCATCGACCGCGACGTGAATGCGGCCCGCAACATTCTGCAAGCAGGCACCGCGCTATTAGCCGGTGCAGATGGTTGAAAGATCATACCGAGGGGCACTCGGGAATGTACGCCTGTGGAGTTTGTGTAAGACCAGCAGTGCCAAGGCATTGAAGGCAACGAACATCGAAGCAGGAACCAGGAAGGTAACGACCTGGGAATCCCCTTCCTTTCCGCCGCAAGGCGGCAGCGCAAGCTGAGGGAGGGGAGGGTGTCAAGCGTGAAACATTAGCCTAGGACAGAAAATTTGCAAGCTAATTATCTGTTACGTTATATCACTCTTTGTTGAGCATCCCCATTGTATGCTCGCGCTGCTGCTTGATAGCGCTGTCTAAAATATCCAACAGCGCCTGGTAATCTTCCGGCATGGAGGCATCCAGCCCGTGTTGCTCTACCCGTGCTATCGTTGCCTGGGTTTCACGAATCAGCGTTTCTAACGCGAGCGCTACTTGTTCATGCTCCTCGGGCTGCATATCCACTTAATGGCCTTGCTGCAAGCGTTGCACCCGCGCATACAGCTGTTTAGCGTTTTCAACCGCTGTGGCTTCATACGCATCCAGGGTGAGCAGCATATCTTTACGCGGGTCGTTCATTGCTGCTTCCAGCTCGTTACGGTAGCGTTTTAGCAGATGCTCCAGGTTCATACGAATCATGGTGAGCTCCAACTCGAACTCCGCCTTCAGCTTGGCGTAGCGCTCTTTTTTCTCAGGCGCTGCGCTGCTGGCTTCAACGATTGCACTAATCGTCAGTTTAATCTGCTTTTCAACTGCATTGAGCTTGGGGACGAGGTCGTTGATGACCTCTCGGGCTGAGATGGTGGTGCTTTTTTGAGTCAAAATACTACCTATTCAAGTGTAGAATAAACCATTGATTTACCTTAATAAGGTGCTAGTACTACTTGAAAATTGCAGCCAGTTACTCAAGCAGCATCAATATATTTTGGGGTATTTGGTTGGCCTGGGCCAGTACCGAGGTGCCTACTTCCTGTAAGATTTGGGCACGGGTCATATCAGCTACTTCAACAGCGTAGTCGGCATCCATAATCAACAATTGACACCTGAAGTCAACCCACCTATATCCTTCTATGGAATAGGATGTTAGTGCATGGAAGATCACTCAATCGAAGATTTTTGGAAACAGGTCGATTACATACTTCGAGAGGAAGGGATATGACCACTGTCAAAATTGGTATCATGAACCGTGATGAATTCCGCCAGCGCACCATCTCGATTGCCAAAGGCCTCTATCAACCTACTGCTGAAGAGCCCAAGATATGGTTCGATAGCGTCGAGTCCATGTCTCGTCTGTTGAATACAAAAAACCTTGAGCTACTTAAAACGATTCGCCAATGCAAGCCACAATCCTTGGGAGAGCTTGCTGAAATCACAGGGCGTCGCAAAGAGAGCCTGAGCCGCACCATTAAAAAGATGGGTGATTATGGCTTGGTAGAAATCAAAGAAGGTCCTCGGCATGCTAAAACGCCTGTTGTGACAGCTGACAGGTTTGAAGTCACGCTAATTTAAGATATGCCTGCACGGCAGCTTGCATATACCGTTGCGAGGAGTGCAACGACAAAGCCATCTCATGCTAACCTCAGCGCCTTCGTATGCGCTGTTTAAGCGCTTCGTCCAAATCGTCAGCCGCTTTTCGTCATCCTCTGCCAGACCTTCATCCATATCGGTTGCTTCAAAGCGGGCTAACGTGGCTTGATGCTGCAGCTCATTAATTACGCGCTGGTGGTCATCCTGTGTCATGTTGACTCTAGTTAAATAGCGGCATCAAAGGACTAAGACGCTTTAACTCATGATTTCAACTTACTATAAAGCCTCTTTACATTGACAGTTATACCAAAAAAACCTGGCTTTATCTCAACATCACTTAAAATCTTTTCAACGACGCCTGGCCCATCAGAAACCCTCTCAAACTTAGCAATGAGGCTTTCATCATTTTCTAAAACCATATTACATAGGTCCTCATAAAACATTTCCATGCTATCATAAACTTCTACAATACTACGCAAAGGAAGGTATATAGCAATATCATTCTCAGCGGAAAATGAGTTGGGGTGTTTACTGGTTAGCAGGAAAGCGGCTTGATCGCTATGTCCAGCACTGACGAATCTTGAGAAGCTTTTGCTACCAAAGTCAGGGCTAGGGCATTTATTTTTCAACTCTCTTATAATTGTCTCGTCATCAAAGCCTTTAATCAAAGCTCCTTTATTTTTTAAACTCTCCCCAATTAGATTGAAATTCTTCTCCACTTCACTTATTGACCCTCCCTCCCATGACTTTCCAATCAAAAATACATAAAAATTAAACCCTTCTACATCTGGGACATAATTAATACTTGATACACGATATGCCATAACAACTCCCCCGAAAACAAAAAAACGGGGCCTTTCGGCCCCGTTATATATCGATCAATCAGCTTAAAAGCTAACCCATTAACCCAGCAGAGAAAGAACGTTCTGCGGGATCTGGTTAGCCTGTGCCAGTACGGAAGTGCCGGCCTGCTGCAGAATCTGCGCGCGGGTCATATTGGCTACTTCAACCGCGTAGTCAGCGTCTTCGATACGTGAACGTGCAGCAGAGAGGTTAGTCTCCGTAGTGCTTAGGTTCTCGATAGACGATTCCAAACGGTTCTGAATCGCACCGAGGTCAGAACGTAGCGCGTCAACGGTAGAAAGGGCACCGTCGAGCTCGCTTAATGAAGAACGTTCACGCTCAGTGGTTTCGTCAGTGGTGAACGCACCTTCGGCATCCTGGTAAACGCGCTGACCAGAATCGTTGGTAATGTTACCGTTTTCTTGAGCGAAATAGCTAACGTCAGTTGTTAGGTCGCCCGTTAAGCCACCACCATCTGCACTCAGACGCACAGCAGCGTTAGCCACACCAAGAGCAGTATCTCCATTACTGCCTGTATCGGCAAATGCGCCGAACTCTACAGCGGTTACAGCACCAGATGCCACAGTAAAATCGATCACCTGAGTATCAATATTTCCTGCAGAGTCTTCAATGTTAACTGTTAAAGAGTAGTCTGTATCAGGTGCCGCTTTTAGCGCATCATTAATGGCAGCAGCAGTAACTTCTTGACCAGCAAGGTCAACTTCATAGTTGGCAGTGTAGGTATTGCCAACGTTAGCGGCAGAACCATTACCAGCAGCATTAATGGTGACTGAACCAGTACCAGCTGCCACCGCTGCATCTAGGTCAGCAGCTGTAGCTTGTACGCCACTTATCTGAAACTGATCGCCAGCAGCTGAACCAGTATTATTCGCCCAGACATCACCGGCATTATCAACGAAAACAGTACTTGTAACACCGTCGAGGGTAATTTCTAACTCACCACGGTTTGCTGCTACGTTATCTGTGGCTAACGCTTGTAAATTTGTTGCCAGAGCGCCAGCTGCAATTGCTGTAGTACCATCAGTAATTTCGGCACCAGCAGCAATGCCGCCATTGGTAAAGGTGGTGCCGTCATCAAACTCAATAGCAGAATTAGACTGGGTCGCTAATGATTGGGAAAGGTTGCTAATGGTGGCAGCAGGCGGGCTACCGGCAGCGTTTTCGGTCAAGTTGCCGGTACTGTCCAGGTATAGCGTGTTACCGCTAGCAGCACTGGTGATAGAGCCATCAGAAGCAATTGCGATACGCGTTTCTTCGCCACCAATGGTGACATCTGCTTCTACCACTTCACCCGCGGTAGCAGGTGTCATAGCTTCAGCAATAGCAGCAGCACCAGATCCATTGGCAAAGGTTTGGCTCTGCTCAAAATTGCCTTCTGCGTTAACCGAGTAAGTTGCATCACCAACGGTGATTGAACTGCCTGCTGTGGTAACGCTAGCTAACACATCAGCCGCAGAAGCCAGGTTGTTATCTGTTGACAAAACGTATTCGTTAGTAGTGCCGACTTGAGCTGCACCAGCCAGCGTCAGATCATCAAGCGTAGCAGCTTCATTAGCGACTTCACCGGCGCCTGTCACGTTGAAACCTTCCAAGCCCAACGTTTTGGCATTGATTTCTTTCAGAGCAACTTCGATCACTTCGCCGTCATTCGCGCCCACCTGAATTTTCAGGCCATTGTCAGACTGAAGTACTTTCGTGCCGTTAAAGTCGGTTTCATCTGAGATGCGGTTAATTTCTGAAAGGCGCTGATTGATTTCGTTCTGGATAGAATCTAAATCATCTTGGCTGTTGGTGCCGTTTTCAGCCTGCACTGCCAGCTCACGGATACGCTGTAAGTTATCGTTGACTTGGTTCAGTGCGCCTTCAGCGGTTTGGGCAACAGAAATACCATCGTTGGCATTACGCTGCGCTTGTGCCAGACCAGTAATCTGCGAAGACATACGGTTGGCAATGGCTTGGCCAGCGGCATCGTCTTTGGCGCTGTTGATACGCAGGCCAGAGCTCAAGCGCTCCATGGAAGTCTGCAGAGCATTCTGTGACTTGTTCAGGTTTTGCTGACCGATCATCGAGGTGATGTTGGTATTGATCACGGACATGGTGATTCTCCTTGCGTGTGAACTGGCCGGAAGGCCCGCTGTTCGGCGACATGAAGCGCCGTTGTATTAATTAACGGCAAGGGGGGAAGATTCTTTAGGAAGAAGGGCAGAGATTTGTGTAATTTTTGGTAACTGAAGGAGTGGTGCTATGTGGTGATGGGGGTAATTCGGTCGCGGGCTGAAGCCGCCTCCCACGGTGGCTCTCAGGCTGGTTCGTGCCCAGGTGACTGTGCTGCCCCCACCAAGGGGGGCTGGGCGCGTATTGGGATGGATTAGCGCTTGCGACCTAGCTGGTAGTCCAGGGCGTCGAACTGCTGGGTGAGGTAGCTGCTCATGCTGTTCATCTGGGCGATCATGGCGTCCAGCTGGCTGAACTGGGTGCGGTAGCGGGCAATGGTGCCTTCAATGGATTTTTCCATGCGCTCGAAGCGCTCGCCCAGGCTTTTAATACGGTTTTCTGCGCCGCTAATGGCCAGCTTGACCACGCCATTGTTGCTGAGCATTTGGTCAATCGTGGTAGAAAGCTTGCCTGCCAGGCCGTTCTCTTTTTTATCGCCCGCGAAGAAGTCGCTCAGCGCCTGGGGGTTATTGGCTACCAGGTCGGATAGCTTGTCGTCATCCACTGCCAGCTTACCGTCGCGCTGCAGGGTAATGCCTAGCTGGTTCAGGGTGCCTAGCTCGCCACCTTCCACACCACCGGTCAACACGCTGCGTAAGCGGCTTTCAATGGTGCGCACGGTGCTGTCGCCTAGCAGCTCGCCTGCGGTTTCGCTGTCGCCGGTAAAGCTGGTGAGTTTGGCAATGGTGCCTTTCAGGTCGTTGAACGCTTTCACGAAGTCGTTGATGGCTTCGCGCTGCTTGAGGGTGTCGCGCTCGACGCTAATGGTACTGGTGGCCGTTTCACCTTCGGCAATACTCAACTCGGCCAGGTTGAGCGTAACCCCCTGAATGGCCCCTTCAATCTGGTTTTTGGCACTGCTGATGGCAATGCCATTGACCGTTAGCGCGGCATTTTCGCCAGAACGCTTGGTGGCGGCATCTTCACTAAACGGCCCTGCTACCGTTGCCGCGGGGGCCTGGCTGGTATCTACAAAGCTGAAGCCTTCAATCGAAGCATCCGCACCTGTAGCCTTGGAACTGAGCGCCAGCCGGTAGCCTTCCCCATCGTTGATGATGGTGGCGTTAACGCCTGCATCCTTGTGGGCGTTAATGGCGTTACGAATGGCTTCCAGGCTGCTGTTGGGGGCCATGGCAATATCGACAGCGTCCGCGCCGCCAAAATTGAGCCGTATGGCCGTAGCCCCCTGCAGGTCTAGCGCGGCATTTTTTTCACCCGTGATGCGGTTGGATGCCAGGGTGCCAGAAGTGGCCAACTGCGACACCTCTACTCGGTAGCTGCCGGGCAGCGCGCTGGCGGTGGTGGTGGCTTTAATGGCATCGCCCCGCACGTTGGCGGAAAGGCTTTGGTAGAGCTTGGGGTCGTTGATTTTAGCCAGCGCATCCTGAAAACCGTTCAGCGACGTTTGCAGCTGGCCGAAAGCCGAAATTTTGGCCTGCTGCTGCTCTTTTTGGCGGGTAATGGGTGCAAGCTTGCCGCGTTCCGCAGCCTGTAGCTGGTCCAGCAAGCCGGTGAGATCCAGGCCAGAGCCAACGCCTAGAGAGGTTATTGTCGCCATGCAGATGTTCCTCGATGCAAAAGGCTAAACCCACAATTATTGATACATTGCGCCAGCGGTGGCGTTTCGACTGGATTTAATAGCATTCTTATCGACGGAACAACGGCTAACTTTAGGTCTTTTTTATCACCTAACTCCGAATACCCCATTACCCCAATAAAAACGCCTGCTTATCGCAGGCGCTTTGGAGATAGCTAAACAAAGTTGGTATTATTTTCGGCCTAGCTGTGCACCTAACGCATCAAACTGCTGGGTGAGGTAGCTGCTGGTTTGGTTCATTTGGGCAATCATGCTATCCAACTGGCCAAACTGAGTGCGGTAGCGAGAAATGGTCTGCTCGATGGATTGCTCCATGCGCGTGTAACGCTCGCCCAGCGACTCAACGCGGTTTTCAGCACCAGAAATCGCGCCGGATACCGTACCATTAGTGCCTAGCAACTGCTCGATGGTTTGGTTCACTTGGCCTGCCATTCCTTCATCCTCAGCACCGCCTGCAAAGAATGCCGAGAGAGCATCTTGGTTATTGGCAATGGCGTCGTCTAGCTTGCCGCTATCGATTTCCAGCGTGCCGTCTCGCTGCAGCGAAATACCGATATCCGTTAGCATCGAGAACTGGCCTTCGATACCTCCACCCAACACGCTGCGTAAACGCGACTCCACCGTGCGTACCGCGCTGTCGCCCAGCAGCTCCCCAGCAGCGCCGGTTTCCGCATTAAAGCTGGTGAGTTCGCCAATGGTGCCTTTTAGGTCGTTGTAGGCATCTACAAAGCCCGTCACCGCTTCGCGCACTGCTAGGGTGTTTTGCTCTACTGAAACGGTGCTATCCCCTTCTGCTTGAAGGTTCAGCGTGACGCCTTGAATTGCACCCTCTACTTGGTTAGTAGGGCTGGTAATGGCCACACCGTTGACATTAAGAACCGCATCTTGGCCTGCTTGCGTAAACTCTGATTCCAACTGCCCGCCAAATGCCGCCCCTAGCGTTATGCCTGAGATAGACGCGTCTTCACCGGTTTGCGTAGAGTTGAGTGCTAGCCGGTAATTGTCACCGTCGAAAATGATAGAGGCAGAGACACCACTATCTTCTTTCGCATTAATGGCATCACGCACTTCTTCAAGCGAGCTGTTGGCAGCAATGTCCACCACAACGTCAGCTTGATCAGCGCCTGCAAAATTGAGTGTCAGCGTGGTCGCTTCTGTGGTCAGGGCGGTGGTTGAATCCGGCACGCCTGCGGTTGCCAGGGTGCCCGATGTGGCTAACTGAGTGACGGATACGTTATAGCTACCGGGCTGCGCTTCGCCATTGGCCGTGGCAGTGAATGCTTCACCGCTAACGTTGGTCGAGAGACTCTCATACAGTGTACTGTCGTTGAGAGCATCCGCCGCGTCTTGAAAGGCAGAAAGAGCCGTTTGCAGTTGGCCGTAGGCAGAGATTTTGGTTTGTTGGGTTTCCAGTTGCTGCTCGATGGGCGCAAGTTTGCCACGCTCAGCTTCTTGCAACTGATCTAGCAAGCCGTTGAGGTCCAGCCCTGAACCGATACCAAGTGATGAAATGGAAGCCATGCGTACCGTCCCTTTTTCGCGTTGTGCGGCCGTCTTACCGATTTTGCGGCAGCCATTATTCAAGTTAGCTAATTAGTTATTTATTCGGCATTGAGCCTATTAACTTTAACAAATTTATTAGCTCTGGGCTTACCCATTTACCAGAAACAGCAAGCCAAAGCTATAAACTTCTGTTTATTAAGACTTTCTACCGACACCCACATAGCAAACACCCGCCTCACTCAACGCGCTGGGCGCGTATAAATTACGCCCATCTACCACTAATTTATTGTTTAGCTGGCTGGCTAACCAAGTGAAGTCAACGGTGCGAAACTCTTTCCACTCTGTACAGATGACCAGTGCATCCGCACCTTTTACTGCCTGTATACGGTCGCCTGCGAGCATCAGGTCGTCACGCTCGCCATACAGCCTTCGGCACTCACCCATCGCTTCCGGGTCGAACGCTTGCACCTTTGCGCCTGCTGCCCACAGGGCTTCCATCAGTGCTCGGCTGGGCGCTTCTCGCATATCGTCGGTGCCGGGCTTAAATGCTAGCCCCCAAATAGCAATCACTTTCCCCTCTAAGTTACCGAGGCTCTCTTGCAATTTTGTGTAAAGCGTTTGTTTTTGGCGCTGATTAACGGCTTCTACGGCTTTTAATAATTCCGGCGTGTAACCTAATTGCAAAGCAGCTTGCTCAAGGGCGTGCACATCTTTAGGAAAACAGGAGCCGCCATAACCACAACCAGGGTAAATAAAGTGATAGCCAATACGCGGGTCGCTCCCTATGCCCCGCCGTACGTCTTCAATATCAACCTCTAAGCGCTCCGCTAAATTCGCCATTTCGTTCATAAAGCTGATTTTGGTCGCCAGCATGGCGTTGGCGGCATATTTCGTCAGTTCTGCCGCTCGCACGCTCATAAACATGAGCTTGTCGTGGTTGCGGTTATAGGGAGCGTAGCAGGCTTTCATGCGCTCTTTTACCCGCTCGCTTTCAGTGCCGACGATAATGCGGGCGCCGCGGGTGAAGTCGTCAATGGCAGCGCCTTCTTTCATAAACTCAGGGTTGGAGCACACATCGAAAGGGTGTTCAACCTTACGCTGCTGTAGCACGCGGCTGATGGTGTCGCTGACACGCTCAGCCGTGCCTACCGGTACCGTCGATTTATCAACCACCAGCTTATAGCCCTGCATGTGCTGGCCGATACTTTCCGCGACGCTTAATACGTACTGCAGATCAGCGCTGCCATCTTCGTCTGGCGGGGTGCCCACCGCGATAAACAGCGTGTCGCTTTCGGTTACCGCCTGTGCGGTATCTGTGGTAAATCGCAAACGCCCAGCGGCAACGTTATGCGCTACCAGCTGGCTCAGGCCTGGCTCGAAAATAGGGATCTCGCCCCGGCTTAGCTGGGCAATGCGGTCGGCATCGATATCCATACAGATGACCTGATGCCCCACATCCGCCAAACACGCACCTGCCACGAGTCCTACATATCCGGTACCAAAAACGCTAATTTGCATAATCAACCAGCTCTAAAAAGGAGTGCCGCAAGCCTACCACACCTTTTTTGCAATTCAGATGACACGCAAAACTCAGCCCAATACATAGACCTTGGTCTAACACTCCTACTGCTTTATAATGCACTGCAGCACACCCATTTTGCTGCGATTGCAGGAGCAACCTACCATGCCCGCTGAAGCATTATCCCCCGCGACCACTGCTTCCTTCCACGTACAGCGCAGCTTGCGCCACTGCCTTTCTAGCGTAGCGGAACTGCTTTATGAGAGCGGCCATGTGCTTGAAACCATCACCCTGATACAGCGTGGTTTATCGCACCAGGAGTTGATCTCTCTGAGCCATCAGCACCCCCGTTGGGCGCTTTGCCAGCAAGTGTTGGAAGAGAGTGATGCCGCCACTTTTAATGACTATGGCCGTTTTGTGTTAACAGCCATGGGCCGCGAGCTGATGTTTGATATGTTTGGGCAGGGAGCCGCAGACTGCGCCTAACGCGTTAGCCAAGCGCCCGCTAGACAGGAGCGGGCGCTTGGCAGCACAGGCCAGGGGGATAGAGTGAGTGGTACAGCAGCGTAGCGCTTAGCGTAGGCCCAGCAGGGAAAGAATAAACAGCACTACCACGATCAAACCCACGATATAGATAATATTACGCATAACGGTGCTCCTTGCTTGTTGCGTTTTCGAGAAAGCAGATGGTTGCTCACCCTTGAGCTGACCCTTCCAGCCTAGCAGGCTTTGTTTTGTTTTGCGTAATCAGCCCCCCCCCCTATCGCGGCCCGCCTTATCAATCAGCGCGAAAAACCTAGTAAAGCATTAGATGAGACTCATCACTACTACCGTGAAGGTCACGCCGGTAAGCAAGAATCCCAACGCGAGCATCAGGCCATCTCTGGCCACCAGCCCCAGCCCAAACAGCGTGAGTGCCAATCCAGCGCCATTGGCACTGAAAGGGATGAACTCCATGGGTGGCATCGCTAACGCCACCAGCAGGCAAGCGAAGGCCGTCACCCGAATACCGATGTAGCCGGTCATCCAAGCCAAGCGCACGCCCAGCAAGCCATCGACCCATTTGGCGGGCTTTTTCATGTAGTGCAGCGCTTTATCAAACTTCTGCCGTGATAAAGAACGCTTAAGCAGCCATTTAGGCAGCCAGAACGTTTCCCGCCCTACCAGCAGCTGTGAAGAGGTCAGCAGCACTAACACCGCCATCAGCGTTGGCATGCCGGGGATATCACCAATAATCGGCGCCAGCGTTATCAAGCCTGCCAATAGAAGCAGCGGCCCAAACGAGCGCCGCCCTACCGCATGCACCACATCATCCACGCTAACCTGCGCGTTTTCCCGCTCCATCCGTTCCATGGTGTGGATCAGTTCGGTTAAATTCGTCGCATCCTGCGTTTCTTTCATGGGCACTGCGGCGCTCCTTTGCCATTGAGCTCTGTTTAAAGTAGGTATGTTTCGCGTCGATCTGTTTAGCTCAGGCCTGTTGAACATCGCTGCTTGGTTAATCGCTTGGCCTCTATAGGTTAGCCCCTGGAGCCGTTCGCCACCCAAGCTTTACGCTGCCTGTTCAAGCCCTTTTAACCTTGTCACTCTTTCCGCTTGGCAAGCTGCTCTTTGAGCTGTTTGGGCACTTGCTTGATGATCAGCCGGTCCTGGGTTTCGTCATACTCAATGCTGGAACCCAGCAGGTGTGAATCAAAGCTGATCGAGACGCCTCCAGAGCGCCCGGTGAAGCGGCGAAACTGGCTGATAGTGCGTTTGTCCGGCGGGATTTCCGGCGAAAGGCCGTAGTCGGCGTTGCGAATATGGTCGTAAAACGCCTTGGGCTGCTTCTCATCCACTAGCTCGGAGAGCTCTTCCAGCGTCATGGGTTCGCCTCGGCGCAGCTGCTCGTTGGCGTAATCAACCAAAGTATCGGTTTTTTCCCGGCTGGCGTCGTCGTCCAGGTCCTCTTTTTCGACGTAGTCGCTAAAGGCTTTCAGCAGCGTGCGGGTTTCGGCGGGGGCATCGATGCCCTCTTCCATGCCCAGCAGCGCCGCTACGCCATCGGCGAGCTTTTTACCGCCCCGGTCTTTTAGAAACGAGACGTACTGCGTGCTTTCCACACCGCTCTGCCACTGGGTCAGGTTGATGCGGGCTGCCAGGGTGAGTTGGCTTGTGTTCAGTTGGGCGGCAGGCACCGCTTGGTGCGCGTCGTTAAAGCCGATACCTTCCCGTTGGTGAATGAGAGCCATCAGCAGCGTTTCCGTATCGCCCTGTTGTAGATGGGCAATGACCAAGTAACCGCCAACGGAGAGCTGCCCCTGCAGCGTTTGGGCTAAGCGCTCGGCCATCGCGTTCGCCAGTTGGGCAAAGGTTTGCTCGTCGGCTTGATACGCCGAAAGCCACGCCACCAGCGGCCCGGCCTGCTCGCCCTGCTCGGCAAAGCGCCCCCAGCCCTTCGCTTTGGTGTTGTAGGTGTCGTTTAGCGCATTCACTAGGCTGGCCATCACCGTGTCGTCGCTGGCGGCAGCGGCCTCGGCAGGCGGGGCCGTCACACTTAAGCGCTCGCCGTCGAGGGATGGCTCAAGGCGGTAGACAGTACTTTGCAGTAGCGGCATAAACAGGCGTTACCTTTATAAAAACGTCGAAGAGGTCACTTCAGCATCAGGGCTTCAAGCGGTAGCCGGTGCGGAAAATCCAGGCAATGGTGGCAAGGCTTGCCGCCAAAAACAGCAAAATCATCGCCACGCTAGCTCCTAAGCTGACATCGCTAATGCCGTAGAAGCTCCAGCGGAAACCGCTGACGAGGTACACCACCGGATTCGCCAGGGTCACGCTCTGCCAAAACGGGGGCAGCATATCGATGGAATAGAAGCTGCCGCCTAAGAACGTGAGCGGGGTAATCACCAGCAGCGGTACAAGCTGCAGCTTGTCGAAGCCATCCGCCCAGATGCCGATGATAAAGCCCAGCAGGCTGAAGGTGACGGCGGTCAGCACCAGAAACGTCAGCATCCAGAACGGGTGGGCGATCTCAAGCGGCACAAAGAAGCTGGACGTGCCGAGAATGATCAGCCCCAGCAGTATCGATTTCGAGGCCGCCGCCCCTACGTAGCCCACGACAATCTCCAAATAGGAGATCGGCGCCGACAAAATCTCATAGATGCTGCCGGAGAACTTGGGAAAAAAGATTCCAAACGAGGCGTTCGAGACGCTCTGGGTCAGCAGCATCAGCATAATCAAACCAGGAACGATAAACGCGCCGTAGCTCACCCCGCCAATTTCGGTAATCCGCGAGCCAATCGCCGCGCCAAACACCACAAAGTAGAGCGAGGTAGAGATCACCGGCGAGACAATGCTCTGCAGCAGCGTGCGGCGAGTGCGGGCCATCTCCGCCATGTAAATCGCACGAACGGGATAGAGGTTCATGAGCGCTCCTTCACCAGGTCCACGAAGATATCTTCCAGCGAACTCTGCCGGGTGTGTAGATCTTTAAAGCTGATGCCCGCCTGCTCTAGCTGCGTTAACAGGGTAGAGATCCCTCGCCCCTCCTCTTCCTGGCGGCCATCGTAGGTGTACACCAGCTCATAGCCGTCGGCGGTTAAGCTGAGTTCTTCCTGCGCCAGCGCGGGCGGCAACTCCGTTAGCGGGCTGTGGAGCTGCAGGGTGAGCTGCTTGCTGCCCAGCTTTTTCATGAGCGCGGCTTTCTCTTCCACCAGCACGATTTCGCCGCGATTGATGACGCCTATGCGGTCGGCCATCTCTTCGGCTTCTTCAATGTAGTGGGTGGTGAGAATGATCGTCACCCCATCGTCCCGCAGCCCGCGCACCACGTTCCACATATCCCGCCGCAGCTCGACGTCCACCCCGGCGGTCGGCTCATCCAAAAACAGAATGCGTGGCTCGTGGGAGAGCGCCTTGGCAATCAGCACCCGCCGCTTCATACCGCCGGAGAGGGTCATCAGGCGATTGTGGCGTTTATCCCACAGCGAGAGCGACTTGAGCACTTTTTCGATATGGGCGGGGTTGGGGGATTTACCAAACAGGCCACGGCTGAAACTCACCGTGTTCCAGACCGTTTCAAACGCTTCATTGGTGAGTTCTTGCGGCACAAGGCCAATCCGCTCGCGGGCTTGGCGGTAATCGCGCACGCTGTCGAAACCGTCGACGATGACATGGCCTTCGCTGGGATTGACCAAGCCACATACCAGGCTGATCAAGGTAGTTTTACCCGCCCCGTTCGGGCCGAGCAGTGCAAAAATTTCGCCGCGCTGGATGGTTAAATCCACGCGGGTGAGCGCCTGAAAGCCACCGTCGTAGGTTTTATTCAGGCCATCGATGGTAATGATGGGGTCGTTCAAGGCGTACTCCTTACATCGCGGGCCAGCGCAGTACCGGCGCAGCGCGATGCCAATGGCACCGCGACATGGCTGCCGCGATGCATGACGGCCTTTAAAAGGTATTAAGTGCGGCTGGTGATTTCGAGCAAGTGATAGCCAAACTGAGTCTGTACCGGCCCGTGAACTTTGTTGAGTTCACCGCTGAAGACGACTTTGTCGAATTCCGGCACCATTTGGCCAGGGCCAAAGCTGCCCAGGTCGCCGCCCTGACGGCCAGAAGGGCAGCTGGAGTGCTGCTTGGCCACGTCCGCGAAGTCACGGCCGTTTTCGATCTCTTGTTTCAGTGCGTTGCACTGCTCTTCACTGCTTACCAAAATATGACGGGCGCTGGCACGTGCCATAACGAACTCCTTAATAAAAAACCCAATACGGTAGGCCAGTTTATCACGCTCGCTGCTAGTCGTGACCCAAGGCACCGCTATAACGCAGCGCTTCGCCCACACTCGCCAGGGCACGTTCATGGGCCTGCACCGAGAGCGGCCCACGAGCACAGGCCACGATGACCCAGGGGCCATTGGCGGCGTCACCCGCTTGAGAGGCACGCGATGCAATACCGGCATCGCAGCTTCGCCGGTGCTGCGTGCCTGTTTTGTGCGCAAAGGTGAATTCGCTGCCCATGCCTTGTTTCAAGCGCCGCTCGCCGGACTGGGTCCGCTGCATGATCGCCAGCAGCGTTTGGCGCTGTTCTGCATTCACATCCTCCATACCACCGTGATGCAGGCTGGCCAGCAGGTCGCCATAGGCGCGCAGTGTGCCCACATTTTCACCGGTGGATTCGTAGGCATCAAAAGCGTGGTCATAGTCGGGCTGTTCGAAGATTTCTTCGCTCACTCCCAGCGTGCGAGCAAGGGCGGCCGAGCGCTGATTAACGCGATGTTGGCGCAGGGCGATAAAATCTAACCCGCCCAGTTGGCGAGCCTCGGGGTGTAACTGGCCATATACCCCTTGGCGAACTTCCACCAGCTTGCTGATGGGGCCAAGGTGCTCCGGCTGGCCGTTACTGACGGCCACCATGCGGCGGGCGCGGGCGTTCACGGCATCCAAGCCCACACGATCAATCAGCATATCCGTGGCGGTGTTGTCGCTGACGGTGAGCATCTGCTCGAGCAGGTAGCGCACCGAGATCGGCGTACCGGGGTCGTGCCAGTTGATCGGCCCTGCGCCATCGACAAAGTCGCTACGTGCCAGGATCAGGCGTTCATCCAAGGAGAGCGTGCCCGCCTGGCGCTCAGCTAGCACCTGAGCCGCTACGGGCACTTTAATCAGCGAGGCCAAATACCAGGGGGCGTCTGCCTGCCAGGAGTACGCCTCGCCTGTTGCAAGGTTCTGAACATAAACACCTAGCGCGCCGCCAAACACCTCTTCAATGGCGATTATTCGCGCATCTACATCGCCTTGCCAAGGGCTCTGTTTATCGACCTCGTAATACCAGTTCGTACTTGCCAATACCGCCGCGCTGGCTGGCAATAAAGCGCACAGCAGCACTGCGGCTAGCCAGCGTTGAAAATGTCGCAACCTTACCTCCTGGTATGGATTGACCCGTCAAGGGGTCGGTTGGCTTTACTACATGTGATTGTCCTCAATGCCTACGGCTCAGGAAGCGAGGGGCTATCAGCGACGGTGGATCTCTCTGGTATTCGTGGGTTG
>Ga0208316_1001280_pt1 | contig 15494 bp, 14 predicted proteins | sample MalvireepMed_231_FD_184240 | JGI IMG/M metagenome (GOLD analysis project Ga0208316, IMG submission 184240) | Marine viral communities from the Global Malaspina Expedition - Malaspina viral metaG DeepMed_231 (SPAdes) (version 2) | ecosystem: Environmental > Aquatic > Marine > Oceanic | place... | reverse complement strand
GTCCTGGCCGACGCCAAGACCGACGAGATCCTGGGCGTCCACATCGTCGGGCCGCAGGCCGGCGAGATGATCGGCGAATACTGCGTGGCCATGGCCTTCAAGGCCGCCAGCGAGGACATCGCCCGCACCTGCCATCCGCACCCAACCCGCTCCGAAGCCGGCCGTCAGGCGGCCATGGGCGTCGAGGGCTGGACCATGCAGGCCTGAAGGCAGGCTTAGCGTCCCGCCAGCTACCCGTCCTGGTCGGGCTTGACCCGACCATCCATGAACACCGGGCCGGCTCAGTGGGCATGGGCCCTCGCGTCAAGCGCGAGGGTGACGGAAGAGGGTGAGCGTCGTCGTCGGGCCTCAGCTGGCCTGGGCCAGGGCCTCGGCTTCCAGCACCAGGACATATTCCTCGACCTCTTCGCCGCGACCCGGCGCGAAGGCCGTGTTCTGGCCGCGGATGGCGAAGCCGGCGTGCTGCAGCACCTTGATCGAGGCGACATTGTCCTTGGCCACCCGGGCCTGGACCGGGCGGACCTCGACCTGCTCCAGGAAGGCGGCGAGGGCGCCGGTGGCCACCCCGTGACCCCACCAGGGCTTGCCCACCCAATAGGAGATCGACGGCGCCCCATAGGGGGCCTCGTTGATGATGTGGCCGGCCACGTCGCCGGCCACCACGATGGTCCGGGCCGTGACGCCCGGCGTCTTCAGCAGCTGGTCCCAGCGGGCCATGAAGGCGGCGCGATCCTCAGGATCGGCGGCGCCGAAGGCGGCCATGCGATTGGCGCTCTTGTCCCGCTGCTGCTCGAAGAAGATCGGCAGGTCGGCGGATGTGACGGATCGCAGTCGGATCGGGCAGGTCATGCGTGGGGGTGAGCCTTGGCGTAGGCGGCGAGCAGCCGCTGAGCGTCCACCTCGGTGTAACGCTGGGTGGTGGACAGCGACGCGTGGCCTAACAGGTCCTGAATAGAACGCAAGTCGGCGCCTGCGCCCAGCAGATGAGTCGCGAAGGAATGACGCAGGGCGTGGGGGGTGGCGCTGTCGGGCAGGCCCAGCCGGCCCCGCAGGATCTGCAGGCTGGCCTGCACGTGCCGTGGGCTGAGCGGGCCGCCCCGGCGGGCGCGGAAAAGCGCGTCGTCATCGGCCAGGACGAAGGGCAGGTCGGCCAGATAGGCCGCGATCGCCGCCGTCACCACCGGCAGCACCGGGACTAGGCGGGTCTTGCCGCCCTTGCCGGTGATGCGCAGGGATTGGCCCAGAGGCGCGTCGCTGCGGCGCAGGGACAGGGCCTCCGAAATCCGCAGGCCGCAGCCATAGAGCAGGGTGAAAACGGCGGCGTCCCGGCTGGCCTCCCAGGGGTCGAGATCGGGGTTCAAGCCCGGCTCGGCGATGAGGCCAAAGGCCTGGTCCTCGCTGATCGGCCGTGGCGCGCCGGGCTTGACCCGGGGACCGCGCACCAGGGTGACCGCGGCGTTGGCCACGCCCAGGCGACGGTCGAGAAACCTGTGGAAACCGCGCACGGCCGACAGGGCCTGGGACATGGACCGCGCCGACAGGGGGTGATCGCCCTGGCGCAGATAGGCCAGCCAGGCGCGAAGCTCGGCGGTCTCGATTCCCCCCAGATCGGCGATGGTCAGGGGCCCGCCGCGGTGTTTTTCCAGAAAGGCCACATAGCGGCGGCCGGCCGCCCCATAGGCCTCCAGGGTGCGCGGCGAGGCCCGCCGCTCCTGGGCCAGATGGGCCAGCCAGGCCTGGACCGCCTGGGCGGCTTCGGCGCCCTGACCCGGCACGGGGTTCACAGGACCGGCCAACGCTCCGCCGTGCGCTCGATCACCCGGGCCAGGAAGGCCACCAGCTCGGCGCCCATGTCCTCGGTGAAGCCCTGGGGATCGGACGAGCCGAAGGCGACGATGCCCTCGCGGGCCGGCTCCCACATGGCCAGACGCACCAGGGCCATGGACTTCACCGCCTCGGCCCGGTCGCCGAACAGGCCCAGAGCCGGGGCCCAGAAGCCCATGCGGGTCAGTTTCTGGTGGCCGCCCAGGATCATGTCCACCTGGCCCTCCACCAGGGGTCGCCAGCCGGCCGGGGTGCGCTCTGGCCCCTCCAGCGCCACCACGCCGCTGCAGAGGGCGAAGCGCAGCTGGGCCAGGTCGTCCACCCGCCGCGCCAGATCGGCATGGTTGCGGGCCTCCAGCAGGTCGATGACGGCGCCGTGGGTATGGGCCTGGGCGGCGAAATTGGCCCGGGCCGTGGATTCCAGCCGCCGGCGGACGGCCGACTCTTTGCGGTGGGCGGCATGCACCCGGGCCAGGGCGGCGGGCCCAAAGGCCACCACATTGTCGGGCAGGGTCTGCAGGCCCAGCTGCGCCAGCAGTTCGGGATCGTCCAGCAGGACGCCGGGATTTTCCAGCAGGAAGCGGCGGACCTCGTCCCTGGCCTCGTGGGCGCTCATCGCCCCGTCCATGCTGGTCCCGTCCATGCGCCCCGCCCCTTGTCCTCTAGAGGATCGACTGGCCGGTCTTGGCCCAGTCGCTCATGAACTGATCAAGACCCTTCTCGGTTAACGGGTGCTTGAACAGGTCGAGGAAGACCGACGGCGGAATGGTCGCACAGTCGGCGCCGGCCAGGGCCGAGGCGGTCACATGGGCCGGATGGCGCACCGAGGCGGCGAGGATTTCGGTGTCGAAATCATAGTTGTCATAGATGGCGCGGATCTCGGTGATCAGCTCCATGCCGTCGGCCCCGTGGTCGTCCAGACGGCCGATGAAGGGCGAGATGTAGGTGGCGCCGGCCTTGGCGGCCATCAGGGCCTGGGCGGCGGAGAAGCACAGGGTGACATTGGTCTGGATGCCCTCGCGGGACAGCTCGCCCGTGGCGGTGAGTCCGGCCCGGGTCAGGGGCAGCTTGACCACCACATTGGGGGCCACGCCAGCCAGCTTGCGACCCTCGGCCAGCATGGCCTCGAGCTCCACGGCGGCGACCTCGGCGCTCACCGGCCCCTCGACGAGGTCGCAAATCTCAGCGATGACCTCCAGCATGGGACGGCCCGACTTGGCGATCAGCGACGGATTGGTGGTGACGCCGTCCACCAGTCCGGTGGAGGCCAGGTCCTTCAGGACGGCCGTGTCGGTGGTGTCGAGAAAGATCTGCATGGCCTGGGCCTCCCTGCGCAATGGATGGCGGTGTGTAGCGCCTGCGCCGGGTCCTCGCCACCCTGAGCGCGTGACAGTTGCGGGCGGCGCGCCATGAGCCGAATCGCCTCGGTCCTGCTGCCCATGCCTCTGCCGGAGGCCTTCGACTATGCCGAGCCCGAGGGCATGGGGCTGGAGGTTGGCGATCAGGTGGCCGCGCCGCTAGGTCCCCGAACCCTTCGGGGCGTGGTCACCGCCCTGCGCGAGGCCGCCGGGGGCAACCGGCCGCTAAAGCCCCTGGAGCAGCGGCTGGACGACCCGCCGCTGCCGCCCAAGACCCTGGAGTTCATCCAGTGGGCCGCCCGCTACGCCGTCGATGCGCCGGGCCAGCCGCTGGCCATCGCCCTGCGCGGCGCCCGCGCGCCCAAGGCCCGGCCCGAAAAACAGGTGATCGCCACCGGCGCCGCGCCCGCTCGCCTGACCCCGGCCCGGGAAAAGGTGCTGGCCGCCCTGCCGGGGTTTTCCGGCGCGCCCGCCGACCTCGCCCGCCAGGCCGAGGTGTCGGCCGGCGTGGTCAAGGGGCTGATCGACGAGGGCGTGCTGGCGGTGCGCCTGGCGCCGGCCCCGGTGGCCTTCCCGGCCCCGGACCTGTCGCGCCCCCGGAGCCCGCTCAATCCCAGCCAGGCCGCCGCCGCCCAGGCGCTCACCGCCATGATGGGGGAGGGCGGATTCAACGTCGCCCTGCTGGACGGGGTGACCGGCTCGGGCAAGACCGAGGTCTATCTGGAGGCCGTGGCCGCGGCCCTGGCCGCCGATCCCGCCGCCCAGGTGCTGGTCCTGCTGCCCGAGATCGCGCTGACCCAGGCGGTGCTGGCCCGCTTCGCCGAGCGGTTCGGCGCCCTGCCGGCCGAATGGCATTCCGGCGTCGCCCCGCCGGCCAGGCGCAGGGTCTGGGAGGCGGTGGCCACCGGCGCCTGCCCCATCGTGGTCGGCGCCCGCTCGGCCCTGTTCCTGCCGTTTACCAACCTTCGGCTGATCGTGGTGGATGAGGAGCACGACACCTCGTTCAAGCAGGAGGAGGGCTTCATCTATCAGGCCCGAGACCTGGCTGTGGTGCGGGGCAAGATGGAGGCGGCCGCCGTCGTCCTGGCCTCGGCGACGCCGTCGCTGGAATCCCTGCGCAACGCCGAGACCGGCCGCTATCGCTGGCTGCGGCTGTCGGCCCGCCATGGGGCGGCCGTGCTGCCGCAGATCGATCTGATCGACCTGCGCGAGGTGGCGCTGGAGCACGGCCGCTGGCTTTCGCCGCCCCTGGTGGAGGCGGTGGGCGAGACCCTGGCCCGCGGGGAGCAGGCGCTGTTGTTCCTCAACCGCCGGGGCTATGCGCCCCTGGTGCTCTGCCGGGCCTGCGGCGAGCGGCTGACGGCGCCCGACACCGATTCCTGGCTGGTGGAGCACCGCTATACCGGCCGACTGGTCTGTCACCTGACCGGCTTCTCCATGGTCAAGCCCAAGGCCTGCCCCCATTGCGGGGCGATCGACAGCCTGGTCTCGGTGGGACCCGGCGTGGAGCGGGTGGAGGAGGAGGCGCGCGCCCTGTTCCCGGAGGCGCGGATCGCGGTGTTTTCCTCCGACACCGTATTCGACGCCCAGGCGGCCCGGCGGCTGGTGGAGTCCATGGCCGCCGGCGAGATCGACATCCTGGTGGCCACCCAGGCTGCGGCCAAGGGTCACAACTTCCCCAACCTGACCCTGGTGGGCGTGGTGGACGCTGACCTTGGCCTGCGGGGCGGGGACCTGCGGGCCGCCGAGCGGACCTACCAGCTGCTGGCCCAGGCCACGGGGCGGGCGGGCCGCCACGACCGGCCGGGCCGCGCCCTGTTGCAGACCTATGCGCCGGATCATGCGGTGATGCAGGCCCTGGCCGCCCAGGACCGGGACGCCTTCGTGGCCGCTGAGATGGCCGAGCGGGAGCTGGCCGGCCTGCCGCCCTTCGGCCGCCTGGGCGCAGTGATCGTCTCCAGCGAAAATCCCCAGGCCCTGGAGGCCTTTGTCCAGGCCATGGCCGCCAGCGCCCCCAACGCCGAGGGGGTGGAGGTCTATGGCCCGGCCGATGCGCCCCTGGCCCTGATCCGTGGCCGGCGGCGCAAGCGGTTCCTGGTGCGGGCCGATCGCCATGTGGACATCTCGGCCTATCTCGCCGCCTGGCGGGCGCGGGTGAAGCCGCCGGGTTCGGTGCGGGTGGCCATCGACGTGGATCCCTACAGCTTCCTCTGAGCCGGGCGCGCGACGGGCGCCCTTGGGCCTGGCGTCGGGTCGCCGACGGACACCCTGTGTCTGGCGCTGTAGGCCTGATAGGGTTCCCCCTCTCCTCCCAGCCGAACCCCCGAGGCGTTCGCCCCCAATGTCCATGGGCCAGTCCAGTCCCGACCCCCGCCGCCCGGCGGCGGCGTCAGACCTTTCCGCCCTGCGCGGCAACCGGCTGCTGGCGGCCCTGCCGCCGGCGGTCCTGCGGGAGCTTGCGCCCCACCTTCGGCAGATCACCCTGGAGCGAGGCCGGGTGATCTTCGAGCCGGGGGACGAAGTGGAGACCACCCATCTGCCGGCGGGTCCGGCGATCATCTCGCTGGTCCTGGTCACCCGGGACGGCCGCGAGGTGGAGGCCGCCAGCATCGGTCGCGAAGGCGCGGCCGGCGGCATTGTCAGCGCCGGCCACAAGCCCGCCTATGCCCGCGCCGTGGTCCAGGTGGCAGGCCCCGCCCTGGCCGTCGCCACCGAGGTGCTGGAGTCGGCTAAGCGGCGGCATCCGGAAATCTCCGACCTGTTCTCGCGCTATGCCGACAGCCTGCTGGCCCAGGTGATGCAGTCGGTGCTGTGCAACGCCCTGCATCCGGTGGAGCAGCGGGCCTGCCGCTGGCTGCTGTCGACCCATGACCGGGCCGAATCCAATGTGATCCGCCTGACCCAGCAGGCCCTGGCCGAGATGCTGGGGGTTCAGCGCACCACCGTCTCCGGCGTCGCCAAGGCCCTGGAGCATCGGGGTCTGATCCGCCAGCACCACGGCCATGTGGAGATCCTCGACCGCGACGGCCTCGAGGAGGCCTGCTGCGAATGCTACCGGGCGGTGGAGGACCACTTCGCCGTGCTGCTGCCCGAGGTGGCCGAGGACTGATCCCCCTTGGCGCCTCAGGCCTCCACCTCGGCGGCCTTGGGCGGCGGGGGTGCGTGGCTGTCCTTCAGGGGCACGCCCGGGATCATCAACATCAGCGCAAAGCCGATCAGCAGCACCGCCAGGCTGAACATGATGCCATAGACCACGGCGGTGGACAGGCTCTGGCGGATGATCTGGTCGGCGGCCCGGGTGGCCGGATCGGCGGCGCGGGCGGCGGCCTGGGACGGATCGGCGTCCCGCTCCATGGCCATCTGCTGCAGGTCCGACAGCTCCAGGGTCTCCATCTGCAGGGCGGGGTTTTCCGCTGACAGCCGGCCAAGCTCTGCGGTCAGCCCCCAGGTCAGAATGGCGCCGAACAGGGCCACCCCCATGGTCGAGCCGATCTGGCGGACGAACTGGCCCGAGCTGGTGGCCACGCCGAGCTGGTGCAGGGGCACGGCGTTCTGTACGGCCAGGCTGAACAGGCTCTGGCCGGGGCCAAGCCCAATGCCCACGATCAGCAGCCGCCAGGCGAGGTTCAGCGTGCTGGTGTCCGGCCCGATGAAGCAGAGCGAGAAGACGCCGGCGATCAGCACCGCGCCGCCGCCGATCATGAAGGGCTTATAGACCCCGGTCTTGGTGACCAGCCGGCCGTTGAGGGTGGACGACGCCACCAGGCCGACCATCAGGGCCAGCATGGTCAGGCCGCTGCGGGTGGCCGGCACGCCCTGGCCCACCTGCATGTAGAGGGGCAGGAAGGAGGTCACGCCCATAAAGGCCATGGAATAGACGAAGGCCGCGCCATTGGCGGTGTTGAAGGTGCGGTTCTGGAACAGGTCCAGGGGCAGGATCGGGTCCCACACCGCCTTCTGGACAAAGAAGAAGGCGGTCAGGCTGGCGCCGGCCGTCGCCAGCAGGCCGAGGATCATCGGCGAGCCCCAGCCATAGTCGCGGCCGCCCCAGGTGATGGCCAACAGCAGGGTGGTGAAGCCGACCACGATCAGGGCGGCGCCGACAAAGTCGATCCGCCCTTCGCCCCTTGGCGGCAGGGCCGGCATCTTGATCAGGATCATGGCCACCGCGGCGAGCGCGAAGGGCACATTCACATAGAAGACCCAGCGCCAGCCCTCGATCACGTGGCCGGCCAGTTCGACGGTCCCGTGGTCGGTGAAGAAGCCGCCGATGACGGGGCCAAAGATGCTGGCCACCCCGAACACTGCGCCGAACAGGCCGGAGAACTGGGCCCGCTCGCGGGGCGCATAGAGGTCGGCGATGATGGCGAAGGCGATGGTGAACAGCGCGCCGCCGCCGATCCCCTGAATAGCCCGGGCGGTGATCAGCTGGACCATGCCGCCGCCGAGCAGGGGCAGGTCGCCGAACTCTCCGGCCAGGCCCGCCAGCCAGGAGCCGCTCAAGAAGACGCCGATGCCGGTCAGCAGGATGGGCTTGCGGCCATAGATGTCGCCGAGCTTGCCCCAGATGGGCACCATGACGGTCGAGGCCAGCAGATAGGCGGTGGTGGCCCAGGCGTAGAGATGGAGGCCTGACAGGTCCGAGACGATCCGCGGCATGGCCGTGGCCACCACGGTCTGGCTCATGGCGCTGAGCAGGAAGACGATCAGGACCGAGATAAGCGTGAGGCGGCGATCGGCCTCGTTAAACACTTGGGGCTCTTGCAACGCGGCGTTTCCAAAAGCGACGTTCGAGCGCCGCCAAATTATGCGGATCGGCGCGACGCGAAAAAACGCCGCCCATTCCGGTTTTTCGAAATGTCTGAATCCGCCCCGGCGCGCCGCGAAGCGCTCCGGGGCGGGGTTAATCCTCAGACGTTATCAGAACCGGCGGACGATGCATGCCCTGATGCGGCCCCGGATGCAGCCTTGGCCTCTTTGCGCTTGGCGGCGTTGCGGGACGCCATGTTGAGGCCCTCCACCAGGCCGGAGAAGGCCATGGCGGCGTAGATGTAGCCCTTGGGCACATGGAAGCCGAAGCCGTCGGCGATCAGGGTGACGCCGATCATCAGCAGGAAGCCGAGCGCCAGCATCACCACGGTGGGGTTGTTGTTGATGAAGTTGGCCAGGGGATCGGCGGCCAGCAGCATCACGGCGACGGCCACGATCACCGCCACGATCATGATCGGCAGGTGGTCGGTCATGCCCACGGCGGTCAGGATCGAGTCCACCGAGAACACCAGGTCGAGAAGCAGGATCTGTACGATCACCGCGCCGAAATTGGCCGCCACGCGCCCCTTCACGTCCATGACGCCGTGGGTGGAGTCCACATCGACCTTTTCGTGAATCTCGGTGGTGGCCTTCCACAGCAGGAACAGGCCGCCGGCGATCAGGATCAGGTCGCGCCAGGAGAAGGCCATTTCGAACATCAGCACGCCGTGGACAGGATCCACCGGCCCCTGGAAGGGCAGGGTGAACACCGGCTGGGTCAGGCCGACCAGGAAGGCGATGGTGGAGAGCAGGGCCAGGCGCATGACCAGGGCCAGCGCGATGCCGATCCTGCGGGCCTTGCTGCGCTGCTCCTCCGGCAGCTTGTTGGACAGGATCGAGATGAAGACCAGGTTGTCGATGCCGAGCACGACCTCCATCACCACCAGGGCGATGAGGGCGGCCCAGGCGGCGGGGTCGGCCATCAGGGCCATAAGACTATCCATCGGGGGTGATTCTCCTTGCTCCCGTCACGACCTTCTAGCCGAACGCAGTTCTCGCTCCAGCGCTAACGCGATGGTGAGGCTTCCGGCGCCAGACTAGGGCGAAACGTCGCGCCAGAAAGCCTCGATCCATGACGGACGCCCAGCATATTCGCCCGCTCACCTCCCTGCGGTTCTTCGCCGCCCTCTGGGTGGTGCTGTTCCACTATTGGCCGGCGCTGGCGACCACGGCGACGCCGTTGTTCGTGGCCAAGGGCTATCTGGGGGTGGAGCTGTTCTTCATCCTGTCGGGCTTCATCCTCTGTCACGTCTATCGCAGCGAGGTGGAAGCCGGGCGGTTCACCTATGGAAGTTTCCTCTGGGCGCGGCTGGCCAGGGTCTACCCCCTGCATCTGGCGACCCTGATCGGCATGGGCGTGCTGGCGGGCGGGGCCACGGCGGCGGGATTCGCCGTCGATCCCAACATCCTGTCCTGGGAGTCGCTGCCGGCCAATCTGTTGCTGGTGCAGGCCTGGGGCCTGGCGCCGCAGGCCGGCTGGAACCATCCTTCCTGGTCGATCTCGGCGGAATGGTTCGCCTATCTCACCTTCCCGCTGTTCGCCTGGGCGGCGCTGGCCCTGAAGGCCCGGCCCCTGGTGGCCGTGGCCCTGGCGGCGCTCTTCATGGCGGTTCTCTATGCCGGCTTCGAGGCGTGGGCCGGCCATCCGCTCACCCTGGCGACCATCCGCTGGGGCGCCCTGCGGATCGTGCCCTGCTTCGCCCTGGGCTGCGCGCTGCACAGCCTCTGGCGGGAGCGGGCGGGACCTGGCCGCAACAGCGCCATGGCCGGCGCCGCAATTTCAGGCGCCGTCGCCCTGATTGCAGCCGCCACCGCCCTGTCCGACACGATTATCGTCCTGGCCACCGGCGGGCTGATCTTCTACCTGGCCCGCATGGCTCAGGCTGGCTCCGCCGTGCTCAGCGCCCGCCCGCTGATCTATCTGGGTGAGATCAGCTACTCGATCTACATGGTCTGCGTGCCGTGGAAGATTGTATTCGTGAACGGCGCGACCAGTCTGCTCAAGCTTGAGGGCGGCCAACTGCCCTGGCCGCTGTGGTGTGTCTTCCTGGCGGGCGTGGTTCCACTGGCGGCGATCTCATACCACCTGATCGAGAAACCGGCCCGGACGCACATGAAGCTGTGGGCGGAGATGTGGAAAGGGCGGGCGCCAACTGTCGCAGGCGCATAAACCCTCTTTTCATTCCCGCGGGGCGAAACTATCCATAGGCCGCGTTCGCGTCAGGGGAGTACGCCCAACATGATCAAACGGACACGCATCGTCCTTGGTTCCATCACCGCTGCGGCGGTCATGGCCCTGGCGCCCGCAAGCTCGGCCTTCGCCGACACCTACTGGCAATGCGTGCCCTTCGCCCGGATGATCTCGGGCGTGCAGATCTTCGGCGACGCCTGGACCTGGTGGAAACAGGCCGCCGGCAAGTACGACACCGGAAACACCCCCCAGGCCGGCGCGGTCCTCTGCTTCAAGCCCACCGGCAAGATGCGCCTGGGCCATGTGGCCGTGGTCAGCCAGGTGCTTACCGAGCGGGTCATCCAGATCAATCACGCCAACTGGTCGCGGATCAACGGAACCCGCGGTCAGATCGAGCGCGACGTCACCGTCATCGATGTCTCCCCCTCTGGCGACTGGAGCCAGGTCAAGGTCTGGTACGACTCCATCGGCGATCTGGGCTCGACCACCTATCCGGTGCACGGCTTCATCTATCAGGACTCCACCGCCGCGACCCTGACCAAGACCGGCTTCACCACCGCCCAGAATACGGCCGTCACCGTGGCCCAGTCGGCCGCCAACCAGATGGTCGCCGCGGTTCGTCCCGGTTCGGGCCCGCTGCACATGCTGAGCCAGGCCGCCGACGCCACCGACAAGATCGCCGCCCTTCTGCAGGCCGCCGGCCAGGGCGGCGCCTCCACCGACAGCCCGGAATAGGATTCGATCGCCACTGCGGCCAAAGGCCGCGCAGCGAACCCTTCCTTAAAGGCCGGGGGATCAGTCTGGGCGCTTGAGCCGAAAGCCAAGCATGTCCGTCCAAGCCGCCCCTTCCCACCTGCTCCGCCACACCGCGGACGACATCGGCGACGCCCTGGAGGCGCACGCCCGCTATGTGCGTGGGCTCGCGGGCGGACGCCGGGCGAGCCTGATCCGCGCCGATCTCTCCGACTGGAACCTGGAAGGCGCCCTGCTGACCGAGGCCGACCTGGCCGGCGCGTGCCTCAGCGGCGCGATCCTGGCTGGCGCCGAGCTCAGCCGCGCCAACCTGTTCGGGGCGGACCTGCGCGACGCCGACCTGCGCGGCGCCAAGCTGGCCCGGGCCGACCTCCGGGGTTCCAGCCTGCGCGGCGCCAATCTCTCCGGCGCCGACCTGGCCGAATGCGACCTGCGCGAGGGGCGGATCGCCATGCAGGACCGCCAGGACGGCTTCCGCATGATCACGCCCGGCGAACGGCCGGGAAACCTGGAATACGCCGTGGTGGCCGGGGCCAATCTGCGCAACGTGCTGACCGCCGTCGACTGCACCGACGCCAGCCTCGATGGGGCGATCCTGGTGGGGGCGCGCATGGCCGGCGCTCGCCTGGACGGGGCCGACCTGACCGGCGCCCAGATCGACGGCGCCGACCTCACCGGCGCCTCCCTGCGCGGGGCGGTGGTGGCCGGCGTCAACCTGGCCTTGGCCGGGCTGGACCGGGTGGATCTCAGCGGCGTGCTGCGAGCGCCGGCGCCGATCTTCTATGTGGACGACGTGCCGCTCCATGAGCTGGTGGCCGAGCATGAGGCCTTTTGCGACAGCGACGGCGCCCGCGGCGAGGCGGCGGCGGCGGCGGAGGTCGATTTCCGCGGCCTGCGAACCCTGCGCCGCCGCCGGCTGAGCGGGCTGTCGGCCGCCGGCTCGATCTTCTTCGACATGGACATGGAGGGCGTCCAGCTGCAGGGCGCCGACCTGTCGGGTTGTGATCTGCGCAAGGCCAGGCTCCGGGGCGCCGATCTGCGCGGGGCCCGGCTGACCGGCGCCAATCTGATCCGCGCCGATCTGCGCGACGCCCGCCTGGGACCGTTGGAGATCGGCGCGGGCCGTCTGCTGCGCACCGATCTGAACCGGGCGGTCCTGCGCTATGCCGACCTCACCGGCGCCCAGGCCCGGCGCGCGCGGTTCCTCGAAGCGGACCTGCAGGGGGCGAAGCTGTCCGGCGCCGACCTGCGCGGCGCCGAACTGATCCTCTAGATCGTCCTACATCTCATGGCGCAGGGGACGCAGGTCGGGGAAGTCGGCCGGGCGCTTTTCCGCCTTGGCCTTGAAGGCCTCGCCCATATGCGAGCCGGCGAACATGCCGGTCTGCCAGACGGCGATATAGTCCAGCCCATCGGCGATGGTGTGGTCCCGGGCATAGTTGATCATCACCTTGGAGCCGGTCACCGCCAGGGGCGACTTCTCGGCGATCTCGCGGGCGGTGGCCATCACGTGGTCCAGCAGGGCCTCGTGGGTCGGGAAGACCTCATTGACCAGGCCGATCTCCTTGGCCCGCTGGGCCGATAGCCGCCGGCCGGTATAGGCCAGCTCGCGCACCCAGCCCTCGGGGATCAGCTTGCACAGCCGCGGGAAGGTGCCGACGTCGGCGGTCATGCCTATATTGATCTCCTGCACGCAGAAGAAGGCGTCCTCGGTGGCGTAGCGGATGTCGCAGGCGCTGGTCATGTCCATGGCCCCGCCGATGCAGCCCCCCTGGATGGCCACCAGGACGGGCATGCGGGCCTCGTCGAGACAGCTGAAGCAGTCCTGCAGCCAGCGAATATGGTGGCGCTGGCCCTCGGCGGCGATGAAGCGATCGGGCGCGGCGCCGCCATCGGCGTTCGAAGTCCCGCCGCCGCCGAACACGGCCAGATCCATGCCGGCGGAGAAGTGCTTGCCGGTGGACGAGATGACGATGCAGCGGGCCCGGACATTGTCGTTGATGTCGCGGACGATCACCGGCAGCTCGTTCCAGAAATCCCGGATCATGCTGTTATAGGCCTCGGGCCGCTTAAGCTTGATGTGCGCCACGCCCGCCTCGATCTCCACATCGAAACAGGTCCAGGGGCCCAGCGCCGGGATGGCGGCGGCGTCGTTCGAATGGGCGGCGGTCATGGCGTATCCCTCGGCTTCGGTTTGGATCTTTGCCCCATCATCGCCCCCTGACGCAGGGAAGGCCAAGCCCTCAGAGGTCTTCCACCGGCTGATCCAGGGCCTCGCAGAGCCGCTCAGCCACGATCGCCCGGTGACAGTCGCAGGCCCGGGCCTCGAAACAGAGCAGGGCGACCTTCTTCCGCCCGGCCAGCTCCTGGGCGCGGGCCAGCTGGGTCACGGCCTGGGGTTCGGCCAGGTGGGCCTCGAAGATGGCGCGCATCTCGGCGATGCGGCCCGAGCGCGCGGCGTCTCGGCCGGCCTTGGGGGTGCCCAGGGAGCGCAGGTGCTCATAGCCGATGCCTTCGGCCTCCAGGCTTGAGCCCAGTATGGTCTTGGAGAAGCCCGGCCGGCGCGACGCGGCGACGGCGCGGACATCGACCACCAGCTCGACCCCGGCGGCCTTCAACTCGTCGATCATCTGGGCCTGGGTCTTGCCCTCATAGCCGATGGTGGCGATGGCCATGGCGAACCTCTCCTTGGGTCAGGGTTGAGTCGGGATATATGGAGGCTTCGCGTCCTGACCCAGCTTCACGGCGCCATGAATCGCTTTGGATTGAGGACTCGCCGATGGATGGCATGGTCGATGTGACGCCGCGGGTTCGCCGGTTTCCCCTGCCCAGCCGGGGCGGGGAGATGGCGGCCCTGGAGTACGGACCGGCCGACCAGCCCTTTGACATCGTCTTCTGCCACGCCAACGGCTTCAACGCCCGGACCTATCGGACCATCCTTGGCCCGCTGGCCGATCGGCTCCGGATCCTGGCCATCGACCTGCGCGGCCATGGGGCGACCCGCCTGCCCACCGTGGTGGAGAACCGGCCGGGCTGGGCGGACTATCGCGACGACCTGCTGGCCCTGCTGCCCCATGTGACGACCGGCCCGGTGGTGGTGGCGGGGCATTCCATGGGGGCGACCACCAGCCTGATGGCGGCCGCCCAGGCGCCTGGGGCCATCGCCCGGCTGGTGCTGTTCGATCCGGTGCTCAGCCCCATCCGCACCGAGCTGGCGCCCCCCGACATCGCCCAGTCGCCCATGGTCCAGGGCGCCCTGCGCCGGCGGCCGGTGTTCGACAGCCGCGAGGCCGCCTTCGCCGCCTATCAGGGCCGGGGCGCCTTCAAGACCTGGTCGGACGAGCAGCTGGCCGACTATGTGGCCGCTGGTTTCCACGATCTGGAGGATGGCCGCGTGGAGCTGGCCTGCGCGCCGGCCTGGGAGGCCTCGAACTTCTCGGTCTATGACGGCCAGGCCTGGGCCGCGGCGCTGGCCTGTCCCTGCCCGGTGCGGATCTTCAGGGCCGAGCATGGATCCACCTGCCGGATCGACGACCACATCGAGACGCTGAGCGCCACCGGCCGCTACCGGATTGAGACCGTGGCCGGGACCAGCCATTTCCTGCCCATGGAACGCCCGGACCTGGTTCGCCAAGCCTTGGCCCAGGCGGTTGCCGAGATCGCCGCCTAAAGAGCCATCTCCGGGCGGGCCGTAGACTGCAGGGCCGCAACCGTGGCCGGCGCCAGGCGCACCACCTTGCGGGCGTCGAGATCGAAGCCGACGGCGACATTCTCTGCGCTCGCCCAGGGTCGGCCGCTGAGCGGGTCGATCATCCAGTGGCGCAGCAGTCGGAAGCGCTCCTCCACATGGGCGGTGGCCGAGCGCAGCTCGAAGCGGTCGCCGATCTTCGGCCAGGCGAAATGCACCAGGCGGTATTCCAGCGCGGCCCCGCCGATGCGCGGCGCAGGCCCGCCCTCGACCGCCGGCTCGGCCAGGCCCCGGTCGGGACCCAGAAGGTGCAGGATGCCGTCGGAAATCTTACCCATCAGGATTTCGGTGCGCATGCGGCCAAAGCCGTCGCAGTCCGGCGCGCCAATGACGCCCAGCCCGATGCGCTTGAGGCCCATGGCGTCGGCCTTGGCGAGGCTGCCCTGGCTCTCGCCGACGGGCCCCAGGGTGATCGAGCGGGGGGCGGCGAAGTCGGGGATGTCCACCTGCAGGGCCTGGGCGGCCTCCATGATCCTGCGGGGCCAGGGAAACGCCCTCGCGCCGTCGGCGGTGACGTGACGCACCACGGTCTGGAAGGTGGCGGCCGGCGTTCCGTCGGGATGCAGCATGACGATCAGCAGCCGGGCCTCATCCTCGCCCATGGCCGCCACGCCGCCGCGGGCGGTCAGGGCCGCGCCGGGCTTGGCCTCGCGCAGGAAGCGGATGTGCTGTTCGCGCACCACCAGGGTGGACTGGGCCAGGGGTGAAAAGGCGTCGGGCATGCCCAGAGCCGCGGCCAGGCCGGCCAGGGCCTCCATGGACTTGGCCACCCAATGGCGCACGTTGAGATGGCCCATCTCGTCGCATTCCC
>Ga0208316_1001273_pt1 | contig 15533 bp, 11 predicted proteins | sample MalvireepMed_231_FD_184240 | JGI IMG/M metagenome (GOLD analysis project Ga0208316, IMG submission 184240) | Marine viral communities from the Global Malaspina Expedition - Malaspina viral metaG DeepMed_231 (SPAdes) (version 2) | ecosystem: Environmental > Aquatic > Marine > Oceanic | place... | reverse complement strand
GGACTGACACACCCGTGCACTCAAGTTAGCGGATTTCAGGAAAAGGAGCACCACAGTGTCAGGCAAAACCGTCAACAGCGCCATTCTGCTGCTGGTCATCGGCAACGCCATGGCCATACTCTCAGACGTCTTCATCAAGCTCCTGGACCCCGGCGCCCCCGTCTTCCAGTTCGCCTTCCTGCGCTGCGTCCTCACCCTGGCGTTCCTGCTCCCGCTCGCCCGCAAACTGGACCGCAACAACCTCTTCGGCGGCCTGAAAGTCCACGCCATCCGCGCGCACATCCATCTGGTCGGCATCGTCTGCATGGTGGTGGCACTGACCAACCTGCCACTGGCCACCGCCAACGCCCTGTTCTACGCCGCGCCCATCCTGGTGATGGTACTGTCCGCCGTATTCTTCAGCGAAAAACTGACGCCGCTCAGTGTGACTGCTGTGTTCAGCGGCTTTGCCGGCATCATCGTCATCCTGCGACCGGTGGACTTCAACTGGGCCGTCATCGCCGCCCTCGGCTCCGCCTTCGCGCTGGCCATCAACGCCGTCATGGTGCGCCAGCTACCCAAGGAGCAAACCACCGTCCACAAACTGTTTCTGAACTACCTGCTCATCGTCCCGGCAGCCGCCGCCCTGGCACTCTGGGAAGGCGCGCCCTGGAACCCGCAAATCCTGATCAGCGCCGCCGGTTCCGCCCTGTTCATTCTGGGCTACAACATCACCGTGTTGCTGGCCTACCGGCAGGTAGATGCCAACCAGGTCACCAGCGCCGAATACACCGGGCTGATCTGGGCGGTCGCCATTGGCTGGATCTGGTTTGGTGAGGTACCTGACCTGTGGTTCCTGGCGGGCAGCCTGATGATCGTCGTGCCGCTGGTACTGATTGGCCTGCGGCACCGGAAGCGGTCACCCGCCCGGGGCTTCAACCCGACCGAGCAGGCAACGAGTCAAGGGGTTGGCAATTCGTCAGCCCGCAGACAGGCTTCAATGGCAAAGGTGTGAGGGTGTAATACCCTCATTTTCGTAGTGGTCAAGTAATTTAGGCACCATCTTATGAGTATTCAGGTAGGCCTGCTCAGCCACATTCGGCGGCGGTGCCAATATTCAAACAACCTCTTCCGATTCAACAGCCCTTAACATCGTAGATAGATCCGGTATTGCTGGTTGGGTAAAAAGTAGATTTCGGATAATGGAGGGCTCAAACGCAACATTGTTCTCGGTACACGCAGACCTCAATCTGCGGATAAATGCCATATCCACTTCTTTCATATGGTCATGTTCAGACTTTAGCTTCAGCAAACGGCTATCGTGTTGAGTGTCGTCAATCAGCTCGAACATCTGAGCCTTATAAAGCAGGACAATGGCCTTTCGGATATCTGCTGCCATAACGTCCTTTCGCACCGATGCTATGCGTACGATTAGTTCCTCGATCAATTCCTGCTTTTCGAGGGGAGGTAAATCTTTAAGCGTATCACCAACAAGCCTAAGCAACTCTCTAGGTACCGTGACCCACTTTTTCTTGCGTAACAGAGCTTGATAACTCTCTCGGCTTCCAGGCTTCAAATCAGCGTTAGGATGACGAGGGCTATCTGTTGTGATCAGCTCTGCCAACCAAATAGTGTTGCTGCCAGGTGACATTTTAAGGGCCACTGTATCTATGGCCTTCAAAAACGTGGAAAAAGAACCGAAGCCCATGTCCTTCTCACTGAATGCGCTATTGACGTTGAGGACACCTTGTTTCAGTACATTCAGCGGTAAGGGTTCTGTACTTGCAGCCAAGATGGATTCTACGATCTCAGCTGCATCATCGAACTCAAGCTCTCTTGTGTTGGTTGAGACAGGATCTGTATGGATGTAACGAGAGCAGGACGATTTCACACTCTCACTCAATGGTGAACGAGGGCCAACCCCGATTACTTCCTTTCCCATTTCCCTTAGGCGACGAAATAGCGGTGAGAAGTCAGAGTCCCCCGTTGCAAGCACAAACCAATCAACATCATCTAGCCGCAACGCATGCTCCATGACATCAACGGTCAGCTGGATATCAGCCGAGTTTTTACCGCTTACGGGATGAAAACTGTGGATGAGTTCGAACCCTAGTCGATTCAAAGGGGCTTGGAAATTGGAGATACCTGGCTTACTCCAAACTCCATACGCGCGTCTGACAATCACCTGACCAATAGCACTAATATCTGCCATCAACCGCTCAGTGCCATCGTCCTTCACCCACTGCGTCAGGTTTTCAACATCGATGAAAACCGCAATTTTGGACTTTTCCAAACACTCTCTCCTTGTCCCGATCAGTAGATATAACCAGCCCCAATGCAGTGGACACGCATTGATAACGGCGACTGGCTATGGGTTATTACCCAATAATCTCAACTTTGAGTGGTCGATTGAGCTTTATTGACAGATCCTCCAGCAAATTCTTCTTGCTTTTGGTGTTGCTGTGAGTACAGACAAAAAATTTACCGACTTGAACTTGCCCATATTTTGGATGCTTCGATGTCGATACCAGATCGACTCCGCTCACTGTAAGTCTCAAAGAACGAACGTTCTCTAGCCCAAAATACTCGATAGTTTCAGCCATCGTCTGAGCAGCAGTCTCTCTCTGAATTACAGCCCCGTTGGCCAACGTGACTTTGATACCTGTCCGAGCAGATTTAGAGTGCGGCCTTATCGAATATCCGGGCTCGATCTTTACTCTTTCACGGGTTTTTATATCGATTCCAGAGCTCCATTCGCTCTGCAATTTTTCGAGTTTAGACCGAAATTCTTTAAGTTTTTTTCCTGCGCTACTGATAGCTTCAGCGTCGTCATATTGGCTTTTGTTAAAAGCAGCAGAACCCTCCTGATTTAATTGGGATTCAACAGCCTGAATTTCCTCTAGTATTAAAGAGAATGCAGCCGATACACCATCAGATTTCATGACTTGCTCCAATCTTTCGCACCGTAAAACGCTGAGTAAATGGATGGCCCTTTGCTCCATCCTGATCACGCGCTTGGCTAGGCATGTTTAGTTCCGCAGCTCTGCAATAACCTTCCAGTGCTTCTCCCCTGGAAGCAAACACTCCCAAAACCTCCAGCCATTCACAGGATTGCCCGTGATTGAAACGGCAGCAGACGATGGTGAAGTAAACCGCTTGCCCTGAACTACAAGAGCACCCTTGGCTACAAGCCCGGCATACATCTGACCCTTATAAGTTGCGCGAAATTCGGTACCATGAGGAAAGGCAACACCCTTACATACCCATGGGTTTCCGCCTGTCGTTTCGTTACCTGCTGTAGGCTTCGATGCTTGATCGTCAAGCCCAAGGAGCAGCCGAATTACGTCATTTTCGGTCATCGATTCAGACTCTCGGCGAACCGTTAGCTCTTTGAAGACTTCAAAATCAACTTCGATAGTTGCCATGACTCAGCCCCTGAACTCAGCTATAATAGTATTTATAGTAGCTTTTATAGCATTTATAGCAAGGAAGTTTTGAGTCTATGGGAGGATCTTTTTATTCGTGACGCCGCCAACATGTGCGGATACGGAATAGCAACGGAGCCGAAATGTAGCAGACGGACTTCCACTAGTGCAGAGCTCTCAATGCGGTTCATTGGTGCTGCGGGATGCCAAAGAGGGGATAGGAATGGATACAGTGTCATCCCAGAGGTCCTTGAATGAACGCCATCTGAAATTCATGTTTACCGCTACAGGAGGAATTCGAGGTTTCTCAGCTTTATAACTAGGAGTACACAGCCTCCAAAACTCGCTTTACCCGGTCTATACAATCAATCGCCTGCTTTCGTGAAAGAGGAAGCATACGCATCTTCTTGGTTTTCTCGGGGTGCATTACCTCATTCCCATACTCGCGAATTTTGTCCATGTCGCTGGCCACAAATGGAAGGATTTTACCGGCACGATCTATCAAGTACCCCAGCTTCATCGGACGACCTTTCCCAGACCTACCATCTTCATAGGCCTCGTATCCAAGACTGCTAGCGCGATCTATCAGAGCATATTCCATGACTCCACGTGACATGGCTGCAACGCTTTGCCAGTTTCCGAAGATGAACGACCGGTAAATCTCCTTGATTCTCACCCGGACGTGGTGTGGAAGCATATCCGACCGTCGACTTGAGACTAAGGGCTTTAATTCCTTCATATTCGCGTGCCACTCGTCCGGCTCGAAGAATTTGGCCGAAACAAGCTCCTTAATAGCGACCAATTCCTCATCCGCCATATACTCCAAATGTTCTGGCGGGTCATAATCAAGAAGGTCCTCCAATCGCTCCGTTGCGAGGTCAAATGCATCAAGAATCGGAGTCGATTTCTGAGAGGATCCGGACCAATCTCCGAGGGTCAAACCGCTCTCAGCCAACAAATCCTCAAGCGTGACTCCTTTCGCGTCCCCGAAGATCGCAATATTACGAATTACATCCGCACGGGGCTCGTACTCGCGCTCGAAAAAACTCAATAGAGATTTTGAGCCGCTAAATAACGGCACATCTGATTTTGCTACCTCGCCCTCTAACTCCTTGCGCACCTTTCTCGCGACGTGATCAATGCGCAAGAGTTTTCTTTTAATCAGTTCAACCTGACCCTTTTCCAGTGACGACAGATCAAGATCCTCAAGCGATGAGATCTTTAAGACCTCATTCAATTCTTGCCGGACGAACGCAAGGAGGTGGTTTATATCCATAATCTTTACCGAACATTCTAGCGTTCAGCTATGTGGCATGACGCATGCCCACGGTGGTCATGTGTTCAAAAAGTGAAAGCACCTATCTGACAACCTGAGACGAACTTCAATCGTTGTTCACCTTAAAGCTAAGTTAAGCGGTAATCGGGCGCTTCTTCCAGCTCAATTCTCTCAGAGTTGGGGAAAGAAGGTCGCTATGGACAAGGTCTACTCCCGAATCACTCGATTTCGGATTCCTCAAGTTTTTGGACTAACGATTTGAAAGCTCTCAAGTCGTCATCTCCAAATTGTCTTCGACTGGCCGGAAATTTGTCTGTGTCTTTGAAGGCGTCTCTTATTGTGTTCCAACGCACAGGCATAACGCGCCCATTTACGCTTTGTCGCTTGCCCCCTGAAATTCGAGACCGTATTTTACTTATCAACCGACCGTCCAGACCAATGGCATGATTGGTGTACAAAAATTCAGGCCCACTCAAATCTAGCAAACTAATGTCTTGGTCTATTTGCTCGTGTTCCGCCCGAATCTCAGTCAGTCGTGGAGGCTGACCAACCAGTTCGATTTGGTCCGAGTCGATATATTCCTCCCACTGAGCTTCGAGGGCTCTATCTCCAAGTTCTGAAGTGTAAACTGAAGGACTCGCAGAATAGGAAAGGACGAGCTGATTTTTGGCGCGCGTCATCGCCACATAAAAACGGGATAGGTCACGGAAACGCTCGTTAAGGGGCTTATGTAAGTCGGGGAGGGTCTGATCATTACAGTTGACGATAACCATCAGATCGAACTCAAAACCTTTCGTGTGCTCAAGATCTGACAAATAAATCTGGTCGTCGCCAATATTTGCAGTGTCATTAAGAACCGTCAAACCAGTGCGTTTGCCGAACTCTTGAACCTGATACAACGAGTAACCGCAGATCGCGATGCAGCATTTTTTCTCGCTCTCACCCTCCATGAACTCGTCAACGTAGGCCTTGGCGTATGCTATTTCCTCGGGCAGGCTGGCGGCCGACAGCAGCAGCGGGGTCGACCCAGAGAAGTTTGCGTACTCCGGGTCCAGTACCTCGAAATCCGGCGAGTCCAGCATCTCCTCAGTCAAATTGTTAAGGAGAACCTGGTGGGCTACCGAAAGAATTTCCCTTGAGTTCCGATAGTTCTTCTCAAGCTTGATTGATCGAGCCCCGGGTAGATCGATACCGGCTTGAGCAGCGTTGCCATGTTTTGCCTGGACCTGCTGAGCGGCATCACCGCAGAGGAACAGATCATCCTTATTTTGCTCAACGAGCCGACGAATTAATTGTAACTCAATCGTTCCTAAATCTTGCGCCTCGTCTACGAGAACAAATCGATACTCAGGAACGATTCTATCTAGGTGTTTCGATAATGCTGTCGACAAACCCAGATAGTCAGTCACGCCCACGTGGTGCATTTTATTTTCCCACGCTTCCAGGGCTTGAATTAGTAGCTGACGGTACCGTTGATCTAGCGGGAAGCTGCGCCCGCTGCGCTGCACCGTTAGGTATTCTTTCCGCTCGCTAGGCAAAAAAGCGCTTCGCATCCAATCAAACTCTTCACGGATATACTGCTCTGCATCGACACCGCGTGAGATAAGAGAATCATGTAAAGGAAGCAAGATCTCTGCGTCGTGGTTGTTCAGTTCACATCGGTAAAACTCGCGCCAAATTTCGTCAATATGTTCCTGGCTTTTCCATGTTACATCGTCGTATAGCCGATCGTTCTCTGGTTCAAATCGATGCAGTAGATCTTGGCAGAGCTTAAACAAAGGTCGCACTATGATGCGAGAAGAGACCTCTTCGGTCGTCGCAGCGGCTGTCATATCTTGGATCAGCCGGGCGAGTTGTCGATTGAGTGTGAGAATCAGGATTTTTTCACTTGGGTTTTCACGAGCGAGGCGGATGGCGCGCTGTACGATGACACAGGTTTTCCCTGACCCAGAAACACCAACGAGCTTCGCAGGGCCATTGAAGGAACGATCTACGATATTTTTCTGGTCCGGATGAAGATAAAGCATCCAGTCCATGTACTTTCCGTAGCGGGCAAAATGACCCAATACGTCCGGATAGTAAGGCTCGTCAGCAGAGATCTTTCGAATTTTATCGCTCTCTGCTAGCTCTGCGATCTGTTCGGGAGTGAGAGTTGCTATAGGCTTATTCTCGCCGAGGAAGAGGCGGATGGCATCCACTGCTTCCTCGCATTGATCGTCTCTAAGGAGAGTAAATACGTCTAAAACCGCATTGGAGCGCTCTGGATCCTCTATCTTAGCGGCGGTGGCGAGTATTTCATCCTCAGGTGTCGATACTTCTATCGATTCGATTTCTCGCTGCAAAGAACGTGGCAAAGACTCCACCAAACGATCGAAGTATTCGGTTGGTTTAATTAACTCATAAAGCTCACCGGCAATTGGTTTAGGTAGACTGTAGGGAGACGCAGTTTCATGGTCACGAACCAGTCTCATTCGGTTAACGCTAAGTCGACCGCTCTTGTCAGTGACAAGGGTACTGCCCCGGTTTTTGTTCAGCCATCGGTCGCAATCATCATGAGTGCCTGCATAACATAGCAGCACGACACCACTATCTTGGATAGTGATCAGTCGTACTCCGCCGCCCAAATCGTATTTAACGCACTTATCAATCCTGCTCTCGCCGTAGTTGGTGGTTTTGAGGCCATCAAACAGTCCCGCCTCACCAAGAGATGCCCTCCCCAACACAGCTCTTATCTTGTCTGCCGATTTCTGGAACTTGCCACCTCGACGTGTCAAATCCACAACGCTTCTATCAAAATCTTTGTAGGTCGCGACTTCTAGCGGCTTAGGTACTGCTGCAAGCACCGCATTGTTGTTCTGTATCACTGTGAAAGCTCCTTCTGCGCTATATTCAGCTTGTCCTTTTTTCGGAATAACCGAGGTTGGTGCTTCTGAGGTACCGGACAGCAGCCTAGCATTTTCTTGGAAATTGCAGGTCGCCGATGCGGTAGATGCCTGATAGCATTACACAAAAAGGAAATGTACATGTCTTGGCAACGGACGGAAAGCACTACTCCGAGGAATTCGAAATAGACGCAGTCAAACTAGCTGTATATTCCAATCTCAGCCGGATCTGACACAGAGTCATGCTCGAGCTTCAAACTTACTAGCAGTTGGCGACATTTCAGCATGAGCGTAAAGCAAGACAATCTTCCCTCTGAGCGTTTCACTGATGACCAAATCAACGCAGTAATAAAAAATGCGATTGAAAACGGGGCCAAGCGCTACATACAAGGCTGCGAATCGCGAGTGGATGACTTTGTCCGGCGGCACTACTCATTTCGGGGCTCCCTGGGAATTCACGCCCACGCGGTGGGATGGGACGTGATTCGGGTACCAATCAACATTATTTGGTCGTTGGTGAATATCGTTCTTGCATTTGTAGGAATGTTAGCCGGTTTAGCGCGTCTCAAAAAATTAAGGGCTTGGATCAACCAAATTCCACCCGGCCTCGAAACCGACATGGATCGTCAGATCAGTTGGCTCGTCGTTACAGAACTACTCCAACTGCCTCACGAACACGGGGGGAAGCGCAGCGAACACGATGCGTTGATGGAAGAAATCGTCAAAGATCCTTCGCTGCGACTTTTACTGGACAAAAAGCTCGATGCATTTGTCGCTCTCTCAAAGCAACCTGATTTTGAGAAAAGGCTTAAAGCCAAACTGGGCGAATACGGAGCAACTCGGACCGCTTCCGCTGACCTCGCGGGTAATGCCGTTTTGCTTGTTACGAGCAAGATTGCAACTGGCCAAGCCGCGTTTGGAACACTCGGTGCTGGAACAGCAGCTTCTGCGGCCTTGGCGCATTCTATTGCGGCGTCTAACTTCTGGCTGGGCTCTGCAATTGGATCTTACTACTATGCTCTTGTGCCGGTTACTGTTTCACTGCGTTTGCTTATTGCCGTGACTGCGTTGATAGCTGTAGTTCTAGCCCTGATATCTACGTTCATTGGGATACTTACAGATCCTCTACAGGCGAAATTGGGCGTTCATCAACGACGCCTTCGAAAACTTATTGCGGCGGTCAAAGATGATTTACTCGGAGCTGAATCAAATTTTGAGCTCCGTGAGAAGTACATCGGCAGACTCTTCGACGTAATTGATGTACTGACTACAGTTGGCCGAAAGATGTAAGCGGATTATTCAATGTAGTTAACTGTTTTAAAAACGTACGTGGAAAAAGGGTAGAACCCCAGATCTGAAGGTTTGAGCATAAAGCCACTGGACGAATACTTCTCCTGAGGCAGGAGGAAACCCTTGTCAAGAAATCAGGGGTCAGCGGGCCATAGCAGCTACCACGTGTTCTGACAGATTAAGTAGGGCTGCAATGAGTTTCAATCGAAAATGCGGGCCAACCAATACGCGGTGCCGCCAGGGTCTGATAACCCAAACATAAAACGTCGGGATGCCATTGAGTCAAAACGATCGGATCGATCTATGGTAGCGCCGATGCCAATGCGAAGGCGGTTTCCAAGAAAATAAAAGCCAACGTCTACCCCATGGGCATATTCGCTTCCATTTGTGTATTGGTTGTACCGGCTGAACGAGACATCAAAGCCCGACCAAACGAATTCCTCTTTGAACAGTCGAAAGCCAAGGCCGGTTCCCCAGGCTGGATCGCGGCCACGCTGGTCGACGAGCAGGGGTAAGTTCACAAAAACCTTTTTATTCGATTTAAAAACAACGCCAGGCTGCCAGACCAAATCATAGCCTCCGTTACGCGAATCGATACTCATATGACTTGGTAGTAACTGTGCGACTCGGTATCCAAATTTTGGCCAGAAGTTACCGGGTGGAAGGGTGTTTGGCACTTTCGTGTGGAGCCCAAAACCCAGCACGTTAAGTCCAAGATTTGAGGTGGGAACTGTAGCCATCGAGAAAATATCGACAGCCATTTCACCCCTGCCATCCTTTTGAAACTCATTCAGTGAATCCTCAATTGCCCACGCCCACCAGGTGAGGTGGGTCTGCAAGTCTCTTAATCCACGTCGTGGGTGTGCCATGAGGTTCTGGAAGGTTTCATCAATGAAATAAGAGTTCAGATAGAGTCGCTCCTCACCGCGGCCTGCTTCCCCTCTTCTACAAACCGTTACTCCCGTATCGGAAAGTGCCTGCCACTCACTTAGATCCCAGTCGACAAGGCAGCTGGAAACTGAATTCCAATTTACAGTTTTCAGACCAAGCGAGGGAGCGACCAATTCTCTGATCTGAGGATCAGCCTCAAATTTTCGTTTGATTTTGCTCAGAAGGCACACAAACCCGTCTTTGCTGGCGACGTCAGGGAGAAGTGAGTGAGCTTGCAGCCAAGAAGGACTCTTGACAGCTACGTCGCAGGCTTTTTTGATGGTTTCAGTTTCAAAGGGAGGTGCGTCATTCTCTTCATTTGCAGTTACTTGGATCTCCTGCAATGAGTTTTGAATAGCCTTTAGGAGAGCGAGTCTGAATACCTGACTGACGGCTGAGTTTTCAGGCTCTTTTGCCCGCATTGGTTGTCGAATTCCGAATTGCATAGGTTCATGACCAGTAGGTGGCCCGCCTCAGATTGTTCAAGAAGCTCGGACGAGCCAATCCAATCAGTCACACAACGATCAAGAGCATCATCGAGGTAACCTTTGCAGACGTAGTTTGACGCATAGAAAAATAGTCCGTCATACACCCCTGCATAAAAATCGTGTTCCCGCAGTGGTCGGCCCATGAAGGCCCCGAAAGCTTGGAGATGATCCGCCGCGACGCGGGGGTATCGGTCTGTGGCCTGGAGGGGAGCGTCGACAGATCCATCATCGGGAATATCGACAAGATAGCGCCCAGTCGTAAACAGTTCGTATTTTCGGGCACTGCTGGCGGTATTGCTCAGCATACCTATCAAACCCTTAATACCAAAGTGCTCGATTCCGCTGGTTCCGCTCTTCTCTTCTTGTACACTCAAGCGACGACGATCCTGATCAATGTAGATCGTGTGATCAAGGTCAAGACGTTTTGAGTGCAACTTTGCCAAGTCTAATGAAAGGGACAACGGTTTGTTATCGAACACTCCACCGTCAAGTAACCATTGCCAGCGAGTTCCTGAGTTATCTTCGCCCTTTGAGGCCTCGCCCTGTTCTGGATTCCGCGGAGCGTTATGAATTTTAAGCTCCATCCTAACTGGTGAAAACGCGAAGGGAAACGCGCTAGAGGCGGACGCAATTTTCATGACGGTTGTGACTGGAACAATAGTCGTGTTTGCAGCAGGTAGAGGTTCTGCAAAGACTCCTAGGCGTTGAAAGGCCTCCTCTGCCTTACCTTGATCTACATCCAACAGTTTAAAAGAGCCATTGCCAGAGTGATTAGTAGTAAACCTAAACACAATTGCCTGACGCTGAACTTCGGTTGATATAGCGCTTTTGGGCAGCGTATATTCGACCGGCGACATCGATGTGACAGTGACGCCGAGATCAACCGTACAATTCGATCTGAACAGTTCAGGTTGATTTAAAGCCATTTCCACCCTCTGACGGTGGGTGGGGTCGTATTTGGGATTCTTTGGATTGAGTTTAACTAGCTCTTTGCCGTCTTTCTTAGGGACGGTTTCGGGGGCTTCAAAGTAGTATCGTTGAAACAGTGATGGAAAATCTGAAATGGCCGTGTTTTCTCTGAATGATCTAGACTCTTTTTGCTCTTTGCGTTCAGCATCTTCTTTTAACTCCGACCGTATTTTGGACTCTGCGTGCCACATCATCTGATAAGCGGCATCTACTGAGCCAATCCTTGTCATGAGTTGCTCTATACCTGTTGTGGTCCAGAGCTCCCAGAGCAGGCTCTCTTCAGGCCTAGACGGAAACTCTTTCTTGCACCAATCGATTGCACCGAGGATGGCGTTCACATTGCCCGCTGACGCTCCCGTGAAGTTAACGAGATCTGATTTTCCGTCATTCCGGGCCGCAGCCAGAATGGCCCAAGTGCTTCCAGCCTGATATGACCCAAAACTTATGCCGCCGCTGACCACTAACGACAGGTTTTGAGAGGAGTAAACTTTCCCGGAGGCCAGTAACAATGCAGTAAACAAATAAAGTAACGAGCGTTTTAGACGTGCTATCCGATCTATCACCTGTTTAGCTCCCTTAAACAGTGCTGCACTTTCCAATTGACTTTATTGATAGTTTACTTAACGAACTATGTCCAATCTGATGTAACGAATCTCATCAATGGCGAGATGATAAGCGGTTTGAGCTATGGGGCATGTCATCATGAACGCGATATGCCGTTTTGGCACTGGGGATGCTACTGATGGGCTGCCACACCAGGCATGACGCTCCCGAGCATAAAATGGAGAAACCTTCAGAGTCTTTGGTCGAGCATTCTTAGTCTCCGCTTTGCGACCTAACGCAACAAAGCCTAGTTGATTGGGTTTAAAAGGGGGCGGCAGAAACCCACCTTTAGAACCAATCGGGACTTAAAACACTCTTAATACGGGCAGATCAAATGTGATGGCGAAAAACCAAGCGTTGGTTTTTTTATTGTCTGAAACAGTGATGTTCGTTTGATACCCGCCGAGTAAAGCGACTGGCGCTCTATCAAACGAATAAGAGAAAAAGTAACTTGGCGCGAGTATGTCGTCAAAACTTGCACTGTAATCATTATCGGACAATTCATTAGTGATGTAAGAACCGATATCGACAGGTGCATAGTTAACGCCCAATGCGCCGCCCGTGTGTACCGTCCAGCCTTCAGGCGTCCTGAACTTTGCTAATTTCAGCTCTACACCCACGGGGCCGAAAAACCGAATATCGCTCTCGTCAGTAATGAATCGGTGGGCGCTGGGACCATAGTATGATGAAATGTAGATGTCCCATCCTACCGTCCAGTTTTCGTACGGAATTGGATCAACAGATTCGCCAGGAGCGGCCGACACTGGTACATAGTAATTGGCGTATAGCCCGCCCGGGAGTCTTTTGTCGTTATAAGCACCCTGTGAATCGACGTACGTATCTAAAGCATTCACGACTCCATCTGGATTCTTACTTTCGCCTGCGTCAGCCAAGGCGGCAAAGAACAGGCCGACACGCTGGAATTTAGCGTATCTTGGGTAGTCCTCATCTGTTGAAAAACCTGCGATGCGGTCAATGCCTGTTAATAGGTGATGAACTCGGGTCGTGTATGAAAGAGCATCATCGTTGAGTTTCTCCAGCAAAAGCAATTGGTCGATGATATTGGTAAGGCTCAACTTGCTCTTCGGATCTTTTACATTCTTCTCCTCTTTCTGAGCAATTTCCTCCAATTTCGATTTGAACATTTGCAAGCTTTCTACGGTCGACACAACTGTAAGGTCGGGATTCATTGCATTTTTTTTGAAGGCCTGCATGTTCTCAGCTTCAACAATTAACTGCGGACAGGTGTCTGCGGTTGTTTGCAGAAGAAAATTCTCCGAACCGTCTCCTTTGATGAATTTCTCTAGCTTATTTTTGAGCTCTGTCCTCTGGTTTTCGGCATTGCCGCTATTCTCGATGGCTCTAATTTCCTCTGGCACACATTCACCGAAGAATCGAGAAAATGCCTCAATATCCGCTTGGATGGAGTCCTGCACGAGAGGCAATAGCGCTTTAGCGCTCATAAACTGGTAGGTTTTGATGCCGCTTGCTGTGAGAGGAAAAAATCGCTCTACTTCCTCAACATCTGCTGCTTGTTTAAGGCCGTTGCTGAGGACAATGTTTTCGATGCGAGACGCATTCCATTGGGCAAAACCCTTTATGATTGTGCTAGAAAAAGATTCGGCGGTACCGGTTTGCGAATGCACATTCGAAGCAGCGAAAAAAAGAAAGGCAGAAAAGAGTAAAACGTGCGCGATTTTAATTAGCATTTTCATAAAAATTCCTTTTATAAACCCATGGCTCCTTCCACACCTTTTATACCAATACATCAGAATGAACAAAAAATAAACAATTTTGTTCGCGCGGGTTGTTATTGAAGCTACAAATAAAAGTGTTTTGCTCACCTCGGTGGTCAACGGGATGATTAAAAACCAAGTTTGAGTGAAGTAGCGCACCCATGTTCCGCCTGGCTCCAGATAGGGGTAGGCCAGTGGGAGGTAACAGCCCTACAGGAGCATCGCCACCTCGGAGGAATCGATGCGGTCGTTCTTGGTCTTACCGCCACGGATGGGGCCCGCCTTTAGTGCGCCTGTCTCAGAATGAAGTTGATGCCATGGTCTTCAAACGGTTCAGAGACCCACTAGCAGAAATTCATGTATTCAACACCCACGACCAGGTCTTTGCGCAAGCGCTCCGGCAGAGACGACAACGGTTCCGGGCGGACTTTGATTTCTTTGGGCAGCAAAACCTCGCCCTGCTTGTCGATGCTTTAGATTTACAGGCTGTGGGCGTGCCAATCGATTCCACAAGAACGACGGTGGGTGCTATGTTAAAAGTTCATAAACTTTTTCCTTTGTGGTGCATGGTCAACGGGGCGCCTACTGCGCAGTGCTCCGTTGGCGTCCAATAACACTGATGTCAGGCGTCACTGCTATCTGACCTATACAGACGAGACGAGGCAATCTCAATGGAACCTCAGATATTTGCCGCAATAATTGGAGCCGTGGCAACCGTTCTTGCGGCACTTATGGGGCATTGGCTTGGCAGGCGTCCTCCCAAACAGGACCCCAGGGATTCTTCAAGTCCATATGCAAAGCGCCGCTCGCATCGGTACGATGTATTCGTGTCAGCGCCACTGGCGGCGTTTGACAGTGATGATGAGATCAAAGAGGACCATGACAAGGTTGCAGCCGTTGTCAATTACCTCGAGAACAGCTTGGGATATCACGTCTATTGGGCGGGAAGAAAGATTGAACAGAGAGCCGATTTCGATGACGGGTCTCTTTCGGCAAACGATGATGTAGAGGCGATCAGAGATAGCCGATGCTTTCTCTTACTATACCCAAAACCAATTGCATCGAGCGTTTTGTTTGAGGCGGGAATAGCGCTCCAAAATTGCCTTGTCTCGATCTACATTGCACCAGCTCGAGAGAATCTCCCGTTCCTAATGAGGCACGCGGCTGAGGCCTTTAATAACGTCAAAATATGTGAATCAACGCTACCGGATGAGACGATCAGGTTGTTTACTCAACGTGGCAAAGATTTCTTTGAGCAGCTGAAACAGAAATCACGTCAGTGATGGGCTTAGTTTCCCTGAGCGACGCCGCGTCTCGACGATTTCGATTGAGCGCAGTGTGAGGCCTAACAGAAGCGATGAAACGGGTTCTACCCGTTACCGCGCAATTTCTAAAAGGTAGGCTTGGGTGTGACACGCTTACCAAGAGAAGTTCATTTTTCAGTTTTAGATGGACCAAAATTCCATGTTCAGAGTAATTCCGTTTTCTTTACAACTGAAAAACAGGCCATTCCTGACATGGTTTGATGTCCAGACGCTTGCTCAACACTTCCCCTGGCAAATCACTCATCCGGCTACAAATTCGTTCGGTTTTTCACTCCCTAAGTTCCCCTAAGTTCCGAAACCGAGGATAACGCAACTAACGCTTTACCTACCCTCTTTTTGGTGCTAAATCTGTTCACCTTCATAAATAACCTAATGTTTTAATTTAGCTTTTTAGAAAATCTCGTGCTATCCATGGAAAGTCATGAGAAATCTCGCCTAATCACGGTCACCCAAAATCCCAATTTTGGTGACCCCGCCGCAAGTATCTGATTTCAAAGCCCACCAGATCTCACCTTAACGTTGGACTGACACACCCGTGCACTCAAGTTAGCGGATTTCAGGAAAAGGAGCACCACAGTGTCAGGCAAAACCGTCAACAGCGCCATTCTGCTGCTGGTCATCGGCAACGCC
>Ga0208316_1001264_pt1 | contig 15614 bp, 19 predicted proteins | sample MalvireepMed_231_FD_184240 | JGI IMG/M metagenome (GOLD analysis project Ga0208316, IMG submission 184240) | Marine viral communities from the Global Malaspina Expedition - Malaspina viral metaG DeepMed_231 (SPAdes) (version 2) | ecosystem: Environmental > Aquatic > Marine > Oceanic | place... | reverse complement strand
ACTGTATACAGGAGCATAAAGAACAATCCTACAATAAAAGTCTCTGACCAACTTACTACTAATGAACTTGATCAGATGTATCGAGAAGCAAATGGAAGCTTGGAGGTTCGACTATGAAGTGCCCTCACTGTCATGAACACATCGATAATAGTGAATGCGCTGCCTCTATGGGGAGGGTAGGTGGAGCAGCTAAATCTGAAGCTAAGATCCAAGCTTCAAAAGTAAATGGACGTCTAGGAGGAAGACCTATTAAAAACTGTAAAAGGTGTGGCAACCCTAGTCTTAAAATAATTAAGAAGATGCCAAGGATTTGGTATTACGAATGTTCAGATTGTGGAAATGAGCAGTTCGTTGAAAAGTTCTGATATAAATCCCCAAAATCATTACCGTTTACTCTTAACTACCTCTATTTAAAGGAGTAATATACGGTAATGGGCTGTTACCGTTCTGTTACCGTTTACCGTTCGGACGGTAAAACGGTAATAGGGCGTTACCGTTTTAACTTGTTAGTTTAAAAAGGGTAAGGGGGTGAACGGTAAAGAAATCGGTATTCACTTTGGAGAGGATTAGCCATAAGCATGATGTCACCCCTTTGAAGTCTTTCTATCCTCTCCAATTAAATTGACAGAAAGTTGGTAAACCTTTATTGTAGGGGAGGAGTTGATTTTTCTCTCCGTTGACTCCCAACGCCGATTACCCCATCAGTAGATCATATCCTCCACTGATGGGGGATTGGCAATATTACGATGAAGTTACTCGTTTGTATTGACCACGCCTGGGTTTCTCAACCAAACCGGCATCAATCAACTTGCCTAAATGAATCCTGATAGCCTTATCGCTGGTAGCACTAACCTTCTGGTCATGCTGGGCAGCATCGACTATCACTGCGAGTGGTGTAGCCTCAATGCCAACGTGTTCGTAGATTGGGAGTGCGGCAGTTAGTTGTGACTCGTCAGACTCTACTTTGAAGAATCCATTGTCATCCTTTGATAAATCAATGATTACATCTGGAAATGTTGGACCTCGCAAAGTCATAGTATAATTGCTACCATCTGATTGCTCTAGTATTGCCTTGGTACTAGTCAGCCCCTGCACAACATGACTATGAGAGATAAGATCAAATGGGTCATTAAGTTTTTCTCTGAGTTGTTTATTGGGATGCCAAACGAGAATAGTAGTTAGCTTATGATGTACTGCCCATTCAGCCATAACACCCATACCGCCAGCTACGGATGCACTCTGGTTCAAGTTGGCACAAGGTACGAACCTTTGTGCAACATCCACAACTACAGTATCCGGTTCGTGAATTTTGACCATAGAATCCAGCCATCGAAAACACTCTTTCCTATTTTCAACGTTAGCTAATTTTCTATTGATCTCATCATCATAACTCTCTGCTGAACCTAACTCAGCAGCCCCTAGCGAGATCTTTGAAAACAGAGGCCACTCAGGTATGTTTCCCTTTGCAAAAAGCCCCTGGTAAGCCTCCTGACGACGATCTGTAGCTAGATAGAGTAGCTTGCCCAGCTTGGATCTATATGTATTTAGAATCTGAAACAGTGCATGGGTTTTACCCACTCCACTGCGACCACAAATTAGATGTAATTCGGAAGGAGTAAGATAACGGGTAATATCTAAATCAGTCAAGGAGGCTCATCATAACACAGCCACTACCTCCAAACAAACCGTCAAAATTTTTTATAATTCCTGTTGACAATCCCCCACAAGGAGCGTATCGTCCATATAGGAAGGAAGGCTAACGTGAACATTATTAAAGAGAAAGAGGCCAAACAGGTCGAGCTGAAAGCTCAGAAGTTTACCTCGCACTCCGAAATCGCTTGCACATCATTCTGCCCCCTCAAGGGTTACTATCAATACCTTGTGGACGGGACTGGTATTCAACAACGATCAATATCATCTGGATTATTTGGTGGTAGTATCTATCACGATCTCCTTGGCTGTAAAGCTGACGGTCAAACTCCTATAGCCAGTTGGGAAAATGAAAATGAACCTGAAACCTGGGATGTTGATGGCCTGATGGTCAGTGCCATTGGCAATGGGGCTGATGCCTTATGCGTGTTCTCATTCACGAGCCTCATAGCAAGAGTTCAAGCTGTTCATACCTCCATTGCCAACAATCGTGGGATGGACGGTAATATCGATGAGCAGCTTGCTCTTGCTGAAGCCCAGTTCTGGGTATTCTACAAGGTACGATTCCCACAAATAATAACTGAGTACAATGTACTTGCGGTTGAAGAAGAATACCCCATACAATTAGATGAAGACATTGTGCTAGGGACTAAGCCGGACTATATACTTCGATCCAAAGCTGATGGACAGTTGATGGCCGGCGAACAGAAAACGACTGGAGTATGGTTTGATAGTTACTTTGACGGATGGCGTTACAGTGCTCAGACTGCAATCGAATGTTTGGGTATCGAAGATCGCTACGGAGAACCTTGCGACACTGTAGTAATGGAGTTCCTATATAAAGGAAGAAAATACCAAGGTGAAGTGACCTCACCATTAATACGCGGTTATAGTAATGGAATTGAATGGTCCCATGAGTCCACCCGCAAAAAAGGGTGGGAAGCAAAAAAAGTGTGGGAAGAGATGGAAATTAAAGATTGGATTGATAAACTGCCCTTGGAGGTATTAGTCAATCACCACCAAACCAGAAGTATTCATCGTTCAAAAGCTGAATGCACACGTTGGTTAGACCAAGCACGACGCAAAGAACGTAGAAAATTGACTGCAATGCAAAGTGGGGAAGGGTCAGATAATTGGAAAGAATTTTTTGAGGGTCGCTGGGATGCTGATTGCTTCAGCAATAAGTACCATCAATCCTGTACCTTTCTACCGCTATGCTATCCACCAGGAGAATTAACTCCGCAAGATTTACTAGATAATGGAGAATTTGTGAAACGAGAATCGCATTATGATTTAGAGCGTAGCGTGTTACCTTCACCCATTAGTTGTAAACCACATGCATGATTTAGGTAACATGCGCTACGCGCATGGGAAACTCTCTATGCTGAACACAGGAACCGCATCGGAACAACAGTTTGAAAGGATGGAGTCAAAATACCTGTGTAATACCATAGTGCAAGCTTCTCCTTCCCATCATAGCTCTGAGGTGATTGGAAACCACTCAACTATGGCTGAACACAACTGTGAAACGACCGATACAGAGGATCTGTCAATGTTTAGAGAGTTTCCTTATAATTTTGAGAGGGCTATTTCACTCCATCAGGGTTTTGTCACCCACGTCGAAAATATTGACTATGACCCTCTCAATAGTTTGATGGGAAGAGATTATGACCACAATCTGAATGTTACCCTAAGGGCAGGTGATCTCTTCCCTCAAAAGAAGGGGACCACGGAAACCATCAAAGCCTTGTTACCCATACTGACGATCCTCTTTCCCATGTCCACCTATTTAAAGAGAGGTCTTTCTTGTAGTGTTATACCACTAATAATGTTCCCTCTCTCAAATGTGACCATATATCGAATGTTACCCAGAGGAGCTCTGTCCACTTATTTAAAGAGAGGGTCACAGTAGAAGTGTTACCCAAGCCCGTTTTTTCCCTCTCTCAACAGGGATGGTCAAACAGGATTTGTTTACCAAGACCTAGTATTGCCATCTCAGGGGATGGTTGATGACACCAAGCGACGAATGTTACCCAAAAGGTAGGCTTAAACTCTTCAATCATCCCCAAACTAAAGGAGAAAAATGAAACAATTAATTTCTATCCTTATTATTTCAGCTTTGATGTTACCGCTTGTTGGTCAATCAGATAAAGATCGTTACCTGGGTAAACTCAGTAGTAATCGATACCAATCTGATTCAACAGCAAGCAAGTCCAGTCCTCTTTGGAGGAGTCCATATAGCATAACATCCAAAAGTAGGTACGCATCCAAAGGTAATTCACCTGTGATCATAGGTAAAGGTGGTAAATACCTTGGAAGATTGAATAAGAATAGATATGATCCTGATTCAATAGCGAACCCATATGGACGCTATGGTTCAAAATATTCACCCGATAGCGTCAACAATCCTTACGGTAGATACGGAAGTCGCTATAGTAATGAGAGCGTCAAGAATCCTTATGCAACTGACGCCCCTAAACTGTTTGCTCCAAGGAGATCTAGATGAAAGAAAACGAAGAACCCAGTGAGGCTTTAGTTGTTCAACCCGTGGAGTTGGGCACATTGGTTGCCTATACTCCGCAGGAGATGGTGCAGCAAGCCTCTGAAATGGCTGGGGTACTCAAGGATGTCATCGCAAAACGAAGGCTATACACCAACATCAGGGGTAAAGCTCATGTGCGATGCGAGGGATGGACAACGTGTGCTGCTATGCTTGGGGTCATCCCGCGAGAAGTAAGTAACATTGAATTAGAGGACGGCAGCTATGAGGCTGTTGTTGAATTAGTCCGAATTAGAGATCAAGCCGTCATCGGTCGGGCATCTGCTGTGTGTGGTATGGACGAAGCCACTTGGAAGACTCGTGCAAAGTATGCAAGGAAGTCTATGGCTGCTACTCGTGCAACTGGAAAAGCCTGTCGATTGTCATTTTCTTGGATTATGGAACTGGCTGGCTACGAAGTCACACCAGCAGAGGAGATGTAGATGCTCGAACAGATGAAGGCGATATTACATAAGTTAGCCATTGTCGTGGCTGAGATGGTCAGGCGGGTGCTTGACCTGGAAGAGAGAGTCAACAAAATAGAAGAGGGAAGAAAGAAATACACCCTCAAGAAAGGAAAGAAAGATGGACATAATTGATGTACAGGGTTTATCAGTTGAACCAATTCCAGAGGATATGCAAGGAACCTACGGTTCTGAGTGGAGGGAACAACCAGAGTTTCCACCAGTCCATCCTCCTGGTAAGGTGGATGCTTTAATCGTCAGTGCGGTTAATGACATCCAAGAATTTGGATCAGACAACCAATGGATCAAGGTTAGCCTAAACTTCGGGATACCGGAGGGTCGAACCATTGTTACCTACCAGGAATTGATGCCCTGGAAACGGCGGAACACTGGGTCGTCGGAGATTGATGACCTCTTCAACGCAAGTGGTTTCAATACTCCACCAAGAAACCACGCTGAGATCGGAGATCGGATAGCGCAACTGTTCAAGAATCAAACGCAGTTTGGTGGGCAGGTTGATTGGCTAGCTGAATGCCGTAGTTGTCGGGATGCAGTGCTACTCGAACTAACCGGTCAACCCACTACTGAAGAGGGTTGGGAGTTCGTCCGCAATATGGATGGCGGTGAAACGAAGAACGAAATCTACAATTCAACGAGAAAGGCTCGACAGAAGAGCAAGTCATTCTCATTTTTCCCTGAACGTAACGATCTGCGTATTGACAGAACTGAATGCCCAGATTGCCAAGCTGAGATCAAAGCTAAAACGTACATCCGACGTTTCCTAGCTCCATGATCTATGTACTGGTTGGAAGGGGTAGCCTTGGATCATATGAGTAGTGATACCCATTTGAGGCTCTATCCATGAGCTACCCCAAAAAGGAGGATAAAATGTCACGCAAAAATAGTCCTGTGTATTTGGTTGAGGGTTTGAATCCTGTGGGTGGACCCTTTGAAACTGTGGATGAGGCCGTTGCTACAGCTCGAAAAGATGATCGGGACAACCTAACACCGATTAGAGTTTTCGATTCTGTCGTCAAGGAGCGAATTATCAAAATTAAACGGGTGGAGTATGATGTCAAAACGTCTTAGTCTAGTTGCACTGCTGCTCGTTGTGATCGCAATCCTCGTGGTTGGATCGCAGTTTTTGAGCACACAGATTGACGGCTTAGATCAGGCTTTGGAAAGAAACAAGTCGTTGAAAGCTGAGAACGAACATCTAACTTATATTCATAGCCTCTCAGTAGAGTTCGGATTTGATCCTCGAATAGTTATGGTTGTGGATGATCTATCCCGTCGGTACGTGGTAGAGGATGTTGCCTATCGAATGCTCAATCGTGAGATGATGACCTATCTATTCTTAGGTCTTATCTGGGCAGAGTCGAATGGTCGGCCTAGTGCGGTCGGCGACAATGGTAAAGCCCTTGGACTCACTCAAATCTGGCTCTCTACCGCGCATCAACACAACAAGGAGATAACCGAAAACGATCTCCTCACGATCAATGGGAACCTGGAGATGAGCTTTGCCCATGCTGATTGGTTGTTACGGAAGTATCGAGGTAATATTGCCTTGTGGCTCTATGGTTGGAATCGTGGGGCGGGCAAGGTAGATGAGTTGATTCGTTATGGTGGTCAGATAGAGAATGGTTATGCAGAGAAAGTCTACATGGCTGCTGAATTGATCAACGGAAACTTAGATAAAAGATGAAGCCTGGATGGCGCCAGTGTGAATTGTATGACCATTGTTGGATTGATCCCAATGGAAAACATGTACCTTATTATGAGCGTGAACTAGTCTCTGAACACGTTCCTGCCAAATCTGTTGATGAAATGGATGAGTATGTTGCAGGGTTGTGTTATCGAGCACTTGTCGAAATGAAATCGGACGATCTGGATGACGGCTGACGAGATCAAAGTTATCTGTTTTTTAATCGGAATGTATATCGGAATATGGATTTTATCACGTCAGTCGTAGTGTCCCTCCTAATTGGTTTTGTTTGTGGCTTTTTGATAGGCTACACCTATCGTTCAGATCAAATAATTGATGCAGACCATCAGGAAGTGGATTCATTACATGAATCCAAAGCAATTTTAAGAGCAGCAATGGCGACTGAACGGCAGCGTAATGAGAGGTATCCTGATTGGTATGTTCAAGCCGGAGCATGGCTATCAAAGGGGCGACCATGAAGTATTTCATCACTGTAACTGTATTGCTTGTCCTACCATTGTTTATTTCTCTACGTGAGATTAAAAATCTATCTGCTACTAAGAATGTGTGCCGTTCGCATGCTTGTGGTTGTCGAGGATCAGGGTGTGATTCAGACTGCAAAGGACCGGCGCATTGTAATGGACATTAGATGCTCGATAAGCCACCGAAGAATGCCGGTTACCTTTTCCGAAATCTATCCTGCAAAGGCTGCTTACTTGAACACAAAGGAGCCGGATTTTCTCAACCAGATGGATCAGGCCGAAACGATGTCCTCTTGGTTGGAGAAGCACTGGGTAAGACCGAATCATATACTGGGAAACCATTTGTCGGGGCTGCGGGTTATCAACTCAATCGCACACTAAAGCGAACACAGCTTAATCGAGATGACTTTAAAATATGGAATATCATAGCGTGTAGGCCACCGAATAATCGATTAGTCGGGACGCCGTGGCACGATGGTGCTATCGATCAATGCCGTCAATACCTAGAACGAGTAATTCTCGACATGAAGCCCAAGGTCATCGTGCCTATGGGTGGAGTTGCTTTGACGTCGATCCTGGGTATAAATGGAATTATGGATCGACGGGCACCAAAGAGAGGGTATGTTTATGATCTGGAAATATTTGGACACTCATGTCTCGCGCTGCCAACGATGCACCCCAGCTACGTACTTCAGGGGAATGCTCCACTCACTTGGGTCCAGCTCCACGACCTCAACAAAGCTGTCCATCTGGCCTCCAACGGCGAAGAGCCTTACCATCCTGAGTATCTTATGCATCCATCCAGAAGTGATGTTAATCTATTTGTTACTAAAGCTGGGGAAGCGGTTGGGGATGACACATGGCTCACAGCAGATATCGAGACAGCACGACACACCCATGAAATAGAGCGGATCAGTTTCGCTTACAAAGCCGGTCATGCAATCACCCTACCCTGGAAAGATGAGCACCTCGACAACATACAAAAGCTATTCCAACTATCCTTCCCCTTCCTAGTTTTCTGGAATGCTCCATTTGATGTTCCCCGCCTGAAAGATGCAGGCATGGTACTCAAGCCAAAGATCTACGACGCCATGCAATCGTGGCATTTTCTCCAGTCTGACCTTCCAAAAGCTTTAGGGTTTGTCTCTACATTCTTTACACCCTTGCGAGAATGGAAGAGTATCTCTGATAAAGAGCCGGAGCGTTATTCTTGCATAGATAGTGACGCAGCCATCACAAATTGCTATGGTATCCGAAAAAAGTTAACTGAGGAAGGCCGTCACGACGATTTCTTGAGGCGTCAAGGGTTACAGGTAGCTTTAAATAAAATGTCTGCCAGTGGCATCCTAGTGGACGTAACGGCGAAAAAGCGATTTAAGGACCGCTTAGGTACTGAAAATGAGGCTTTACAGGCTGCTTTGCAGTCTCATATCCCAAATGAGATAAAACCAGTCGAAGAACGACGGGTTATCAAGCAAAAGATAACCTGTTGGCGTTGTCGAGGGGTGGGGAAAGAGATAGACGTCAAGTATATGAAGGTCACTTTCAAATGGCTCAAGGAGAATCCTGATGAAGAAAGAGACTGGATATATACCATCGATCCGTGTGTGTTATGTGATGGACAGAAGACTATTACCAGGAACCTACCGGCCTCAGAGGGTCTGGCGCTAAATGGATACACCGCAGTGGAAACCTCCGCTGGGTGGCGTTGGCAGAAAACCAAACCCTTCCTTACCAACTCCAAAGACCAAGTACTGAAATACATCCAACACAATAATCACCGTGTCGCTAAAAACAAAGGCAAGGATACTACCGAAGAGAAAGCTCTAAGAGGATTGATCCGTCGGTACAAGAAAGATCCTGTTTATCCATTGATCCTAAAGATACGGAAGGTGGACAAGTTGGTCAACACCTACCTGGGTCCGACCTACACACCGGACGAGGATAGCAGGTTGAGAACAATGTACACTCAGAATCCTGCTAACGGCCGACTGTCCAGTCGGAATCCAAATCTACAGAATCTACCGAACCCCAAACGAGCTGGGGCCGATCAGATGAAAAACCTCTTGGAGTTCCGGCGAATGTTCGTGGCTTCTCCAGGTCACAAGCTAGTCGCCATTGATAAGAAGGGATTCGAGGCTGTCATCACAGGCTGGTTTGCTAAGGACGATGACTATATTCGGTGGGCAAGCCTTGGAGTACATGCAATCTTGGCGTGGATTGTTTTACACGATCAAGGAAAGTGGGACATACCTTTTGACCCTGCGATGCCAGATGGTGACATCAAGGCCATTGCTTCAGAGATCAAATCCAAGTTTGGTCCAACCTACGATGACTGCAAGCATGTTACCCACCTATCTAATTATGGAGGGACCGTCTTCAGGATCAAGCACGAGTACCCTGAATCGTTCCCAACCATGAAAAAAGCACAATATATTCAGGATCTGTACTTCCAAACTATTGGTAAGAAGATCCGACAATGGCAGCAAAGCGTACTGCTGGAAGCTCACCAGAAACTTTATCTAGAGACCCCGTGGGGTTGGCGAAGATATTTCTGGGATGTGTACACAAGTGATGGGAAGTGGGGATCGAGTGCAAAGGATGCACTGGCATTTCTACCAGCATCCGCAGCCTGTGACATCATCCTAGATGACATTGCAAGAGTCTCTGAGATACCGTTGATGGAAGAAGCTCTACGTCTACAGATCCACGATGAGCTTTTATACGAGCTGCCTGATGACAAATATCTCAATAGTCGTGTGCGTCTGCTAAAGAAAACAATGGAACATCCCGTACCACAACTAGATGACCTCAAGATAGAATGCGAAGTATCAATTGGTTCTGATTGGGGAAGAATGGAGGATTGGAAATGAAGAATTTATCTCCTGTTTGGATACTAGTTATTCAAGACATTGTAGAGCGTGATAAGTTTGGTCAAGAAAAACATGGCAACGTTATCCAGAAACATACACACGAAGATCCGCTAAGAGAAGCCTATGAGGAGGTTTTAGATGCAGCGGTCTACTTGAGAGAGGCAATTGAGAGGGCAAAATGAATATCGAGAAAGTTGGCTGGCTAGACACACACTCCGAACCCAGTTGGGCAGACAGGGTTGAGTTGTTGGATGAAATCAAAACTATGGATCTGCTCTGCTATACCATTGGCTACGTTCTTGCTGAAACGGGCGACAGGCTTATCCTTGCAGCGACGTGGTCAAACAACGACATGGTCGGTGAGGTAGTGGTGATTCCCAGGAGAGCTATTGTCAGTCGGTCTGTTCTAGTTGAAGAAAAGAAGGGAGAAGGGATATGAAACCCGAAGGTATAATACCCCCGCCCCCCGCCGTTTGGGCAAGAGCATTATAACACAGTATCTCGCCCAGGGGATTCTTTCCAGCTTTTGACCATTTTCTCAAGACCCCGTGAGCCGACATAACCACCTACACCTACGGTCAATAAAGTCCAAAAGTTAGCAGGAAATTCTAATACAATTACCTTATCGGTGAACATCGATAGGTAGGGGAATATCAGGTAGTTGTTTGCCAGGATCGCAATGATCACATACATCAGAGATGGTCGCCAGCTAGCGGAGAATTTGCTAGCCTGCATCTCGCTCTGGATAACTTTGGATTGAGCTTCAACGATCTTACTTTCATGCTCAAGCAGCTTACCGTGGAACTGATTCTCCATATCCTGAAGCTTGCGTTTAGCTTCAGCCTTCTCTTCTCCTGAGAATTTCAGTTCATCAACTAGCTTAGTGATGGGATCAAAGATGGATTTGGTAAAGGAGAAAGCATTAAGAAGACTCATTTAAATCTCTTTAAACCCCATACAGCTATGGCTATTCCAACAATCCAACTAACTAGATCCCTTAATTGGTCGGCATCTTTGTACCAACCTACGATACCTAATACAAAGAGGGCTGGGGCGATTAGGTCGTACCAATAATCATAAGCTGTCTCTAGATGACGACTAGTGAAGTAGGCCATCAGATAGATACCGGATGCAGAGACAACATTGAACACGAACAATTCTGCGTAACGCAAAAATGAGTCCATAAGTTCTCCTAGTATAACCAGATTACTCGATTATGTTTGGTCTGATCACTATCGGCATGGATGAATTTTTTAGCGATACCAATACGGTTAAAACCAATTGATACCAATGAGAATAGAATCTTATGTCGTTCTCTGGAAGTGGTTGCTACTATGTCGGCAGCTTGTCCTGTGAGATGGGCAGAGGTGGGTTTACCGCCAACAGCTTTGTTATGCTCTTTGCATCGGAATCCACTGTTGATCTTAAAGGGTGTATCTGCATGGACCCTGGCTGACTCCAGCTTTTTCATAAACTCAGTGTTCATGGAAACTTCACGGCACTCACAACCACACTCCATTTCTTTGGCGGTGAAATGGGAGGTTAGCTTTTCATTGTTCATTTAGAACTGCAATTCTTTTATGTCTTGTCTAATTTGTTCTTTGTTTATGCCTCCTTTACGTTGGATGTCGTATTTAAGCTCATTCACAAGTCTTTCTATTTCTCTTTTTTTGAATGCTCGTTGCTGTGCCAGATTAACTGGGTAAATTTTAAACCCAAAAAAGAATCTGATGGCTGTATTCAACATAGTATCGCCTTTGCGTGATGTGAATTGTTGATCAAGTCCAAGATCATGTTGAGCTGCTGCCACAAATCGGTCTACTTCTGTTAAAAACCTTATGAGTTTAATGGTGTGAGCTGCCTTCTTGGATATATCCAGGCCAAGAAATCTTGTTTTCCTATCATATTCGCCCTCTATTGGTTGCTGTGTAAACGAATCTCTGTTTAGGGCTAATTCAGCTCCAATCTTCCACGGTCCAAGGTTGTCTATCATAGTCTTAAATGGTTGACCTATGTCAGCTATATCAGCAGCAGGCAGCCAACCACCTAACATAAAATATTCAGGGTGACCATCACTATTTATTCTAGTTAGAATACTAGTATTGTCTTTGATAAATTGATGGGTAAGCTTATCTGTATCACTGGGGGCTTCTACCTGTCTTTCGATATTATTCTTAATATCTACTAGAGAAGCGTAATTATTAGGTCTATCAACAATACCTCGGATCTGAAGGGGTTGATTGAAACGGGTCCAAGAATAGAAAGGGAAAGCTCTTTTCATAGTGGCTTTTTCCCAAGGAGTGAGATCTGCATAATTGAAAAGATAACGTTTAACTGAAAGGGCTGCTTCCATTGGTGTCAAACCTTCATCTAATTTGGACATGAAGTGGGCAACTCTTGCGTTGTTCTCGATGACATTTCCAGTTGACATTCCAAGTTTGACACCGCGACCTATACCTGGTATGTTTTCTACATAAGCACCTTTCTCAATCATGCTCTGACCTTTTACCGCACCCATTCTTACTTTCCGTAGGTCTATAAATTCCTCAAATTGATTTCTGATCCCATAATCGTGCATAAGTTTATCTAGTCGTGCTTTTGTATACTTTACTCCATTAAGAACCCATACTTTTTGGTCCGACTTGAGCCATTTTTCTACTGGAACGCGGAGTACAGACTTTGGGATGTTTGAAGAAGTTCTTTGGTAGTTAGTAGCTTCTTTGTAGAATTCAGGTTTAATGTTTGCAAGGTGATTGTTCCATACGTTGCCAACAAAGTTTCGGAAATGATACATAGGAAATGGAAAGAGAGTAAGAGCCTTCCATTCATTTTGAACGAGGTCAAAAGTTCGGAAGAATGCATTATCCCATCCTTGTGTAGTTATCCTTGAATAGCTGTCAAGATGATCAGCAACATCGGGATCAAAGTAATACTCTTTAAGCTTCTCGACTATTGGTGCTATTCTTTCACTTTTGCTCTCTGTGATAGCTAATTGTCTAAGCCCTGCAGGAACTTTTCCTTGAGGGAACTCTCTAAAATTTTTACCAAGTTGTCCAGCAGCGTCCATAAAAACTTCCACATCAGTTATAGCTTTTTCTCTAGCTATTGCACTCATAAACAGTATTTTGGCTGGATCATCTTCAAGAGTTTGGTTTATTACTATGCCTTCCATTCCAGGTAATTTACCTTGTTGTCCAAGGTCATTGACCTTATCAATGGTGAAAGGCCATTTACGTAAATTCTGGTATGAATGCATGCCTTTGTATATAGGGCCAAGACTAAGTAGTTCAGGACTAACTTTATTTTTAGGAATCAATGACTTAGCTTCATCAGTTATAGCATGCATAACATAATCTTGAGATGCTGAGTTGAGTTTTAATGGCTGTAGCCCTGCCAGTATTTCTTTACGCTGTAGTGCATCTTGAACACTGTTTAGATAAGTAGCTGCTTCAGCAACAGCACGAGTTTCCTCTGTTGCCGATATAGTATCTCTAGTAACAGCGATCATATCAACTTCATCCGTAAGTGACGTTGCATGTCTAAGGGGTATGGGAATTTGATCTCCAGTTATCAAGTATCTTCGCTCTTTACGGGAGTATCCTTCAGGGGTAACCTCCCAAGATGCTTTTGGCCTTTCAGCTTCTTTTCTTACTTTTTCTTTGAATAATCCGAAAGATTGATTAGTATCTCTTGCCAGATTTTTATTTTTTTTGTCGTAAATCTCTGAAACATTACGCCATTGACGTACTCTCTGAGTATACTTTATCTTTGCTTTGCGGGTTATATCCATAACCTTTTTTACACTGACAATGTCTTTAACTCCTCGGAATCCACCCATTTTTTTTGGAAGAATTCTTTGCGCTCCTGTTGCAATTTTACTTCCAACTTTAAGACCTCTGGATATCATACCAACTGCTATCATTGGATCAGTAAATACATCTATTGCAAAGCCCATAACTGAAAGACCAGTGTGGGGAACTACAGTGATTTTACTCGTTTTTGGATCTTCGTGAATGTATCCGCCTTCCTCAACACCAAATCGTGACAACACATCGGCTGCTGTGAGGTCTTCTTTCATCCCTTTTATTGTATCCCCTGTTATATACCCATAGATCCCCTGTTGTAAGGTACCTAGAGCATCGAGAGCTTTCCAGCCGAAATTGCTGCCAGAGAGGTAAGGTTTTTCATCTACTGCCTTGTCATCGAAAGAAAAAGGCTTTTCATTACGGGATTTTAGATACTGATTGTACTTTGTTAATGCTGTTTGATCTCCCTGTTGAGCTTTCGTTTGATACCATTTATAAGATTCTGGTACATCAATAGTGGTTTCCCCAACGTCTAGAGTTGGTGATAATCCTTCTTGAGTAATAGGGGTGTCCTGTGTGATCCCTACACCAGTGGGGGTTTCCTGAGTAAGGGTTTCTTCAATAGGTATAGCTGTTGTGATCCTTACGCCAGTAACTCCAGTTGGTAGAGCACCGGTCTCCAAAACCGGATGTTGGGTACTTAGTGTAGGTGGCGTAGTTTCTTGACTACTTACATACTCATTATATTTTTCTAAAGTAGATTTCCCTTGTGCCATAGCTATATATTAATCCTGTATCTTTAATTTATTAGTCATTAGCCATTGGGCTCTTTCCTTGTCCAGGACCCCCTTCTCTATCATATTTTTAACTTCCTCATCGTACCCCGATAGCCCCTTTCTGTTGAGTATGTCTCGTCTAATATAAGGCATAATTCCTTCATTGATAGCCGTCGGTACTGGCCCCTGTTGGGTATTAGGGTTCCAGAAATAGCTATACCATTCTGCAATTCTTTGGGTTAGGAAGTTTTCATCAGGTGTTGGTGGTCTTTTATCTTCGTCTATCAGGACATTCTGTGATGCCCTCATTAACCCTTCGAATTCCATAATTGCCAGTCGTGTTGCAAAGGTCGCGGCAGATTGTTCGGTTATTCCACTTTGGCCTGGAAGAAAAGTTTTGAGTCGTGTCATTGCTAGGAAGGCGTCTTTTGCTGGAACCTCAATGGTTGGCTGACCAAGTATCGACTGAGCCTCTATAGGTATTTTGAGAGTAACTGTTTCACTTCCAGGGTTAATGTTAAAAGATTCCATCTCTGCAGTATCAAATACTGATTGAGCAGTTGGTACTCCTAGCTGTGAATTCTTCCAAACAACTTCCCGTGCATCGTTACGTATTTTGTCCGCGGCCTGTAAAGTTTTGTCGGCGATATCGGTAGAGGCAGCCTCAAAGGCTGCATATTTTGAATCCTTAGCTAGATTAAGTATTCGTTCTCCACCTTCTATACCCATAATAGCGTCTTCAGCTTGTTCAAGGGTTGTAATAGGAGTTGGATCTTGTTCACTATTGCGAATCACTTTGTAGAATAGTCCCTTTAGATCTAGGGCGCCTTGTGCATGGTCTTGACGAGCCATCGAGTCCGTGAAACGGTTAGCAGATAACTGAAACTCCAATTTGTTTAGTTCGAGTCGCTGCCCCTGGAAAGTTACACGATCTAGCATAGCCTTAGTTCTTTGTTGTGCCTGTTTCCTCTCTATATTTCCTTGAAAGCTATTTTCATAAACTTCTGTGATATCATCTCCAAGTGCTTTAATTAATTTTGCACCATTTGTCTGAGTTTTAAGATGACTTTTCCATCCATCTAACGATGGTGCTTTGTCATCCGCTTCGGTTATACGCAAGTAACGGTCAGCCAGTCCCCCAGCCGTTACCTTTGCATCCCCCAGTTTATTCTTAGCAATAGCTCTTATTGATTCGGCTATAGCTCTCTCCTGTTCTTTTATTTGGTAACCAAACAATTCTTTATTTCGTTCTTCTTCTAGTTTCTTTCTTTCTCTTTCATATTCTAAATTTTCTATATCACGTAGCTCTTGCCGTGCAC
>Ga0208316_1001263_pt1 | contig 15620 bp, 27 predicted proteins | sample MalvireepMed_231_FD_184240 | JGI IMG/M metagenome (GOLD analysis project Ga0208316, IMG submission 184240) | Marine viral communities from the Global Malaspina Expedition - Malaspina viral metaG DeepMed_231 (SPAdes) (version 2) | ecosystem: Environmental > Aquatic > Marine > Oceanic | place... | reverse complement strand
CGCAAGATAATGGAGGCGAAAAAACAAAAATGAACAGTCATGGTTACGCAATCATAATTCTGTCGATGATGCTAGGTTATTTATATGTTAATTTCGCTATGGGTACGTTATAACCAAAATGAAGGTTAAAGCTACCTGCTTATGAAAACTTAATATTTAACATTGTCGCTAACTTATGGCTAAATAGAGTCACTTACTTAGGAGAAACAAGATGCAATTATTATTCAAAGAATTACTACCACACGATGACTTCACGCCAACAGTCTGCGCTAACCTAGATTTTATCTATGACTTAGAGTGCATTCCTGATGACTTCAAAAAAGAAGCAGCTACGGTTTACGTCTACCTAGAAGATGGCTTTTATCATATCTACCATAATGAAGAAAACGCAGAAGGCTCATTAACACTAGAGGCAGAGCATAGGCTAATGGATAAAGCTGAGCGTGTTGATAGGGATAATCGAATAGCAGCGGTGGAGTTTTCGGGATGAGTAATGAGGAATTAGATTTAGCTGTTGACTTGCATTTGTGGCGAGCTGGAAGGCCGGATGAATGGACAATGGATAGATTTATTAGGAAGGCAGCGCAGCAAGCGGAAGAAATAGCCTCATTAAAGCAGCAAGTGGAAAAGCTAGAGATGCGAGTCGCTGAAGAAACAGAATTTGGTGATAGATATTTAGGTGATGTATATGAGCTTGAGGCGAAGATTGAAAGCCTAGAGCAGCAGCTTAAGGCGCATGAAGATGGAGCTAGGAAGTGGCTTGATGAGGGGGTTTATCTCGATCAGCCAGATGATCATATTGAGGATAAAATCAGAGGCCGAGCATTGAAGGAGTGTGCTGAGAGCATATTAAAACCAATAACCCCATTAAATAACATTAAACAATAGGTAGAGAGATGGAAAAGAATATTGAAGTTCAGCTAACACCAAAAGAGTTGGCGCAAGAGGTTTGGAATTTAGGTTCAGACGAACACGCCGAAATGTTAGAGGAGATATTTAAACTGTCAGACGGCAGTCATAGGCTAATGCTTCAGGGGCTAGCGGTTCGTGATGACTGTGAGAAAAGAAGCCATGCTGCACTAGAGGCTTTCCAGTATTTATTTGCTAGTGCTTTTAAGTATATGAGCGTTTAACACATAAACAAACATAGGGCAGAGAGATGTATAGGTGCGAACAACATGGCAAGTTAAAAAGTGAGTGGTGCGACTCTTGTTCAGATATTAGAGGCTGTGATTGTAGTGATATGACAACAGTCAGAATAAAAGACTTTATTTACGCGTGTAATTCTGGTGAGCGGACTGTGACTATAACCCTGCATTATTGCGAAACGTGTGGCGAGCCATGTTCGGCTGAAATATAGAAAAAATTAACCACATTAACTAAAGGAGATAAGCAGTGAAAGACGCAGCAGATTATTCGCTATACAAATGCCCTTATTCTCACATTGAGAAAGAATTTGGGCATAAATTAGAAGGCGTTGAAAACTTTGAGTCTGATAGCGTGTGGTGCGCTTGTGGATTTAGAGCGCCAGTATTTGTTTTAGAGCCTGATGTTTTAGGGCTTGAGCTACTAACAAAAGAGGGTGAATGATGAGTGATAAAGAAGATTTATTAAAGCAATTAAGGTTAATCCCCAAAGATAAGTTTGCGAGCATAGTTGACTGCCAAAGAGCGCAAGATGCAGCAGACTTTATCGAGCAGCAAGCCGAGCAAATCCACCAACTACAAAAGCAGCTAGAGCAGTACAAGGGTTTAACGTTTACTGAATTACAGATTAAGACATTAACAGCGACCACTAGGAATATCAGGCGACAGATTCAAGGTGTTGAATATGTTGGAGCAGAAACGGTGCTTGAGGCTATTGATGGGGCGGTAGATATTTTGCGAGGCGAAAGCGCCCAGAATCTAACAAAAGAGAATAAAGATGGATAAGCCCATACATGGAATAAGCTTTGATAACTATTTACATTCATTAGGCTTTGAAGTTCAGCCGGAAATCTATAGATTAAGACGTGAGCTAATAGAGGCTCAAGATGAGATTAAACGACTAGAGGGTATTATCGAAAATGAAAGATTTAAAGAATCTGAAAACTCCTGAATACAAGCAGGAAGGTAAATACGCGGGATGGCTAATGGTAGCTGTGTTATTATTAATAGCATCTAGTACGGCAATAGTAGATATGGTGGTGGGATAATGGGTTACAGGCATAATTTTATATCAAGCTATACAGGCTTAAAAGAGTTGCCTGAGTGGTTTACTGAGAAGTATGGCGATTCAATTAGTTTATTTGATAGCGTCTTAAGAAGTAATCATGAGTGTAAAAGATACGGTTTATTTGTTGACTTGCCGCAAGACTTTAAAAAAATAATTGATTCAGAGTCTAATGCTCACTTAGTGTTTTATGCTGATGAGGGCGACAATCGAAACCACCCTGATATTGCTTTTGTTTCTATAATTGATGGAAAGATAACAGAGAGGCGAGCAGTTGAGTGGGTAGAGGTTTCCTTAAACTCTGAGCCTTATGAGGGGTGTGAAAGGTGAATGAATATCAAGCAGGTGTAATCCTAAAGCCCATCATGGAAGCTTTAAAGATACGAGGTATTATGCTGCCTTGGGTGACAATCTATCGAGATGAGCCTGACTTAGAATTACGCCTACACGAGTATAATCATTACCTGCAATACAAGAAGAATAAATTCTGGCACGTTAAATACATCCTGACACTTTGTGTAACGGGCTATAAGAATCATCCAGAAGAAAACAGGGCTAACGCATACGCTAGGCAGAAAGTCGCTGAGAAAGGCTTAACGGTGCGTACAAGTATAATGACAAATGATGAATATTTAGACTACTTGGGAGAGTAAAGATGAAAGGGCGTAAAAAGGGAGTTCCAAGCAAAAAGAATATGCAGGACAATCGCCCAAGCTGCCATAAGTGCGGAGGCTTTATGCGCAGTGATGGTGCTTGTGGGTGGAGGTGTACAGAGTGTGCAGCATGGAAGGAAAAAGACGACTCACCTAGAAGAAAGCAAGATAATGAAGTGTTTGATTGGGGATTTGATACAGAGAAAGCTACGGAACACGCGAGAAAATGTGAGAAGGGTAAAAGGTTAATTGTAACCACAGCTCAGAATAATACAGACTTACATAGCGAGTTTTTCAAAGCATTAAAGCAAGCGGCTAAATATTATAACTGTGAGATAGCAGTAATCCCCTCTCACTATAAAAACATCACATCGTTTTCTAAAGCAGAGGAATACATTAAAGACTGGGATAAAGCCGTACAGCCTTACTTAGTACATACAGACATTGAGTTTAACAACCACCTGATACGCTCTGATGTAAGGATTAACAGCACAACGATTTGGCCCTTATCGGGCAAGAATGCCCATGGTGGCGATAGGTCGGTAATCTTTGGTCATCCACAAGTATCATTAGAGCCAGTACCTACTCCTGCTGACCATCAGCCTAAACGACTTTATACAACAGGCGCTTTAACTTTACCTAACTACTCGGTAACAGACGCGGGAGAGAAGGCTAAGTTTCATCACTGCCAAGGCGCATTAATCCTAGAGAAAAGCAGAGGCTCGGTATTTGTCAGGCAGTTAAACTGTGATGACTCAGGTACATTCTACGACTTAGATAAGAGGTTTACTAAGCGAGGGGTATCAGAGGGGCATAGCATTCTATCTATTGTTTGCGGTGATGAGCATGAAAAATTCAATACAGTTAAAAAGGAAACCTACCTAAATAAAACCTCAATAGTTAAAACCTTGAAGCCTAAATACATTGTAAGACATGATATTTTAGATGGGTATGCCGGAAGTCATCACCACGAAAAAGACCCGATGATACAGTTTAAGAAGTTTCACAATGGTGATAATGACTACAAGCTAGAGATTGATAACGTAGTTAAGTTTATCAACAAGACGACTCCAAAAGGCGCTAAGTCTTTAATTGTACCCTCCAACCATCACGACCACTTTATAAAATGGCTGATGAATGTTAATCCTAATCAGGATCATAAAAACGCCTTATTTGCTTTAGAAATGAATATGCTAATGCGAGAGGCTTGCTTAAGGGGTGAGAAGTATGACCCGTTTTATCTCTACCTAAAAGACCGCTTAACTTGTGAGTTTGAGTTTTTAGATAGGAATGAGGCAAGGTTAATCGGGGGTGTGGATGTATCACAACATGGAGACGTAGGCACTAACGGCAGTCGAGGAAGCGCAAGAGGATTAGCTAGAGCCACTTACAAGATGAGTATTGGGCATGGGCATGGTGCTAGAATATGCCAAGGTGTATGGCAGTGCGGAGTGAGTACAGGCAAGCTAGAGTATGAGCGGGGTTTGTCAGACCACAGTAATACTCACATTATTCAATACCAGAATGGCAAAAGATGTATGATTGATATTGTAGATAAGAGGTGGAGAGCATGAGAGACGTTAATTGCTGTGATAAGATAGCTGATGAAGTATACAACGCGCAAACTCTAGTAAGGGCTAGAAACAACGGCCACCCAGAAGATGAGGCTCAGGATATGGCTTTTAAGGGGTGTTTATGTGTACAATGTATGACTTGGTATGAGCAGAATGAAGATGGCAAAGTTTTTGTTGTTCATATCCCCACAGGAAAGAAGATGGATTTATGAGCGACATAGTTAGAGACTTACTAAACGACAGATACGACCATATCATGCTAAACACCCCTAAGAGTGAGCGGCCTGATGAGGTTAATGATACGATTGATATGCTAACCGAGGAATTGGTTAGATGGGTATGGGTTTACGGTGACAGGAAAGAGCAGATTATTGCTAGATTGTTGCGCACCCTCCCTTCCCAGAATTAGATTACTCCATAAAGCTACTTAGCTTGCCACCTTTCGGGGTGGTTATTTTTTCTTCTGTCTTAGTGTGCTAAAATGGCATAATGGACGACAATATAACAGCTTTATTCTCAAACCCTGACGATGCCTATGTTGAGCTGACTCATGCCTGTTATAATCTATTTGAGAAATTCAACCTAGACCATGACACTAGAATACTTCTTATTGAGCGTTATTCCTTTGAGACTAAAATGCAGAGATGGGCTGATGAAGCTGAAGAGGGCGAAGAGTGAGCACAGTGTGGGTAATTATATTCTGCCTTTATGCGATTGGTTGGAAGTTTGAAGATAATGAGCGCAGGGAAGCGGCTCTTCAAGTCTGCTTTTTGTCGTGTCTAGCCGGTGTAATCCTTGTTAGATTCCCTCACTTAAATACAGCTATCCCCTCTCTAGGCTTTGCCCTTGTTGACCTCACAGCTTTTGTCATACTATTTTGCATGAAATTTAAGGTTCTGAGCAGCCTAGTATTCGCCTCATTTATCGTACATATCACAGCCTACACATTGACAGTAGGAAACCTGCTATCGTATCTTGGCTACTACTCGGCTATACTTATAATCCTTAATATGGGAATTTTAGGGGTGCTGTTTGTCGGCTCACGAGGCTTTAGTCTGGTTTTGGAATGGTGTGGCCGTTGTATGGATGCTTTGCCTGCTTCTGAGTGCCGCAAGAATCTTGCGAAGTTGGAGAATGATGTATACAACCTTGAGATTATGCAGAGTATTGAGAGAGATTTTAAATAAATGCTTCACAAATATGATTTTGATAGTTTGGCTTGCGTTATTGGGGGCACTTTTGTTTGGTTTGGTGCTTATCTCAGTAGTGTTTTTCCTGTTAACTTTTCCGTTGAGGCTGTTGTTGAGGCTGAGCAGCAGAGTATTCTAGAGCTTCACTTTCAGATAACAGAGACTCTTTACATAACCCCTGCTGACTGCTTACAGTTATTTGGTGGCTGTGTGGGTGCATGGGGTGTTTGTAGTATGATTTATAAACGCGCCTTAAAGTGGTATAATAGCAAGTCAAAATAATTGGAGGCAGTATGAGCAGCCCTTTAGCAGCACCCCTAATCAGTCTAGGTATTGATTTAATCAAGTCTAAGCTCAAAAAAGAGAAAGTAGACAAAGAAGTCATTAAGGAAAAGGCTGTAGAGGCTCTTACTGAGACTTTCACTAACTCCCCTGTAACTACCGGCCTAGGCACTACGGCAGGTGTGGGCGCTCTATTGATGGATAGCGAGACACTATTACAAATCCTTCCTATGATTCCGGCAGACCATCACGTTTATGTGCTGTTAGGTATGTATATCACCTCTGCTGTTTTACTGCTAGTTGGCAAGAAGTTAGATAAATGATGGAATTACTAGGAATGTGGGCGGGTGTGACAATCTGTTTAATTTATTGGTGGATTAGTCATGAGTCTAGCTAGGTCGTTAAATCAATTTTTAGTCAACCCTCTTGTAAGGGCTTTACACTCTGTAGCGGGATTAGATGCGGCAAGAGCTGCGTTAGTTGAAAAGTGGCCTATGAATGGCTCTCTAGTAGGTAGTGAGGGCACTCCTATTACGTTTACTCGCGCAAGTAAGGATAATTACCCTACTGTGTTAGGTGGTTTCTTGATGCAAGCCATTAATGCGCCCTCTTACGGTGCAGGCTTAGCACTCAATGGCTCATTGACCAATATTTGTACAAATAATAATTTGGCTGTTGATGCTGCACTAACTAATATTACGGATGGTGCTAATGTAACTTCAAGTCGCGTAGTGGGTGGCGCTTTAAATGCAGGAACGGATGTATATGTAGTTGAGAGCACAGCAAGCGCGGCAAGTGGTAACTCAGTGCAAATTGGTGGTACGGCTGCTACAGCTACAAGTCACTCGGCTAAGCTTGTATTTAAAGTCACAGCGGGCGCGGGTGGTTGGTTGCATATCGGCACAACGCCTACAAATGGTATAAGACTAGATAGCACAGAGTTTGTTGTTATAGATTTAAATGATTACACAGCCACAATAGGGGATAATCTTTATGTGACCCCTGATAATGGCGCTACAATTCAATGGCTCGGTAATTGCTTTTATAATCTCGCTTTCGCCACTCCGCATATTGTTGAGGCATTAGGCGCAACGGGTACTTTAGCTCAAGTAGACGCTCAGCTATCGACTACAGGATTTCCAGTTAATGGCTGTTCATATTATTTAGAGCTACCTAAAGGGGTTAGGGATAACGGCACTAATCAAGTTCTTATTGACTCATTCGCAGATGCTAGTAACTATTTTAGAGTTAACTACTCGTTAGCAAACGGGCTTAGGGTCATTAAGAGGGTTGGCGGTACAAATTACATCTTAAGCGTCCCATTGGTTGCTGATGGCACGCCCTTTAGCCTTATAATTACTCAAGATAGTACGAGCGGAATTGAGCTTACATTAAGCAACGGTTTAACCGACTCTGACCCAGATACTCAAGATATTCAGCTTGACAGTGTGCTAGTGTTAGGTCGCAGGGATGACTATGCGCAGCCTTTATACAGCGAAGAAGCACAGCTAAAAGTATTCAATGAAGTAGTAACCTTAGAGGCGGCTAAATGGACTTAGTAGAATTATTAACTTATTGCTCAACTTCTGTTAGAAAAAAGTTAACCAATAGCTATCCTGAGCATATCCATGAATTAGAGGATGGAAGCATTCGCCTAAAGGTAGCTAAGATAAAGACAGAGCGCACAGACAATCATGCAGCAAGTCTAATCCGATGTAAGCCTAGTGATTTAGAGTGGGTAAGCGATGTATTTACACTATGCTCAGAAGTAGCCGAGGTATCTAAAGGTGAGAGCGCATGGGATATGGTGACAGAGGAAGGTGAAACTTTAATAGAGTTAGCGTATAATCGCAAGTATATTAACGAAGATGGCCAAGAGTGTTTAAAACCTAAATGCTTTGGCCGATTTATGTGAGCAGGAATTAAACAATGGCAACAGCAAACAAAACAGTAATCGAAGTAGGGGCAAGTGCTTCAGGTGTGCAGGGTGGAGTAAACCAAGCTAAAAACGATATGGTTATCTTACGCGCTTCTGGTACATGGGATAGCACAGTATTGTCTTTCAATGTATGGACAGGCGTAGGACAGCCGCAAAGCCCTACAGATTCAGGTTTCATCTCTGAGTATACCTTTAACGCTAATGAGCAGGTAAGCTACCTAATCGGGACATATAACTACTGGACTATTACAGCTTCAGGTGGTGGCGCAAGCTCAGACATCGAGTTTACTTGTCAGAGCGTTCAAGACTGTAACCGCTAATAACTCTGGGGAGAGGATTATGGCAGGTGGTAGACCGACTAAATACAGTGATGAGGTCTTAACTAAGACTAGGGATTATATTGATAACTTCGGCAATTATGGTGACTTAGTGCCCTCTATTGAGGGGTTAGCTTCTGAGTTAGGGTTAGGTGCTAGAACGCTTCACGACTGGAAACATCAGGAAGATAAGCAAGAGTTTTCGCGTATGTTAGGTGAATTACTCTCTAAACAAGCCCGTATAGCAATGAATGGGGCGCTAGGTGGTGATTATAATGCCACTATTGCAAAGCTGCTTCTCACTAAGCATGGCTACTCAGACAAGGTAGACCAGACATCAGAAAGCACTCACACTATTAAAGCCCCAGACTTAAAAGTTCAGTTTGTAGATGCCTCAGCAGATACCGACAGCGTTTAAGGATTTATTCACCCCGTCACGTTATAAGGTTTATTACGGTGGTCGTGGTGGTGGTAAGTCATGGGCTATCGGTCAAGTCTTACTAATGAAGGCAATGACAGAGCCTGTACGTATTCTCTGTACACGCGAGTTTCAACAATCTATTCAAGAGTCAGTACACAAACTCCTATCAGACCAAATAGACGCTATGGGCTATCAGGAGCATTTTGAGGTTCAGCGCTCTATCATCTACGGTAAGAATGGCTCTCAATTCATATTCGAGGGCTTAAAGAATAACGTCACTAAGATTAAATCCATGGAGGGTATTGATATTGTCTGGGCTGAAGAGGCTGAGAGTATCAGTGAAAACTCATGGGATGTACTTATACCGACTATCCGTAAGCCTGACTCTGAAATATGGGTAAGCTTTAACCCTAATGATGAGATGGATAACACTTATCAACGCTTTGTTATTAACCCACCTGAGAATGCCGTAGTTAAGAAGGTTGGGTGGCAAGACAATCCTTGGTTTCCCGATGAGCTACGGGCTGAGATGGTTGAGTGTAAAGAGAAGCAGCCTAAGAAGTGGCTACATATCTGGGAGGGTGAGTGCGCTAGTGACTACGGTGACTCAATTATACAGCCTGAATGGGTAGAGGCGGCTATTGATGCTCATAAGAAGCTAGGCTTTGAGGCTTTAGGTTTAAGAGTGCAAGGCTTTGACCCTGCTGATGAGGGTACGGATAACAAAGCATACGCTGTTAGACATGGCTCATTGGTTGAAGATGTTGTGCAGTGGGAGGGTGGCGACTTGAATGATGCGATTAACCGCGTGTTTGATTTCGCCTTTGATAGCAAGGTAGATGATATTGTATTTGACTCTGTAGGTGTGGGCGCGGGGATTAAGGTTGGCTTAGATGAGAGGATTGCAGGTAGAAACATTAGAGTAACGGGCTTTGGTGGTGCTGAGTCAGTGCGTGACCCTACAACAATCTATGAGGGTGACAAGAAGAATAAGGAAGTCTTTAGAAACTTGAGAGCGCAGTATTGGTGGTATTTACGGGATAGATTTGAAAAGACTTATCGAGCTGTTGAGAAGGGTGAATACATAGCACCGGATGAATTAATTAGTTTAAGCTCAACTATTGCAGACTTAGGGCAGTTAAAGTCCGAGTTATGTCGTGTACAGCGCAAACGTGGTACAATGAATAGCTTAATACTGCTAGAAAGTAAGCCAGAAATGCTAAAACGTGGCGCAAAGTCTCCAAACATGGCAGACGCTTTAGTAATGGCCTTTGCTAACCCGCCACCTAAGAGTGACATTAAGCCTAGACAAACACGTAAGAGAAAGTGGAAATGATTAAATTAAGAAAAGATAAGCGCGAGAAGTTACACAGAGAAGCTATTGCACGTTGGAAGGTAGCGAGCGAGTGTGAGGAAAAGCAGCGCATCTTAATGAATGAAGATACTTTATTCGCTCAGTCTCAAGATGGTCAGTGGGCTGACTTAGTGAATGGTGAGACAGAAGATTCTAGAGCAAGGTTTACGGTTAATAAGATTGCAGCCAGTTTAGCGGTTGTCTATGGTAACTATGTTCACATCAGACCGCAAAGTAAGTTAGTTGCAGCGGGCTTAGGTGCTGACAAAGAGAGCGCTGAGGTGCGTACAGGCTTAGTGCGTTCTATTGAGCAACAGAATCAAGCGGCTGACATTTATGACACAGCCTTTAAGAATATTATACAGTGTGGCTTTGGTGCGTGGAAAATCAAGCTAGACTATTCAGACGATGATTCGTTTGATCAAGATATTATAATGATTCCTATTCCAGACGCGGCCAATACAGTCTGGTTTGACCCTACAGCTAAACGCTATGACCGTAGAGATGGTGACTATGCCTTTCACGTTGAGCATATTAGCTTTGAGGATTACAAGTTAAGATACCCTAAATCATCCATGGCTCAATTCCCTACAATGGAAAAGCTTGTAGCGGGCAATACAATGAATTCTTACTGGTATAAAGGTGAGATGGTTGCAGTGGGTCAGTACTGGCGTAAAGTGCCTGTTAGGAAGCGTATAGGCTTACTAGAGACCGGTAAGACCGTAGAGGTTACAGCAGAGCTTGAGGCTAGTTTGCAGAATGGTGAAGGCGCTGAGTTAGTAAGAGATGAGATGGGCAATGTTAAGACTCGCATGGTTGATTCGCATAGAGTTGAGATGTTTATGATGAATGGCTTAGAGATTCTAGGCGATGGTTGGGAATTCCCCTCTAAGTTTATCCCTATTGTGCCTGCCTTCGGTGAGCAAGTATCAGTACAGGGTGAGAGACATACACGAGGCATGGTGCGTTTTGCTAAAGACCCTCAGCGTATCTATAACTATGCTAACAGCGCATTTATTGAGAGCGCAGCTATTAGCCCTGAGCAACCTTATCTAATTGCCTCTGAGCAGATTGACCAGTATGAGGAGGAGTGGGAGACAGCGGGTGCTGAGTTACCTCCATACCTACGTTATAGGCATATTGATGGCGTACCCATGCCTCAGCGCGCTAATGCCCCTATGGCTAACCAAACACTTGTAGCGCAAATGTCTCAATCAGAGAATGATATTAGAGCTACGATGGGTGTTATTAATGTGGGTGGAATGCAGCAGCCTCAAGACATATCAGGCCGCAGCTTTATTGAGCAGATTAAGAATAATGATTTAGGTACGGTAGTATTTACGGATAACTTGAAGAAGTCTGTACAGTATTCAACAGAGATTATTAATAGCTTGCTTCCCGTAGCTTATGACTCAGAGCGAGTTGTAAGAGTAGTGGGTGAGGATGGCTCAACAGAAGAGATAGCCTTTAACAAGCAAGAGCGTAACGCTAATGGTGAGTGGGTAACAATGAACGACTTATCAAGTGGTAAGTATGACGTATTCTCCTCAGCAAGCCCTAGCTACATGAGTCAGCGTAATGAGTTAATGGAAACATTAAACAAGCTGTCAGCTAATGACCCTTCCTTTGCCGCAATGACAGCAGACTTTACCGCAAGCTTAATTGATGCGCCTTTTGCTGATAAGCTCCAAGAGCGAGTGCGCAAGCGCTTAATTCAACAAGGTATTGATGAGCCTACAGAGGAAGAAGCTGAGAAGTTTGGTATTAACCCTCAAGCTATGCAGCAACAGCAACAAGCGACAGAGCAAGCGAATCAGGCGTTCCTACAAGCTCAAGCACAACGCGAGCAAGCTGAGACTATGAAGATACAACAGCAAGCCGCCTCGGAAGCCGCTAAAGCTGATAAGTATGTATCTGAGAATCAGTCAGTCATGTTGGATAATGTTAAAAAGGCTATTGAGAATGTACAGTTAGCAATGCAATCAGGAATGACACCAAGCCCTAGTGACGCTATGATTATCTACGGTGCTAAAGAGATTGCTTTAGATGATATTGCAGACTCGATTGAAGATAGGCGCGAGCTTGAAGCTAACCTACAGCAGACCATAGGAATGATGCAGGCAGCACAACAACAGCAACAAACTCAACCTATTCAGCCGACTCCTGAGCAGAGTGTACAGATACAGCAGATGCAAGACTTACAGGGTGGCTACTAATTAGCGGTATCTATGCTCTAGGTTGATTGCTACCCCTGCAATATCCATCGCTCTGTAGAAATCCTCAGTGCTAAACCAAATACAAGGCTCTGTGTCAGCCACCATGACTGCGCCTTGGTGTCGGGTATAGCTAGCTCCCTTGTTTTTTAGTAGGTAGTCAGCAATACCCATCACAGCTTGTGACTTTGTGTTTATCCGTTTAGCTCTCTCAATACGCTCTTTAAGCGGGTTAGTTGATACTCTCATCTTTACCCCCCCGACTTACTAAACACGATATTAAAATCTTCAAACTCAAGCTCTCTACCTTCAAACTGAGACTTAAGCTTTTTGTACTTTTCGTAATCGGTTTGCTCTTTAGCTACAAACCGCTCTGTTTTCTCCTGCTGTATTCTAGCTAGGCACTCAGCCTCAGTGATAAGCTTTAATCTTAGCATCTCTTTATGGGTTAGCGCCCTGCCTTTATCCACTTCAGGGCATCCATCATAATCGCCACAAAATACAATGTAGCTTTTATCTGTGAATGATATGGACATAGGCCATTCATCAGCGGCAAGCACCTTCTTTCCTACCATGTCACTTAGTTCTAATAATTTTCTCATACTTCCTCCTATTAATTTAAGCTAACCCTACCAAATAACCTCACTAACTACACATTAAATAATTGTATAGTTTTACCCACAAATAATGCTTGACTTCCTATTTTGTTACTTTCTGTAATCGGTGTTATAATGCGTGGTACAAACCGTAACATCTACTAATGGAGAGATTATGACAGATGTTAATGCCGCTGAAGGTACGGAAGAAGCTACTCAAGAGGTCGTACAGCCTCAGGCAGAAGTGGAAGCTAACCCTTCATCTGACTCAGCGCAAGAAGTCAGTGTCGAGAATACAGATACCTCGTTAAATGAATCTGATACTGCTGACTCAAAAGATGCCGGATGGTATGAAGAGCAGCTTAAACAGAAAAATGCTGAAAACAAACGTAGACGCGAAAAGCAAAAAGAGCTTAAAGCTGATAACGAGCGTTTAGCAAAGAAGCTTGAAGAATTAGAGTCTCAGACTCCAACTCTTGATGACGTAAACGGAGACCATGACCGTTTGGAAATGGCGAGACAGGTACACGCTGCGAAGCTTGCCAATGTTTCACTCCAGAAAGAAGATACGGATACTCAGTTACAGGATGTAGTTGACCCCATATCAGCGCAATATCAGACTCATTTAGATAAAGCGAATGAGCAGTACTTAGGTAAGTTAGACAGCTATTTCTCATCAGGCGGTACGGTTAAGCCGGAAGTCTTTAAAGAAAAAGCGGCCATTGTGAATGAGGTTTTAAAAGACCGCGACCCGATGGAGCAAGCTAAGATTATCGAAGAACTAGCGAGAGTAAACAACACTGCGGAGGCGGTGTTAAACCTAGCTGATAATGTGCAATTACGTTACGCGATTGCTAATGGCTCAATGTATGAGGCTTTGAGTGCTATCCATAAGGCTGAAAATAAGCCTAGGACAGCTTCTAATGCTCCTCCTCCTGTTGATGAGGTTAATGGTTCAGGTGGTATTCCACCAACTAAAGACCCCTCTGATATGAGTATGAGTGAGTATAAAGCCTATCGTGCCTCGATGAAGTAAGCATAACTTAATGAGACTAATATAATGGCTACTAATGCTTTTGAAAATACGGACTTAGTTGTTCGTGAAACCGTACAGAAGATGGAAAACTATCTTACCTGTGCAAACTACGTTGACCGTGGTTTAGAGGATGCTTTTACTGGTAAAGTTGGTGCATCTATCGAAAAACGTCGCCCTTACTACTTTGTTGCTACTGATGGTGCTGTTGCATCTGCAAGTGACATCGAAGAAGGCACTGTAACAATCACTGTTGATAAGCGTAAGAATATCGCTCTTGAAATCTCTAGTCAGGAATTGGCTTTAGATATTGATGACTCGCGTATTCAAAAACTTATTGACGCTGCTGCTCAAGAATTGGCACAGAATGTTGAAACTTCAATTATGACTGAGGGCTATAAAGGCATCTACGGTTATTCTGATGAATCTTCAGGCTTAACTCTTGACGCTATTGCTGATGCAGACGCATACCTTGATGGTATCGGTGTATCAATGATGGACGCTCGCTACATGGTTGTGACTCCTGCTTCTAAGCGTGTTATTGCTAAAGATATTGCTACTGATTTTGCTTTCCCAAGCACTCAGACTGTATCAGACGCTATGAGACGTGCGAAAGTTGGCGAATACAGCAATGTAAACGTAATGCAAGGACAGTCTGTATCAACTCACACTTCTGGCGTTGCTACTGGTACTCCTTTAGTGAATGGTGCTTCTCAGAATGTTACTTACTCAGCGGCTAAAAACTCTTGGACACAATCTTTAATTACAGACGGCTGGACTAACTCAACTGCTGATATTTTGGTTGAAGGCGATACTTTCACAATCGCGGGTGTTTACGCAATCAACAAAGGTACTAAGGCGGCTCTTGCTGACCTACAATCTTTCGTTGTAACTGCTGATGTTGCCTCTGGTGCATCTACTGGCCCTGCTACATTGACTATTAGCCCTCCTATCATCTCTAGCGGAGCTTACCAAACTGTAAGTGCTGCTCCTGCTGATAACGCGGCAATCACTGTATTGTCTGGCGCTAGTCAATCACGTAAAGAAAACCTAGTTTTCAACAAAGACTGTATTAACCTAACTATGGTTGAGCTTCCTGCTATTAAGAAGGGTGCAATCTCTAGTTCTACAGTTGGCGACAAGACTACTGGTATTTCAGTACGTGTAACGCATGACTATGACTCTACGAATGACCTTATCCTAATGCGCTTTGACATCCTTTATGGTGTTACTGTGCAAGCTCCTTGGGCGGGTTATCGTTTAGCCACAGCGGTTTAATTACTTAAACCATGCTCATTCCTTTCGGGGAGTGGGCATTCTTAAGTGATTAACGGAGAGAGATGTGAAAGACTATTTAATGTGGGTTTACCACTACGAAGATCAGCCTAAAGTTATCAATTCCTCAGAGCTAGAAGCTCACTTAGAAAACGGGTGGAAAGAATCCCCTGCTGAGTTAGCCGGTACTTATGACCGATGGAAAGAAGCTCTAGGCGCTGAAGAGGGTGAAGAGATTCCACAGGGCGAGTTAAACGCTATTGGTAACGCTGTTGCTGATGTGTGTGAGATAACTAACTTTATGTTGAATGTTGATAAAGAGCGCTCCAAGAAAAAGATTATCAAGTTTTTAGATGAGCGTAATACTAAAGACACCCCTATTCATATTCCTGCTGAGGCTTCATTAAAAGAGCTTCGCAAAATCTGTCATGAGGTATTCGATTGAGTACACAGCAAGAGTTAATTGAGGATGCGTATGCTAACTTCGGTATTCTCGATGAAGAGACAGGGCTTGAGCCTACCCAGTTACGCAGAGCTTTGCGGGAGCTTCACAGGCTTGTTG
>Ga0208316_1001257_pt1 | contig 15714 bp, 11 predicted proteins | sample MalvireepMed_231_FD_184240 | JGI IMG/M metagenome (GOLD analysis project Ga0208316, IMG submission 184240) | Marine viral communities from the Global Malaspina Expedition - Malaspina viral metaG DeepMed_231 (SPAdes) (version 2) | ecosystem: Environmental > Aquatic > Marine > Oceanic | place... | reverse complement strand
GCGCAGTTGAAGCCGCCGAAGCCCTCAAGCGCCTGTTGCAGGCGACCCACCAGGATGTCAGGCGTGGCCACGTCGCTGGTGTCGTCCATGTAGGTCATGGAGGCGTCCCAGCCGATGCCGCCGCCGAACTCGAACTCGCCCTTCAGGCTCGCCGAGATGCGGTAGGCGTCGAAACGACGCTTGTCTTCCTTGCCCAGGCCCTCGAACAGGTCGTTGCCGTCCACGCCGATCGGGCGCCAGGCGACGGAGGTGAAGAGGCCGTTGGCGGGCACAGTATTGGCGGGGAACAGGCCGGGATAGGTGGCCAGCATGGCCTGTAGGCCGGGATTATCCGCGGGGATGTAGAAGCCGTTGCCCTGCGCTTGGCCGGTGAGAGCGCGGCTGGGGAAGTTGTTCGGCGGATAGGAGGGCGAGGAGGCTTCGCTCGACACGTCATGACCGGCATAGAGCGCTTCCACATGGAAGGTCGTGGTGTCATCGATGTCGAAGTTGAACTCGCCGTACAGCTGCCATTGGTCTTCTTCCTCGATGAGGTTGTTGAAGCCGACGTACTGGAACTGGCAGAGCGTGCCGGTCTGCGGACCCGAGATAACGTTACAAGCCGGGTCGGTTATCTGAACACTGTAGATCGGGACCGGTACGGCGGTGTCGAGGGTTGAGTCGGCCAGGAACAGGCCGGGATTGCCGAAGGACGACCAGCCGCCCTGCGGGTTTTCGGCGTAGGAGCGGATGGCGAAGTCGCGCTCGGTGGTCGAGAGCGGCGAACGATGGCGATAGCCGGCGGTCAGCAGCATGCTCGAGCGGTCGCCGGTGTGGCCATAGGCGACGCTGGTGTTGTACTCGCCGTCCGAACCGTCGATCGCCGAATAGCCGGCCTGGACTTCAAGGCCGTCGAAGTTCTTGCGGGTGATGAAGTTGACCACGCCGCCGATGGCGTCGGAGCCGTAGGTGGCGGCCGCGCCGTCCTTCAGCACTTCGACCCGGCCGATGGCGGCGCTGGGGATCAGGTTGGTGTCCACATAGATGGAGCCGGGCGAGGTGGCCATGCGGCGGCCGTTGAACAGCACCAGGGTGCGTTCGGCGCCGAGGCCCCGGAGGTTGGCGCTGCTGGTGCCCGTCGTCTGACCGGCGCCGAACTGGTTGGATTCACCGACGACGCCCTGCATGGCGGGGATCGACTTCATCAGGTCGACGGTCGAGGGGGAGCCCTGCTTCTGAAGTTCGTCATTGCCGATGACGTTGACGGGCAGGGCGGCGTCTTCCGGCGTGCCCGCGATGAACGAGCCGGTGACGACGATCTCTTCCACCACGGTGGGCGCGTTGCCGCCCGTGGCTTGAGCCGCGGCCTGGCCGGCCGACAGGGCCGTGGCGACGGCGAGGACCGAAGCGGTCACCAGATAATGCGAGCTTCTCATGCGTTTCCCCGTATTGCTTAATTTAGCGGCAGAGCGATCAAATCTGACCGCCAGCGCGCTTAGTGGCGTGCCCGGCGGGCAAAAATCAAGGTTCCTGCGCAGGCCGACCAGAAAAGCGCGGGAAGAAACTGCGCTGCAGCGTCAAAAATACTATGTCACATAGGTATACATAACGACGGTTCGTCAAATACGGCGAGCGCAAGGCGTGGCGAGATCGCAAAAAGCCGCAATAAATCAATGAGTCATATTCGTACGTGGCGTCAAAATAATCGCTGACGCCAAACTGTCGCATTCGCGCCACACCCCGCCAGGAAATTGACGCTGCGGCGCCGAAGAGACGGGGATCGGCAGCTCAAGCGCGACATACCCAGTCCTCTATAGGTTCGCCAATCCGTGTGCTGTGAAGGATTTTGCGCGGGGCAGGGACCAGAACCTGAAGGCGTCCAAGCAGAGTGCAGCGCCGCTGAAGGCAAGAAAAAGGGGGCGGCCAGTGTGGCCGCCCCCAAAGGTCAGTCCGTGTAACCGGACTTAGAACTTCTTGCGCAGGCCAAGCTTGAAGTTGCGGCCATACACATTCCCGATCGCCGGGTCGTAGGAATACTCGATCCGCGAGGCCGACGGATCTTCGTCGGTCACGTTGAGGATCGAGGCGGTCAGGGTCGTGTTCCAGGGCAGGAACACGCGGTAGGTCAGGTCGAGGGTCGCGAACGGATCGACCTCCTGGCCGAAGGTGATCAGCTGGCAGCCGGTGGTCGCAGTGGCATTGGCCACCGTGCAGGGGACGGCCGAGAAGCCGGTGTTCACCACGGTCGGGCCACGGTTGTCGGTCACGCCGTCGATGTAGTTGACCGTGGCGCGCATGTTGTGCGGGCCATTGTCGTACTCGGCGAAGAACGAACCGCGCCATTCCGGGATGGTGCCGGGCAGGCGGTCATAGTTGGCGAAGCCCACGGCCTCGTAGGAGTCGGTCACCGTCACGCCATTGAGGATGAAGGCGTCCTGCTCGTATTCGAGGACGTAGCTCACCGTGGCGTTCAGGCTGACCTGACCGCCGAACACATCGCCCGGATAGTCGTAGTCTAGGGTGACGTCGACGCCCGAGGTGCGCAGTTCCGGACCGTTGACCAGGTCCGACTGGATCCGCGAGATGTCCGACCCCATCGTCACGCCCTGAACGCAGGCGTTGTTGTTGGAGAAGGTCACCAGATAGCGGAGCGGGTCGGCGCAGTCGACGAACTGAGCGCCATTGCCCGGACCGTTGCCGACGGCATTGCCAATGACGTTGGCCGGCACGCGGACGATCTGGTCTTCCAGCTTGATGCTCCAGTAGTCGACCAGGGCGCGGAAGTCGCCGAAGTCAGCCACGGCGCCGACGCTGTAGGTGAAGGCCTTTTCCGGGCCGATCGCCGGGTTGCCGAAGGCGTCCACGGACTTGAAGGCGTTGCCCGCAGCCTGGATACCCGACAGACCCGTCGCGCCGCCCGGAGCCCGGTCGGTCGGGGTCGGACCCCGGAAGGTGGTGCCGACCGAACCGCGCAGGGACAGCCAATCAGTGGTGTCCCACTTCATCGACAGCTTGGGGTTGGTCGTGGAGCCGGTCTCGCCGCCGTAGTCCTCGAAGCGCACCGCCAGGGCGGCGTTGAGGTTGTCGAGGATCGGCAGGTTCATTTCACCGAACACCGCGTAGATCGACTCGTCCACGTAATAGGGCTGCGACTGCCCCAGGAACATGTAAGGGCCGGTCTGGATGGCGCAGCTCGTGTCGCCCGGCACGGGGCAGGGCGTGATGTTGCGGTCATAGAAGTCGCTGCCCAGGCGACGGGTCTGTTCGGACGAGCGCCACTGGGCGCCGGCCGCCCAGTTGACGACGCCGCCCGGCAGTTCGACGCCGGTCGAGCCGTTGAACACCAGGTCGAGGACATAGAGCTCGTTGGTGGTCTCGCCGATCTGGTCGTCATAGAGCCAGCGCGCCAGGGCCGGGCTGTTGGCCTGGGCCGGGTTGTAGGTCGGGTTGGCGCCGCCCAGGATCGGGTTGCCCGGATAGGCGGTGGAGAAGGGGTTCAGCCATTCGCAGCCGTTGGCGCCGGGCGTGTTGCCGGTGCAGTTCGGGCCGCCCAGGCCGCGCAGGGCCTGATCCAGACGGTTGATCAGGATGTCGCGGGTGACCCCGTAGGCCTGATTGCGCGAATAGGTGAAGGCCAGATCCCAGCCGATGCCGCCGGCGACGTCGAACTCGCCCTTCAGGCCGGTGACGATGCGGAACAGTTCATAGGACCGCTCGCCCTTCTGGCCGTCATAACCAAAGGCGGGGTTCCCGCCGCTGGCGAACGGACGCCACAGGGTCAGCTGAAGACCCGAGCCCGGCAGCGCCGCATAGGCGCCGGCCGCCGCCGCGCTTCCGAAGACCTGCGGGTTGGCCGCCAGGAACGACTGCACATAGGGGTTCGACTTGGGCGCGAAATACTGGGTGCTGCCCGGGCCGAACGGCCCCTGCGTCGGGGGATAGGACGGCGAGTAGCCGATGTTCGGGACATCGGTCTTCGAGTACATGCCCTCGAGGAAGAACTCGGTCGTCTCGGTGAGGTCGAAGTTCAGCTCGCCGTACAGCTGGTAGCGGTCGGTCTCTTCGATCAGGTTGGCGAAGGGGACATAGCTGTAATAGCAGGCCGGCAGCTGGCTGGCGCCCGACTGATAGACGCCTTCATAGCCGCCCACCGCGCCGCAGCTGGCTTCGCGGATGGAGCCGACGGCGTCGCCGTAGTTCGGATCGGGCGTACCCGGGATGGTCGGCAGGTCGGCGCCGAGGCGCGCGACATAGAAGCCGGGGTTGGACAGGAAGGACCAGCCGCTCGGGTTGGTGGTGTAGTCCTGGTAGGTCCAGTCGCGCTCCGTGGTGTCGAGTTCGGACCGGTGCTGATAGCCGGCGGCGACGAAGGCGCTGCCGCGCTCGCCCTGCCAGCCCCAGGCGGCGCTCAAATTGTACTCGCCGTCCGTGCCGTCGACGTAGCGGTACTCGCCCGACACTTCGAAACCCGAGAAGGTCTTCTTGGTGATGAAGTTGATCACGCCGCCGATGGCGTCGGAGCCGTAGGTGGCCGCCGCGCCGTCCTTCAGCAGCTCGACCCGGCCGATCGCCGCGGTGGGGATCAGGTTGGTGTCGACGCCGGTCAGCGGGTCGGTCGACATGAAGCGACGGCCGTTGAATAGCACCAGGGTCCGCTGCGGGCCAAGGCCGCGCATGTTGATCGAGCCCGCGCCGATGGAGCCCTGGGCCGAGGTGGAGAACTGGTTGGTGTCGCCCAGGACCGGGCCGCTGATGGTCAGCGACTTGATCAGTTCGGTCGTGGAGGGCGAGCCCTGCTTTTCCAGTTCCGCAGAGCTGATGACGTCCACCGGCAGGGCGGCGTCTTCAGGCGTACCGGCGATGAATGAGCCGGTGACAACAATTTCCTCGACCTCGGTCTGGGCTGAAGCCTGACCCGCCGCAAGGCTGAGAGCGAGGGCGACAGCCATAGTCGAGGCCGTCGACAAGTATTTTGAACTCCTCACACGTTTCCCCTTCGAGCTTAAGAAGCATCTTGGATCAAAACCGATCCGATGGGGCGTAATGACGGGGTCGACCATAATAAATCAAGACCAGCGTTTGTCATCTCTGCTCAATTACACTGTATATAGAATGCGGTTCCGTCAGATATAAACGAGCCGTTACCGTATATAGCGGCGATACGCCAAAACTGACGCGGCCAACGCCTGCGCGAAGAGAAATTGCGCAACAAAATCAAGGGCGAAAAAAGGTTCGCGCGTCAAAATCCGGTGCGGGTCACGGTGCTGTCACGTTCTCGCCACACCAGGCCCAAAATCGCGGCGCGCGCCGTTTTTTCTGCGGAATGAGCCCAAATGGGGCGTCAGAGCGCGGCTCGCGCAGAAAAAAGCCCCGCGGCGGGACGAATCCGCGCCGGCGGGGCCAGGAGTCTTGCCAAGGCTGGGGTTTGGGGTCAGCCGCCGGAGATCGGCTCGGCGATGGTCTCGCTGTCTGGGCCGACGTCCTGGGGCGCGGCGTCGGACTGGTCCACGCTCGGCGCCTCCACGGGGGGGGCCTCAGGCTCGGCGGTGAGGTCAAAGGCCGGACCCATCAGGGCGGCCCGCTCCTCCAGAACCGTCGCCGTAGCCTCGCACCGGGCCGGCAGGGTCCAGCTCATCCATTCCTGGGCCAGACGCGCCTTGGGCAGGTCGCCCGCCCGGCTCCAGGTGATGCGGCCCCGGCGGATGGCGTCAGCGCCATGGGCGTTGATCGGCCGCGGGCTCGCCTTTTCGGCCGCCTCCATGGCGCGGCTGAACAGGGCGAGATTCTGGGCGCTCAGTTCGTCGAGCTCGTCATAGACCTGGAGATCGTCCTCCAGGGACGAGCCCGGCCGCCGGAAGGTGGTCTCGATGCGGGTGACTTCCGGCATCACCTGGTCGCGCAGCCCCTTGTGGGCCGACAGGGCGCCATAGCACCAGGCCACCAGGCCATAGGGGTCCCGAGGCGCGCCCGGCGGAAAGGCCGCTTCGACGGTCTCGGCGGCCGCTTCAGGGGGCGCCGAGGCGATGGCTTCGGCGGCGTCGGCGTCTTGCGCCAGGAGGGCCAGGGCGAACAGGAGCGGGGAAATCACGGAGGGTCACCTCGAAGATCTGGTCAGTCGGCCGGCGCCGAGCCGTATCCCCCGCCCCCGGGCGTGTGGATCTCAATGGCGTCGCCGGGCTCGACCTGAATGGAAAAACAGCCCGGCAGGTCCTTTACCTCGCCCGCGGCGGTGATCAAAGCCTGCCGGCCGGGCTGGCCAGGCCCCCCGCCGGCCAGGCCCTGCGGGGCGTGGGTCCGGCGGGTGGAGAGCAGCGCAGCCTCCATGGGGCTCAGGAACCGCAGTCGCCGGATCACCCCGTCGCCGCCCCGCCTGGCGCCTTCGCCGCCGGAGCCTGGCCGAAGCGCGAAGGTTTCGAGGCGGACCGGATAGCGGCGCTCCAGGATCTCAGGATCCGTCAGCCGCGAATTGGTCATGTGGGTGTGGACGCCGCTGGCCCCGTCGTGCCCGGCGCTCGCGCCGGCGCCGCCGCAGATGGTCTCGTAGTACTGCCGGGTCGCGTCGCCGAAGGTGAAGTTGTTCATGCTGCCCTGGGCGCAGGCCATGACGCCGAGCGCGGCATAGAGGGCGTCGACCACATGCTGGCTCGTCTCCACATTGCCAGCGACCACGGCGGCCCCTGGGGCGGGATCGAGCATGGAGCCCGGCCGCGTGAGGATATTCAGGGGCGCCAGGCATCCGGCGTTGAGGGGGATGTCGTCGTCCACCAGGGTGCGGAACACATAGAGGGCGGCCGCATCGACGATGGAGGCCGGGGCGTTGAAATTGGAGCCCAACTGGTCAGCGCTGTCGCGGAAATCCAGGGTGGCGGAGCCCTCGGCGGAATCCACCGACGTGCGCACGACGATCCGGCCGCCGCCATCCATGGGCAGGTCGGCGTGGCCGTCGGTCAGACGCCCCAGGGCGCGGCGCACGGCCGCCGTGGCGTTCTCCTGGACGAAACCCATGTAGCGGGTGACGAGGGCGGCGCCGAAGGCTGCGATCATGGCCGCCACCGCCTCGCCGCCGGCGCGGCAGGCGGCGATCTGCGCCTTCAGGTCGGCGATGTTGCGGTCGGGCGCCCGCGCGGGCCAGGGCCCAGCGCCCAGGGCGGCGCGCACCGCAGCCTCGAGGAACCGGCCGTCCTCCATGATCGGCAGGGCGTCCAGCAGCACGCCCTCCTCGGCGATGGTTGTGGAAAAGGGCGGCATGGAGCCGGGCTGAATCCCGCCGATGTCGGCATGATGGCCGCGGGCGGCGACATAGAAGCTGGGCGCCTGGTCCTCGCCGACAAAGATCGGCATGACCACCGTGATGTCCGGCAGGTGGGTGCCCCCGGCATAGGGATTGTTCAGGGCGAAGGCCTGGCTGGGGCGAAGCTGGGCGTGACGGTCGCGCACAGCGCGCACGCTGGCGCCCATGGACCCCAGGTGGACGGGCATGTGCGGGGCGTTGGCCACGAGGCCGCCGTCGGGATCGAACAGGGCGCAGGAGAAGTCGAGCCGCTCCTTGATGTTCACCGAGTGCGCCGTGCGCTCCAGGGCCGCGCCCATGGCCTCGGCCACGCCCATGAAGCGGCGGTTGAAAAGCTCGAGGGTGATCGGATCCACGTCGTCCGCATCATCTGGGCCAGGGCCAGCGCCGGTTCGCCGCTGTTGCTCAAGCGCGATCAGGCCGTCGGCCTGCGCCGTGGCGCGCCAGCCCGGAAGGACGGCGATCTGCGTGTCGTCGCGCACGATCAGGGCCGGGCCGTCCTGCTGGGTCAGGGCGCGCGCCTCGATCACCGGAACCTGCTGCGGCGCCCCCTCTACGACAAAGGCGGCCAGGGCCTCCGGGGCGCGTGGTCCGGACGCCACCTCATGGGAAGCTAGCGTGGCGGCGCCGGCCTCCAGGGCGGTCGCCTCGGCTTCGACGCTGGCGATCAGGATGGCGCGCTCAGCCTCGATGAAGCCAAACAGACGCTGGTGGGCGGCCTCGAAGGTCTGGCGCACCGCAGCGACAGGACCCGGCGCGGCCGGGAGTTCGGCGTCGGCCCCGTCATAGCGCAGGCGAAGGGTGATCTGCGTCGCGCCGGCCTCGGCGCCCTGGGCCTCCAGGTCGGCGCGGGCCTGATCGCTGAGCCGCGCGGCCACGCCCTCGGCTGCAGCGAGCCCGGCGGCGTCGAGCGGCATCTCCAGCCCCGCCTGCCGCAGGGCGCTGACCTGGGCCTGGCCGATGCCGTAGGCCGACAGCAGGCTGCCGAAGCGGGGGCAGAGCACGCGGGTGACCCCCAGGGCCTCCGCCGTCTGACAGGCCACCTGGCCCGCCGCGCCGCCAAAGGCCACCAGTTCATGCGCCCGCGGATCGAAGCCGCGCTCTGTGGAGATTCGGCGGATCGCCAGGGCCATCTGCTCGACGGCGATGGCGATGAAGCCCTCGGCGGCGGCTTCTGCGCTGGGGACGCCCATGGCCTGGGCCAGGGTCTCCAGGCGCGCGCGGGCGGCGGCGACATCGAGCGGCGCGTCGTTCCGGGGCCCGAAGACGGCGGGGAAACGGCGGGGATCGAGGCGGCCCAGGACCAGATTGGCGTCGGTGACTGTCGCAGGCCCGCCGCGGCCATAGGCGGCCGGGCCCGGATCGGCGCCGGCGCTGTGCGGCCCCACCCGGGCGCGAAGGCCGTCGAAGGTGAGGATCGAACCGCCGCCGGCCGCCACGGTCTCCACATCCAGCATGGGGCTGCGCAGGCGCACGCCGGCCACCTGGGCCTTGTCGCGTCGCTCCAGGCGTCCGGCATATCGGCAGACATCGGTGGAGGTGCCGCCCATATCGAAGCCCAGCACCGCCTGGGCGCCTGCCGCCTCGGCGGTGGCGGCCGCCCCGACCACCCCGCCCGCCGGTCCCGACGTGACGGCGTCTCGTCCCCGGAAGGCGCTGGCGGGAACCAGCGCCCCGGCCGAGGTCATGAAGTAGAGCGGCGCGCCGGCCACGGCCTCGGCCACCTGGCGCACATAGGCCTGCAGCACCGGCGTCAGATAGGCGTCGGCCACCGTCGTCTCGGCCCGCGGCAGGAAGCGGGGCAGGGGTGACACCTCGTGGGAGAGAGCGACGAAATCGAACCCCGCCGCCGCCGCCAGTTCGCCCGCTCGGCGCTCATGGGCGCCGTTGAGGTCGGAGTGCAGGAAGGCGATGGCCACGGAGACGCAGCCCTGAGCCCGCGCCTCGGCCAGGACCATCCGGACTTCGTCCTCATCCAGGGCCATGATCGCCTGGCCCGCGGCGTCGAGCCGTTCGGTGACCTCCGCGGCCATGGCGTAGAGCGGCTCGGGCCGCACGATGTTCAGGGCGAAGAGATCAGGTCGTGTCTGGTCGCCCAGACGCAGGGCGTCGCCAAAGCCGCGGGTGGTCAGGAACAGGGTCGTGGCGCCGCGACGCTCCAGCAGGGCGTTGGTCGCCACCGTCGTGCCCATGCGGATGGCGCGGACCTGATCGGCGGGGAAGGGGGCTCCGCCTGGGGCTTCGAGCACGCGGCGCATGGCCTCAACGGCGGCGTCCGCATAGGCGTTCGACGCCGACAGGAGCTTGAGCGTACGGACCTGGCCATCGTCCCGACGCGCGATCACATCGGTGAACGTGCCGCCCCGATCGATCCAAAAGCTCCAAAGCCTGTCCAAAACTTAACCCGCCCCGTGTTGGTTTGGCGTTGTCATCAGGACGCCTTCTTCCTAAGGCTTGTGGCATTAGACCAATGAGCTTCTGGCGCAAAATCGCTGGCCTTGCCGTTCGCCTCCCCGACGCGGCAGAGTGCCCCGACTGCCCTGCCGGCCTGCCGGGGCAGGATCCCGCGTTCTCGACCGCTGTCACCGCCCTGGGCGCCAAGCTGGCGCGGGCCGATGGGGAGGTCGGACGTGCGGAGTTCGACGCCTTTTCCGAAGTCTTCCAGTCCGATGAAGCCTCGCGGCCCAACATCCGACGCCTCTACAATCTGGCTCGCCAGACCACCCGGGGCTTCGAGAGCTATGCGCGCCGCCTGTCGCGGCGCTATCACAACTGCCCGCAGATCCTTGAGGATGTGCTCGATGGGCTGTTCCACATCGCCGCCTCCGATGGGGCCGTCACCGATGATGAACTCGCCTATCTGGAGCGCGTGGCGGAGCTGTTCGGCTTTTCCGAACTGGTGTTCCGACGGCTGAAGGCGACGCACCTGGGGCTCGGGGCCGACGATCCCTACGCCGTGCTCGGCGCGCCGCACGACGCCAGCGATGACCAGCTGCGGGCGGCCTGGAAGATCGCCCTGATCGAAAACCACCCCGACCGCGCCCGCTCCCGCGGCCTGCCCCAGGAATTCATTGAGGTCGCCGAGGCCAAGGCCAAGGCGATCAATTCAGCCTTCGAGGCGGCGATGCGGGAACGCCGGGAAATGACGCTGGTTGGGGCATAGGGCGTCATCCTGTCGCCACCTTCGCTTCGGAGATTGACGTTCGGGAGCGTAAGGCGAACATATTCGTTAGCCCTCCAGATGGAGCGACCAGAGAAGACCATGGCTCAGCAGGACCCCCAGGGCGGCAAGTCGGCCCTTCAAAGCCTCACCGCTGCGGGCGGCGCGATCGCAGCGGCGGTCGCCGTCGTGGTCGGCGTGGTGCTGGCCTTCGTCTTCGCCGCCACGGTCGTGGTCTTCGGCCTGGTGCTGAGCGCCCTGGTGGCGCTGGTCGCCCTGGCGGTGCGGGCCAGTCGCCTTGGCCGCCGCAAGTCCGGCGCCCCGGAGGATGACGGGATCATCGAAGCCCGCCATCTGGGCGGCCACAGCTGGGTGGCCTACGGCTGGAACGAACGCGCCTAGGACGCGCGCTTCGTCGCCACGGCGCTTGCCCCTCGTCGGACGGGCCTCTACCCTCGATTCAAACAATCGTTGGGAGACGAAGCGAATGATCGGCGTGGTGGCGACCCTCAAGGTCCAGGACGGCAAGGGCGACGAATTCGAGGCCGTGTTCAAGGACCTCATGGCCCAGGTGAAGGCCAATGAGCCGGGTTGCCTGGTCTACCAGCTCACCAAGAGCCGGGCCGAGCCCGGGACCTATAAGGTGCTGGAAATCTACGCCAATGAAGACGCCCTGAAGGCCCACGGCCAGACCGAGTATTTCAAGGCCGCCGGCCCGAAGATGGGCCCCTGCCTCGCGGGCCGTCCCGAGATCGAGATGCTCGACGCGGTTCAGTAGGCCTGGTTTGAACCCTTCGCAGAGCCCGGGACCCCTCCGTAGGTCCCGGGCTTTCGCATGTCTGGTTCCCGCGTGGAGCCGCTGACAGAATTTCTACAGTGACGGCTGGGGCGACTTGTCCTTAGGTTCGGGCCGAACGAACGTTTGAATGGAGCTCCCATGGCCGTCGACGCCCTCTTCCGCCCCTTCAGCTACAAGGGCCTGCACCTCAAGAACCGGATCGTCATGGCGCCCATGACGCGGTCCTTCTCGCCGGGCGGGGTGGCGACCGAAGAGGTGGCCCAGTACTACCGCCGCCGGGCGGAAGCCGATGTGGGCCTGATCATCTCCGAGGGCACCGGCGTCAATCGCCCGGCCTCCGTCAATGACAAGAACGTGCCGCGCTTCCACGGCGAGGCCGAACTGGCCGCCTGGAAGCGGGTGATCGACTCCGTCCACGAGGTGGGCGGCAAGATGGCCCCTCAGCTCTGGCATGTGGGCGCGGTGCGCACCCGCGATCCGGAATGGACCCCGCCGGGCCCCTATGACAGCCCGTCCGGCCTGTCGCGCCCTGGCAAGGAGTTCGGCAAGGGCATGACCGACGAGGAGGTGGCCGACGCCATCGCCGCCTTCGCCCAGGCCGCCGCCGACGCCAAGGCGCTGGGTTTCGACGCCGTCGAACTGCATGGCGCCCACGGCTATCTGATCGACCAGTTCTTCTGGGACGGCACCAATGTCCGCGAGGACGCCTATGGGTCCAAGGATCTGCCGGGCCGCGCCCGCTTCGCCGCCGACATCCTGCGCGCCGTCCGCCAGGCCGTGGGGCCGGACTATCCGGTGATCATCCGGATCAGCCAGTGGAAGCAGCAGGACTATGAGGTGAAGATGGCCGCCGATCCCAAGGCGATGGAGGCGTGGCTGGGCGCCCTGACGGCGGCGGGCGCCGACATGCTGCACTGCTCGCAGCGCCGCTTCTGGGAGCCGGAATTCGAAGGCTCGGACCTAAACTTCGCCGGCTGGGCCAAGAAGCTGACCGGCGTACCGACCATCACCGTCGGCTCGGTGGGCCTTGATGGCGAATTCATCGCCGCCTTCGCCGGGGAGGGGTCGCAGCCGGCCTCCCTCGACAAGCTCCTAGACCGCCTGGAGCGCGACGAGTTCGACCTGGTGGGGGTCGGGCGCGCCCTGCTGCAGGACCCCGAATGGGCCAAGAAGGTCAAGGAAGGCCGCACGGCCGAACTGGCGCCGTTCGAGCGGGCTGCTATGGCCAAGCTCTACTGAGCCCAAGCCTTCCAAAGGTTCGCAGACCCGGCGGTGGTCGCCGGGTCTGCGCAACCCTGGTGTCAGGCGTTGTAGTTGAGCTTGAGGCCGGGCCTGGGCCAGCGGGCCTTGTAGAGCCTGCCTGTGGATGAGGCGGTGATCCAGGCGTCGCGCATGTCGGCCCCGCCGAAGCAGATATTGGTCACGATCATGTCCGGGACGGGGAAGTGCTCGGTCGCCCCGGACGGGTCGAAGGCGGTGATCCCGCCATTGATGATCGTCGCCACGCAGACCTTGCCGCCGGCCTCCACCGCCAGGCTGTCCAGCAGTTGGTAGCCGGGCAGGTTGGCCACCACCCGGCCGGGGCCAAACCCGGCCTGCGCCTTGAGCTGACCCGGCGCTTCGATATCGAAGGCCCAGAGCCGGCCAAGCTGGGTGTCGGCCAGATAGACCACGTCCTCGTCCGGCGAGAGGCCCACGCCATTCGGGGCGATCAGATGATCCCGCAGACGCGCCACATGGCTGCCGTCGGCCTTGGCGTAGTAGAGCGCGCCGAACTTGCGGCCCTCAGGGGTCGAACAGCCGTGGTCGCTGAACCAGCAGCCGCCCTGGCGGTCAAACACCAGGTCGTTGGGGCCGACGAAGGGCCGGCCCTCGCAGGCGTCATAGAGGGTCGTGAGTTCGCCCGTCTTCAGATCATAGCGCTGGATCATCCCGCCCGTATGGCTGGCCGGCGTCGGCCCGGGGATGGTCAGGCCGTCCTGCTGCGGCCAGGTGAAGGAGCCGCCATTATTGGTGATGTAGATCGCCCCGTCCGGGCCAATGGCCGCCCCATTGGGGCCGCCGCCGGTCTCCACCAGGGTCTCGCGCCGACCGTCAGGCGTGATGCGCGACAGGCGCTGGGCCTTGATCTCGGTCAGCACAACCGACCCGTCGGCCATGGCGATCGGACCTTCGGGAAACTCCAGGCCTTCGCAAACCAGTTCGATGTCCATCGGGCGTCCTCCTCGTTCTTGTTGAGGGGAGTATGGCCGGCGCCGTGGCGTAAGGGCCAGGGGGCTTAACGCCGTTCAAGCACCCGCAGCACGAAGGGATAGTCGTCCTCCTCCCCGGCCGGGTGGCGCACGGCGCTGACCTCGGTCCAGGCGGCCTCATCAAAGGGCGCCAGGACCACGTCGCCTTCGACCTCGGCCTCGACCTCGGTCAGATAGATGCGCTGGGCGCGGGCCAGGGCCAGTTCGAACAGCGAGGCGCCGCCGATCACGCAGACCTCCTCGGCGCCGTCGTCGTCGGCCATCTCCCGGCCGATCTGCACCGCCTCGGTGAAGTCTTCACAGACCAGCGCGTCCCGCGGCGCGAAGGAGCCATCGCGGCTGAGCACGATATTGGTCCGGCCAGGCAGGGGCTTCTTCGGCAGGCTGTCCCAGGTCTTGCGGCCCATGATCACCGGCTTGCCGAGCGTCAGGGCGCGGAAGTTCGCCAGGTCGCTCTTCAGCCGCCACGGCAGGCCGCCCTCGCGGCCGATGACGCCGTTGCGGGCGCGAGCGATGGGACCGGCGGTGAGGAGGATGCGAGCCATGATCAGAAGGGGGTAGCCGACCCTGGACGCGCAGGGAAGGGACCCCAGTCCCCTCAGACGGCGATTGGCGCGGCGATCTTGTCGTGGGCCTTGTAGCCGGTGACCTTGAAGTCCTCGTAGTCGAAGGAGAACAGGTCGCGCTTGTCGGCCAGGGTCAGGGTCGGGAAGGGGTAGGGCTCCCGCGTCAGCTGCTCGCGGGCCTGATCCAGATGGTTCAGATAGAGGTGGGCGTCGCCGAGGGTATGGACGAACTCGCCAGGCTCGAGGCCCGTGACCTGGGCCATCATCTGGGTCAGCAGGGCGTAGCTGGCGATGTTGAACGGCACGCCGAGGAAGACGTCGGCCGAGCGCTGGTAGAGCTGGCAGGACAGCCGGCCCTCGGCCACGAAGAACTGGAACAGGCAGTGACAGGGCGGCAGGGCCATGTCGTCCACATCGGCCGGGTTCCAGGCGCTGACGATGTGCCGGCGCGAGTGCGGCGTGGTCTTCAGGCTCTCGACCACATTGGCCATCTGGTCGATCACCCGGCCGTCCGGGGCGGCCCAGGATCGCCACTGCTTGCCATAGACGGGGCCGAGTTCGCCGTCAGCGTCGGCCCATTCGTCCCAGATGCTGACGCCCCGCTCCTGCAGCCAGCCGACATTGGTGTCGCCGCGCAGGAACCACAGCAGTTCCAGGATGATCGACTTGCGGTGCAGCTTCTTGGTGGTCAGCAGCGGAAAGCCCTGGGCCAGGTCAAAGCGCATCTGACGGCCGAACACGCCGAGCGTGCCGGTGCCCGTGCGGTCGCCCCGCTGGACGCCGGTTTCCAGGATGTCGGCCAGCAGGTTGAGATACTGCCGCTCGGGGTGATCGGCGCGGGCCGGGGGCGGCGGGACGTGAGCGTTCACGGGCGAGGCTTTCGCATCAGGTTCAGAGGTTAGCCTCCCATGATTCGCCCAGGCTCCGGGGCAGCCGGCAAGGCCCTGCGGCGCTCTGTCCACAGGTCTCAGCCGGCGAAGCCGCCCTCGTCCAGGAAGGTCTGTTCGCTGGGCGTCGTGCGGCGGCCCAGGGCGGCGTTGCGGTGGGGGAAGCGGCCGAAGCGGACGATGATGTCCCGATGGAGCTCGGCCCATTTCAGGGTATCGGCGTCGCCTTCGGCCTCCTTCAGGGCGGCGCACAGCCGCACGGCCTCGTCCTGGTCGCCCATGTCCTCGGAATGCTCATAGGGCAGGTAGAAGAAGGGGCGCAGGATCGCTGCGGTGGCCTGATCGTGGCCCGCGGCGATGGCCGCCTTGGCGATGGCCCTGGCCTTGCCGTCGGTGGCGAAGGCGTGACCGGAGTCGCGGAAGATATTGCGGGGGACCTGGTCGAGCAGGATCAACAGGCCCAACGCGCCTTCCGCGTCCTTGGCCCAGTCGTCGAGCTCGCCGCGGGCGGCGGCGTGGTGGGCGGCCTCGAAGTCCCGCGCCAGGAGCCGGTCAAAGGCCTCATCCTTGGCGAACCACTTGGCCGGGCCGGCCTCCCGCCAGGTGTCGACCACCTGTTTGGCTGTCACGTCCATGGGCGTCTCCAGTGTGGCCGGGGAGTGTCTGCGGACCAGCCATTCGGCGCAAGCGGCCTTGATCGTGCAAAGAGAGGGCCTGCGTGACGCTGCGCCGCTTGACCTTTGCGCAAAAAAACGGTCGATAGCGCGGCCTTTGCCGCGG
>Ga0208316_1001256_pt1 | contig 15722 bp, 31 predicted proteins | sample MalvireepMed_231_FD_184240 | JGI IMG/M metagenome (GOLD analysis project Ga0208316, IMG submission 184240) | Marine viral communities from the Global Malaspina Expedition - Malaspina viral metaG DeepMed_231 (SPAdes) (version 2) | ecosystem: Environmental > Aquatic > Marine > Oceanic | place... | reverse complement strand
AGATAGATGTCGAGACCGTGATTGCAAACCTAGAGGCAGCGCGAGACCTTGGCACCCTGCCAACCTTCCGGTACGGTGGCGACGCGCAGCGGCACGTGAAGGTCCGTGCCATGAGATTTCTTGAAGAGATTGAGGGCGCTGACGGCGCCGAGGCGCAGACGGCGCCAGACAGCCAGGCTCGGCGGATAGGCATAGTCGAGGTCGTCTGTGAGGAGATTATCGGATGATGCTCAACCTCATCATCCACATCCGCACGGTGCTTAGGATCATCTCCCGCTTGGAGTCTCTAGTCGAGGGGCTGCAAAATGTCCACGACGAGGCCCTGGGCATCAGCGATGGGCCTCTGGCCCGCGCCATCCACTCTGTGTGGATAGAGAGCACGGAGCTGGAAGAGGACCTACGCAGCCTCTGATGGGCACCACAGGTCCTGCCCTGCCACGAGAGCAACCTCCGTCCCCGCGTAAAGTCCCTGAGACCGAGCCCCCCTTAAAATGCTAATACATGTTTTGGTTGATGCTCTCCGCTGGTTATGGATGTTGCCGGTTCGGTTGGCCTGGACATGGCCCCGTGGCGGCCTTCTGATGGCCCTTAGAGGCGTTCGATGGCTCGCCCTGTGGCTTTGGGCCTGGCTCTGCGCTCAGGGCCGTCTCCTGCGGGCGTCTCCTCTGGCCTTCTACCGTGCGATGGGCAGACGGCGGGACTGGGTCGTGTCGAAGGTCGAGTATGCCCACACTGAGTCTGCCAAATGGCGGGCCATGTGGACGGGGCTGAAAGCACCATACTCATTCCTTCGAATGATGGGCTTGAGTCCGCAGATGGCGATCGGATTGCTGGCTGTCGGCGGCACGGCCGGCGGTGGAGTCGTGGTCAACGAGACGTTACTGGCCGAGCGGTCATTCGGCCGGGGCGATTCCGGCGTCTACTCTGCGCCGATGGACGTTCCGATGAGCTACAGCGATTCTGATAATACTCTGAAGGTTGACCTGGGGACGACTCCTGTCGGTGAGATCACCATCGAGAACGTGACCGTCGGAACGGCGTTTACCGGCTCCACCCTGCCCAGCGGCCAGAGCAATGTCATCATGGTGGGTGGTACAGCTGCAAGCTCTGGATTCACCGCGACCTGGCTGGAGGTCGGGCACCTCATCATTGACCGCTGGCGATGCACAACTTTTAGTATGAGCAACATCGAAGTACATCAGCTGAATATCCGCTACAACGCCTCGGACGGCCAGAGCATCAGCCCGGTGGCAGGGACTCCCAGAGCCAGGGCAATCGGGGGCGGGAATCGTGCCGACTCGATGATAACGAGCGGCGGCACCTACGACCAGATTCGCATCGGTGCGCCGACGAGCGGAGTCAACGGCAAGGTGGACGTGCTGCGGCTGTCTAATCTCCTGACTAAAGGGGGAGCCTGCATTCTGAGCCGCATCAAGGCGGGGACGATTGACGTCGAGTATCTGGAGGTCGGAGCCGGGAACGGGTTCGCTACGAAGGAATTTGTGGTCACGACCTCCACCATCTACAAGAACGCCGTCATCCTGGATAACGTCGAGGTCAGCATCAGTCCGCCATGACGAGGCTATAGGAAGGAGTTGCCATGAACTGGCTTGGGAAGGTTCGACCACAAATTGGACTCGCTATCCTCGCCCTCGGCCTGATCAGCGGTTTGGCCTTGATCCAGCCATCCGTTGAATATATAGCTGTCGTGACGGCCTGTACCTCGGGCATCGTCGCGCTCGGCCTCAAAGTTCTGGAGAGCGAGTGATGTGATATCATAGACTGTCTCTCTCCTCCTCCCGCCGGGGCGCGGATTAGCCTCACGCGCCCCGGCTTCCCAATCCGTTAACACATTCGTCGTACACGCCTCTTGCCCGCTGTCTAGCTCCTAACCCATACCTCGCCTCGGGTGATCGCCGTCTATGGCGATTTCGCCCTATTTCCCAATCGCCCGAAATCCCCAACAGATTACCCACTATAGGGGTTGACAACAGTCTAGCCCTATGGTATATTAAACCTAGATCGGACAGGCGGGACGCGGGCCACCAACAAGCGTCACAACCCCCAAGCAGGCAAACAGGGCTGAGAGGCCCGCCGGAGAGAGAGACTCCGGGGCGAATCCGGGAAACCGACAGTAGCCGCAACCGCCGAGGCGGATACCAGACGGGGAGACGAGAACCAAGGGTCACCGGAATCGACCGGTCTGACGAGGGTGCCAGCAGCACCTAGAAACCCACGCACTTGGAGGTGCATCCATGACGACCGTAACTTCGACGACCTCCCGCTTCGGCGACACGACCTGGGCCGTGACCTGGGGGCCGGGGCTGACCCAGACGGTGATCTGCCTGACCAGGGCAGAGGCCGACGAGGTCGCCGAGACCCATCGACCTGCCGGAGGCTCAATTGAGCCTCTAGTGGGCTTTCGGGCCTAGCGCACCGGCGGGGCTTCGGCCCCGCCCTGGTCTCGGGTGGCACCCGACTGACGAGCCGGTGAGATACCGGCGAAACCAGAGACTATATAAGGAGAGGGAGACACGATGAACATGACCGACGGCGAGGCTAGGCGGGTCGGGACGTACCACACGGGGGTCGAGACCAAGGTGGTCGGCGTGAGGATGCCGGTCGAGAAGATCGAGCGGATCAGGGCGGTGTTTGAGAAACAGGGGCTGACGATGAGCGAGGGGTTGGAGTGGGTGGTCGACACGCAGATTCTACGGACGCGGTAAGCACCCTACGGGGAGAAGGAGACAACGATGGATAAATGGGATCACATAGGATCAGGAACTGAAGATAAAGGTGCGGATGAAGGTACTGGAGAAGCCAAACGCACATATAAATTCAGGGGTGTTCATACTACAACGCCTTTTTCTGAGAGAACGGGCCGAAAGATGACTCCATCTTCAAGTTCACGAAACATAACTGTAGAGGCTTCATCAAGAGAAGAGGCAATGCGTCTTATTAGGGAGGAAATTACTAAAGCAGAAGAAGGGGGTAGACGTAGACGGGAAGAATATTCTGGTAAGAAAGAAAAAGCCCCATTGGTAGATATAAAAGGTAAGATACGGGAGATAGGCCATAAAGCTGGACGACCTGCTGGAAGTCCCGTAGAACAATTAGATGTCTTTGATTTTGGCGATGAGAAGGTTGCCAGAGAAGAAAAAGATTGGTGATTTGTGGAAAGAGGAGCCTCGGTGGTCATCGAAAATAGGCCAGTGGAAAGTGCAGTTTCCGAAAGGGATCGGAACCTTCCGGACAAAGCGCGAGGCTATGCTATGGGTGGATCAATTGCAGAGGGACTAGACGGCTGAGAGGCCGGGGCTTCGGCCCCGGTAAAAGCCCCAGACCAGATGTCTCAAGGACTGGTCAAATTACAGGGCGGGAGACGGAGACATGAAGAAGTTCACGGGATACGGCCCCGGCTGGAATCGGTGCGAGTGCGGTCAGCCGCTGAGACGGACGAAGGCAGACAGCCTCGTCCATCGCTACCCCATCCACGGCCAGCGGATGCACGACCTCGTCATGCGGAAGAAGGCCGAGGCCGCTGTCAGGGTGCTGGCATGAGCGTCGTGGAATGCCCGATAGAGGGGACGTATCTGGTCAGGGACGAGACGCAGCCGATCCCGTTCGGCCAGACCGAGTCGAGCTTCTCGGTGGTCGTCCACCGGTATCGGTTCGGGTGGGTCTGCGAGGGTTGCGGGTCGGCGACCGGGACGACCCGCCCGGAGTGTAGGCATATAGCGGCAGCGAAGGGGTCTATCTAATGAAGCAACTGAACGAAGTTACATGGCTGGTAGTCGATGAGTTAACGCACGATTGGGAAGAGTTGAGAGAGCGATGGAGGTCGACGCCGACCGGCAAGGAACGGCGCGAATATAGGATGGTCAGTCCGGCAGAGCTTGAAGCTGAAACGTGGGCAAGATATGGCTTTGACGACCTCGACAGCTATTACGCCGACGGCCACGGGTTCATTGACTACCTCCAGACGGTCGGACTCCGCACGGCCATCGAGTCGGTCGACTGGACACAGGTGATTGAACAGTTGGAAAAGGACAGAGGGAGTTAAGCCCGAAGCGTCGCCCCGGCATCCAGTCGGGGCGGGTCTCATAACGGGCCGGTGGTTCGGGCCACCGGCAAGAATCTGAGATGGGAGGGAGGGAGACGGAACGGCCCGACGGGGTGGGCATTGGCGATGTCATAGACGCCGCTACGGGCCGCTCAGGGGCCACGGCGGCGATAGCAGAGGAGGACTGACCATGTATAGGACACACCACGAGGCAGAGCGGGATATAGGCATCATGGGTGGCGGGTGGGTAGACGCTACCATCCACCCGTGGTTCGAGGAGGCCACATTCGATTATGACGAGCCGTCTGGGTATGGCGGGTGGTTTATCCATGCCCTTGATGCCTCTACCCATATGCCAGCAGTGTTCACCGGCCCCGATGACCCGCAAGCGCATACCGCATAGGCACAAAACCCTAGCCCCCTGGCAAATCATGGCTCTATGAGCCTGCCAGGGCGGCTAACGACGATAGCAGTAACAGAGGGAGAGGTTGACATATGGAAGGCGTAGCGATAATCAAGCATCGTAGTGGTGACCTGTATGCCTACGAGGAGAATAGTCTCACCGGTTCCAGGGGCTATGGCCCTCTGCACCATTCTGAGGTGCCGACCAGCCCGACCGAGGTGTTGGACATCCTGGACAACAATGCGGGGCTTGACCTAGAGGCTGACGGGAGCTGGTTATGGGACGAGCTAGAGGCGGGACGGGCCGTCCCAGTAGCGACACCGGACACCAACTACCCAATCGGCACTTCCAGCTGGAAGGGAGGATGACATGAGAAACCTGGACGAGACTATTCCTGAGACCATCGACCTGACGCCGCACTGGCCTGGGATGTTTCGATATGCCGTCGCGCTATGCAGGAACGGTCTATCGCAGGGCGAAGGGCGCGACCTAGTGGTTGAGATGCTGGAGTTTGGTGCCAGACTAGAGGCCGCAAGAACCAAGGCCACCGGCCAGGAGGAGTGATGCCCTGCTATGAGGTTCGGACAACGACCGTGGAATTCCGGGCCGTCGATGCCGAGCTACTCGCCGAGGCGCTGATGGATACCGGACTCGCCTCTGATCAGGCCCAGGCCCACGCCCAGGCCAGGCGGGTGGTCGAGACCGGGACGCTGACAGTCCCGCAAGGCCGGGAGGGCCTGATCGATGCGACCAAACGTAGCTACGCCGCTATGGCCGTCCGGCAGGCGGCGAAGCGGTACGGCTGGGGAGTGCGGCAGAGCGGCAACAAATACACGATGGCGAGGAGGTGAGAATGGATAGTATCCAGGTCGAGATATTGAGCGATGGCACCCTCAGGATCACCACCGAGGGTATCGGCACGGCGAACCATCGCAACGCCGATGATCTACTCAGACTGGTGGACCAATTGATGGGCGGCGCAACTACGTCAAAGCGCAACCCGGTGGCTCGCAGCCACCGGCACAACAGCACACACAACAGCACGAGGAGGCACGCATCTAATGGCCGATAGACTCGCAGACACAACCGTGATCCTGTCGTTGAAAATCTCAATCCCGGGCAACCGCCGCAGAGTGGCCTCGGGACTGGTGGAGGTGGACGCAGACAAGGACTCGATCAACGTGAGCAAGGAATTGCTGAGATCCCCGGACCTTGCACGGCTGACGGCCCTCGATACCGAGCTACGCCACTGGCTGTACGCTCGTAGCCTGCCGAGTCGAGCACTCAAAAATGGCATGTACCGTGTCCCACTGTCCACGGTCGAGGAGTTTGAGACGTACCTGGAAACCTACCAGGAGAGGCGACGTGAGTGCATCGACCGTTTCATCGACGCATACCCGGCACTGGTGGAGCAGGCACGCGAGACGCTGAGAGACCTGTTCGACGCCGAGGACTACCCCCTGGCAGAGGTGATACGGAGATCGTTCGGCGTTGAATACTCATACCTCACGCTGGACACCCCGAAGAGCCTATCCAACGTATCGGCAGCACTGCTGGCGCGTGAGAGGGCCAAGGCGATCGAGCAGGCCAAGTTGGAGGTCCTCGAGATCCAGCAGGCCATGCGCGAGGAGTTGGCTGCCCTCCTAGACCATGCCGTCGAGAGGCTGGGGAGCGAGACGGGGGGCAAGCGCCGGGGCAAGCCGAAAATGTTCAAGGACAGTTTGATCGCCAACATGAATGAGTTCTTCAGGACGTTTGAGGGGCGGAATGTGGTGGGCGATCAGGAGCTTGCGGGTCTGGTGGGCGAGGCCCAAAAGATCCTATCGGGTACGAATCCCAACGAGCTACGCAGGAACTCGACGGCCAGAGCCGTAACCCGGAATTCCCTGGCGGCGGTGCGGACGATCATGGACGATTCGTTGATGATCAAACCCACCAGGCTGATCAGCTTCGAGGACGAGTCCTAGCCAAAATACACAGGAGGCGTTTTGCAATGACAGGCATAGAGTCACAGTTCAGGGCCGCACGGCGGGTATCTACCCCGCTGGTGGCCATCCAGACGGCAGATCCGCAGGCCACGATGGCATCGTGTTGCACATGGATGAACGGGGATACGGCGATACTCGTATGGGATATCGTCCGAGGCACTAGGGCTCTGGGCGCTGCCGGGGCAGCCGCCTGGAGCGAGATCTCGGGAGAGGTGGAGACCGTTGGCCCCGCCGGTCTCATAGACACGCTGATCTTCCTTGGGAAAATGCCAGACAGGACGGCGTTGTTTGTCTTGAACGCGCATCGTATCTTGGCCGATGACCCGGCCATCTCCCAGGCCGTATGGAACGTGCGTGATCCCTCCAAGGCGCAGGGGCGGATGGTGATCCTACTCGCCCCCACCATCGATCTCCCGGCGGAGCTTGACCAGGACGTGTTGGTGATGGACGAGCCCCTGCCGGACGTACAGGCCCTGAGTGAGATCGTTCGACAGTCGCACCAGGATGCGGGGCTGGAGCCAGACGGCAGGCTGGAGTCCGCCGCCGAGGCTCTGACAGGGCTATCGGCATTCGCAGCCGATCAGGCCTCGGCGATGTCCATGACCCCGGACGGCGTGGACCTGGAGATGCTCTGGGACAAAAAGCGGCAGATGATCGACGCTACCCCAGGCCTGACGATCTGGCGCGGAGCGGAGTCCTATGACCGCATCGGCGGAGCCGAGAACATAAAGGGCTTCCTCCGACGCATCCTGGCAGGCAAACGCGCACCCAGGGCGATAGTGTTCATCGATGAGATCGAGAAGGCGATGGCGGGTGCCAGCGGGGGCGGCAATGACTCCTCTGGGGTGAGCCAGGACTACCTCGGCGTGATGCTGGAGTACATGCAGGATACCCAGGCCACGGGGATGATCTTCGTTGGTCCCCCCGGCGCGGCCAAGAGCGTCATGGCCAAGGCCGCTGGCAACGAGGCGGGTATCCCCACGCTCAAGCTCGACCTGGGAGGGCTGAAGGCCGCTGGCGGCGGCCTGGTGGGCGGTGCGGAGCGTACCATACGCGCCGCACTCAAGGTAGTGACGGCGGTGGGTGCTGGCGAGGTCATGTTCATCGCCACGTCCAACAAGATCACCAATCTGCCCCCGGCACTCCGACGGCGCTTCAGCCTCGGGACGTACTACTTCGACCTGCCCGATGCGGACGAGCGAGCCGCCATCTGGAACGTGTACGAGGACACCCCCGGCGACCATCCCGATGACGATGGCTGGACGGGGGCGGAGATCGAGAAATGCCTGGACATCTCGGATCGGATGGGATGTACCCTGGAGATGGCGTCCGAGTTCATAGTCCCGGTATCCCGAGTTGATCCGGAGGGCGTCCAGGCCCTACAGCGTCAGGCCCACGGGCGCTACATCTCGGCGTCGCATCCCGGCGTGTATCGGATGCCAGACGCCCAGGCGACCGCCCCGGCCACGGGGCGGCTGCTGAACAAATAACAGGAGGAATCCACATGGTAGCGAGGAAATACACCAAGAGGCATTGGGACGAGTTCCAGCGATTGGTTGCAACTGGCATGGGCGAGAACTCCGCCCTGAGAGAGTTGGGTATCCCCAGTGGGAGTCTGGGCGCATTGAAGGCACGCTTCGGCAGCCGGGAGCCAGCGGCCCTACCGGAGGAGCCGATCAGCCCCCCGGTGCCGAGCGAGTCTATCGGAGATTTGGAGCGAGCACTGAATGACCACGCCGAGGAACTGCTCGCACTCGCGTCGCAGATGTCCGAGCTAACCAAACACGTTCGCGGCCTGGCCCTACTGGACGCAATCATGGGCCAGCTAGCGGAGAAGCATCGGGAGTCATCAGTCCTACGCCACCGCCTTGAGGCCGCTGAGGTCAAGCTCATCGAGAGAGCGATGGTGATTCACTCTAATGACTAGACAGGGACCGAGAGAAAAAGCAATGAGAGAGGCCGATTCCGCAGACATTGCACGGGACCAAGCCAACGCCGAGGAGGGCGAGATGCAACACGATCAGCAGCGCCATATCAGGAGGACCGGCAAGGCCCGAGACCTCTTGGATATGGTAGCCGAGGCATGGGACGAGGCGCTATGCGACATCAGCGGCTGTGACGCTATCGCAGTGGACCACACATCTCCGGATGAGGGTACGTCCATCTCGGTCTGCGAGGGGCACCTCGCTACATGGGAGCATCGCCGGGTGGAGATGGACCTCGACACGATCGACGAGGACCACGATATGGGGAAAAGGGATCTGACGAGCCCATTCGATGACCGCTGGGAGTAGCCAACAACAACGCCAGGAGACACATAGGGAGGTTCAAATGAACGATGGTGAGGATACCGCAGTACCGACCAACAACAACGCCCTGACGCCGGTAGAGGCCGCCAAGATCCTGGGGCTGCATGAGGGCACCGTCCGGCGGCTGGTGAGAGAGGGGAAGATCGAGGCGTTCAGGGCCGGGGTGAAGGGGGGCGTCATCCGCATCCCCCCCTCGGCTCTCGCACGCTACATCGAGGTGAACACTACACTGATATGACGGGTGGGTCTCCAACACATAGTGCTACGCCATAGCTGGAAAAAATAGAAATAGGAGGAGTGATGTACACACTAGGAACGATTCTCTACGATCGGAATCCCTGTAGGCATGACAGGCGCGACAGTGACCCGAAGAAGGATTGCTTCCACAACGGGGCAGAAGTGGTGCTGGTATTCCGCCAGGGTCACGGGGTACTGGTGCAGAACGCCAGGGGATTAGTGCGGAGGCTAGCCCCAAACTCCATCGGCACCGAACGCTTCGGAGAGTGACCCCTTGACGGTGGGGTGGGAGGCGTTATCCTCCCATCCCACCGTGATCATCGTATTATCCGCCTCTCCCCACCGCTTCTCGACCGAGCACCGCCAGACATCTTTGTCATCCGCCACCAGTATCCCGGTCAACCCATCCAGCACACCGGCCAGTATATTGTTGCCATCGGGTTTGTTGGTCGCAGCCTCTCCCATGCGGGCCTTCCGACGTTTCTTCGACCAGCTAGACGGCATACGGCGAGTGATGCGGATGTGTACCTCGACCGGCCCCTCGACCAACCGCAGTCCCGCCTGTAGCCCGTGTTCTGCCACCCGCACCTGATACAGACCCACATCAGGCGAGTAGACAGTCCCAGTGGCTCGGTTAAACCGTGGCCGAGCTTTTCCGGCTGGCTTCCCCGGCACCCGGAATGTCAATGTGGTCATCCTGTACCGCCTCCCGAATCTGCGCCCTGACCCATTGAGAGAACGTGGTCTGAGCATTGACCAACATATGCCGGAACGCATACATATCGTCCGCATCCAGATGCACCGTCGTGGTCACGTATCGTTTAGTCATCCGACCCCCCTGATGTTATGGAATTCAACAGATCACCTCCGCCAGCACCGCACCGGCAAACTTTTCTCTCGCTGTACGAACCGTGTCTTTCCTGATGTCCAGCCATTTTCCACGACGCCTCTATGTTCAGCCCCCCCAGTGAGTGCCACCAGCGTCCGCACGGCCCCCTTAGCCATTCAGCATCGAGCCATTCAGCATCGCTGCTTACAGATGCTCGGATCACCTCTGCTACCAGCAGCAACTCAGGTTCCATATCGTCCCCCTGGAGAATCAGGCCCCGTCTGGACTCTCAATCCGAGGGTCTGGACGGGGTCCTTTTTTGCGTTCTGCGAATGCCCATCGCAACATAGTCCTCCTATCATCTCGCTGAGTTCTCGATAAGCCGTCTTTCCCACTGCTGGTACAACGCCATTCCCAAGTGCTCTGAGCTGATCACCCACCCCAGCGGGAGCCCCATCAGCATCTCGACAAAACGTGGGGAGAGCCTGCGGCATGACGGAGAGCAAGTATGCCCATCCGGCGTGGTCGTTGGGGCCTGGGGGATAGAGCGGGAGTCCTGCGTGGGCCAGTTCCCCGCCGCCCGAGGCAGGGTGACGCTGTGCATCGACCCCTCTCTGACCTGGCTCGACTCCAGGTTGTTCGTGAACGTGTCCGCTGTGGTCGGCGTGGGCCAGTTCGTTGCTGCCATCCCCAGCGTCAGGCCGAAGCCGTTGCCGTTGATCCCCTGTTCCTTGATTCGCTGGCGGCGTTCCTTCCAGGTTGTGTCCGAGTCGTTCTGTGGCCCCGCATTCGGCGTGGGCCAGTTCCGAGTTTCTGTCGCCAAGTTGGTCTGTAGCATACGTCCTGTCTGCTTGTTGTAGAGTTTCGCTCCCTTCCGCTCCAAGTCCTCTGATATCTCCCCCTTTGACCCCTCGCTGCTCGGCGTGGGCCAGGATGAAGAGCCGTTCTCGCCTGTGAGGTGCGCCTGTTTCTGCCGCTGTGAAGAGGCCCTCCGCAACCTCGTAACCCATCTCTCGTAGGTCTCTCCGAATTCGTTCATGGTAATACCGCAGGATGCCTGTAACATTCTCCAAGAAGACTCTGTCGGGCTTGATGCCGTCGATGATTCGGGCGACGGCAGGCCAGAGGTTTCTGGAGTCTGACTCCTGGAGACGCTTTCCGGCGAACGAAAATGGCTGGCACGGGAATCCCCCAGCGAGGATATCCACTCGGCCACTCCACGGGCCTGGATCGAAGGTTCTGATGTCAGACCAGATAGGCGCTGGATCGAGGGAACCGTCTCCCATACGCGCTGCAAGGATCGCAGCGACACCGAGTTCGTTCTCCACGTAACAGACCGTGCGAGTTCTGCCACCCAGGGCTGCGTGGAGTCCCAATTCAAGACCGGCGACGCCGCTGCATATTGACAGGACGTTGAGGGTACGTGTATCCACATTCGTCACCTCACTAGCTCGTAACTCAATGCGCTCTTGCAACAACAAACCTCTCTCGTACTCTCTCTTACTCTTTCTTTTATCTTATTGTTACACTCTCTTACTAAAGTAAGAGTGTAACAACATCTTAAGAGAGAGTGTTTCACCCTTTGTTACACCGTAACAACTGTAACTACTGGGAGACTAATCCCCACACCCCCGGCTGCACTTGCACGTAGTGTTTCTGGCGTGATAGCGCAGCCCTGATGGTTCCGGGTTTGTAGTCCGGCAGGGCGGAGTAGATGTCAGTCAGCTTGAGCTTACCTCGTCCCAGGAGTTCTTCCAACTGATGCGAGGCAGACGGTAGCGGCCCCGCCGTGTCCTCATCCATCCCAGGGAAATCCCCGGCTGCCGCCGTACTGATGCCGGACAGGCCCCACTCGTCAAAGCCGTACCGCAGGTACATCGGTGGGGGTCTGGCTATGTCGTTGGCCTTGGTCACCTCCAGACCCACGCCCAGGGAGTGTTCCTGGCGCTCGGACTTCTGACGTAATAGGATATCGGCTGCGGCATCCAGGAACACGCTGCCGTAGATATGGGTCGAGTCCCCACGGGGGGTATGGCCGATACCGATCCAGGTCTCAGCCAGGGAGTTCATGGCGTCTGCGATCATGTTGACTGGACGGTTCTCTGTGAGGTCTCCCATGCCTGCACGCGAGATGGAGTCCAATACCAGTAACTCAACTCCATTCTCCTTGATAGACCGGTCAATGCTCTCTCGCACATCTGATAGGCTGTAGCCCCGAGCGTTCAGGATCAGTAGCGCACGATCAGGGTCCAGCCCCAGGGCCGTGTTGACGCACCCCAGCCTGCGCCGGACTGACGCCGCGCCCCGCTCAAGGTTCACGTACATCACGTTTGATTTCTCGGTCTGCCAATAACCGTTCACCCCAGCGTCTATGGCGACGGCCATGATCAATGCCGTGTATGATTTGCCCCTTTCCGGCGGACCGAACAGCAGGGTGCCACCTCCCCGTAGGACATGGGGCTTGGCCAGGAACTCGGGCGGAGCAGATGTGGCGTCCCCAGCGAGCATCGAGCCCTTCATGCCATCCAACCGCACCGGCCACGCCTGCCTGCAAAAGCTCAGGAGGTCCGCCTTGATATCCTCTGCGGGGTACAGGTCACCGATCCCCGAGGCCTTGTACGCGCCCAGCGCCAGACTCGTCCTTGACTCCTGCCGTTCGAGGTTGATACGGCCCCACGCAAGCTCTCTGCCATCCATCGAGATCGAGACACTGCCGTGGATGCCCGTTTTCTCTCGGCCCAAGCCGTCGCAGCGGTATACGAATACCTGTCCGCTCTCCAGCATCACGCTGGACTTGACCTCACCGTTGTTGTAGGCCACCTTCACGATCACGACGCACTCCAGCGATTAGCTCTCGGCGCGGACACCCTGGCATCAACCTCTACCCGGCGTTCCAGGGCGGATATGAGCTTGTCTATGGACGCTATGAGGGACTGCACGTCAGACTGAGGTTCCTCCGCCTTCGGCCGGGGTGGGCGAGCACACGCCGCCCACGGCCACCGCGCTTCGTAATCTATCCCACTACTCTCGCAGATATCACACATGGCATCACCTCCAGATCTGTTTTTTTCTCAGGGTGCGCCAGAGCGCCAGCGCCCCCAAGAAACCACATAGCCCCTGCTCAAGGTCCACCTCTCGGGTCTCGAACTCGGGCTTCCGCTTGCCGAACCGCACAACATACCCGCCCAATACCTCCTGGCCGGTCTGCTCCTCATAGGCCTGGGCATACGCCGCTACCTGGAATGACATCTCATCGTAGATGCCGTTGCTCGTCTTGAAATCAATGACGTACACCCCCTCGCCGTCCCTGGTCGCAACCGCATCGAATGTCCCGGCATAGCCGTGAAGCTCAGAGCAGACCACCTGCTCAGTTGCCGTGATGTCCAGCCCTGACTCGGCCTGCCACCCATCGAAACCCTCCATCACAGGCTCCAAGTCTGCTGGTACGATGGTCTCTTCCCCTCGGAGGACACTGTCGATCAACTCATGGGATCGCAGTCCGAAATCAGCAGCTTGGTCCCGCTCCTCGTCTGGGCGCTTCCGGGCCGCTTCGAGCATCGTGTCGATCCAACCAGGCGTGATGCCTGCGAGCCTCTCCCCTGTTCGCATCTGGTCCAACAATGTGTGCCGAACTTTTTCCAGGGCCACCTTTCTCGACCAACCGAGCAGCGCGGGCTTGGCCACGATCTGCAGAACCGTTGTGACCGACGGATATTCCACGGCATTTATCGTATATGTCCTCGATCCGTTGCTCGATGTCCTCCGTATCGGTTCCTGAGAGCGTTTTGGATCGGGGGTGCTAGGGTATCGCACTAGGTGCCTCCATTACGTCGCTGTGTGTTTCGCCTCGCGTCGTTATGGCGCTTGTGGCACCATCTACACATCCCGTCCAGGTACTCGACGTTGGTATGCACGGGTCCGAACAGGATCGTGCATGAGGTGCAATGGGGATGTTGCCCCATCGTGTTGTGCAGAGAGGCTCTCAGTCGAGAGATGCGCTGCTGCATGATCGTAGACGTATAGATGGGCGATCTGAGGCACCGCTGCTTCTCAAGGCGTTTCGCGTAGTTGATCACGTCGTTGATGCGTTTAGCGCATCCACACCATTCGCATCGCATCTCATACGGCATCTATCTGGTCCAACTCGTGAGGCATAGCTCACGTAATTTATTCCACTTCTCAGTCTGTGTTAGGGTTTCGGCCCAATGCAACTCTTGTTGTTCCTCCATCCACTTCGTGACGGTGACCTCGCGATCAGCGGTGGTATGCCGGAGGACTGCCCGCACGTGTGCGGGGCCTCTGCCATGCTCGTCGAGCCACGCCATGAATCTCAGCTTATGGTCCTCGAAGGAGTCACCGTCAAGCTCCGCTGCTGCCTCGGGCGTTTCCTCCTGGATGATCTGCGCCTCTACGGCCTCGGGTTCTGGCTCGGGTGCTGGCTCAGGTTCTGGCTCAGGTTCTGGCTCCACAACAACCTCTGCCGTCGCCACCTCATCCTCCACGATCACATCCTCCACGACCTCCTCGGCCACCGGGGCAGTTTGCCATGCGTCATGTAGGGCCACCACCTCCTCGTCACTGAGCTTGGACAAGACCGGCACCTTTCGGTCAGTCGCCTTGGCGAGGTCAGCCAGCAGTCCCTTCATCACCTTGTTGAAGTTGCACCATTTGGACCCGTCCTTGTGGGACTTGAACTCACCGTACCGCCCTGCCTTCTGCTCCCAGGGCACATCGTGCGTGGGACAGGTCAGCAGCAGCGGGTGCGTATCCTCTGGCACATCAGCAATATCAGAGTTAGGTGCCAGCACCACGGGCCCCGCTTTACCGGCAGTGATCGACGGTGTGGTCTGGATCTCCCCAGTGCTATAGTCCACATCCACCACTGCGGCATTCGGGATCGTCTCCACCTCGGTCTCGTCCAAGATGCCGAGGCCCACTATCGAGAGGGTGGCCCGACGAGATGCCTTGGTGGAGCATTTCATGATCGTGTTCGCAAGCTGGTCGCCGCGCAGATTGTAGACGTTCACCACTCCGACCGCATCTACCGTCTGAGTGCCGTTTGTTGCCCTGACCGTGACCATGTAGATGTCGCCGTCGAGTCTGCCCTGGGAGAGTATCTGTAACGAGAGCCTATGGTTGCGGACCAACTGCTGCGCGCAATCCTTGTTGGCGTATAGGATCAGCTTCCCGTTAAGCTGTAGGTAATCGAACGGCTTGGTCAGCGGATTCAGCTTCAACGACCGGCACAGCCCCGTGTAGTATTGGAGCCGCTCATCTGGGGCCAAGCTCGACAGGTCACCCTCTAACACGATTTTCGCCATAATCGACGAATCAACCTCAGCCATCGCAGTTTCGTCAGACATACAAAACCTCCTGATGTAGTGGGATTGCCATAATTATATCAGGCCTGGGGGTATCGAACAAGGTTTCAGGCGAACAGGGGAGGGGGGCAGGGACTCGAAAACCGAGGGTGTCAGCGAGCGATATAGGTAGACGTTTGCCCATTGCACGTCGTGCATTGCCCGATCAGGCGTCTCGATAGACGCTTAGAGCTAGGGCTGTCTACGACATCAATACGCAGGACGTTCCGGCGTGCCCGACAACTGACGCACCAGATGCCCTCCACGGTATCCATAACGAGAGAGCGCAGCCACGCCACGATGTTAAGCATTGAACACCAACCACAGCAGTTGGAACCAGACCCCGGCACAGATACCGAGGGTGCCAATTAGCAGGAGGTCTGGCTTACTAGGCATCGCTTTGCAGGACATCCTTCGCCAAGGCGATTATCCCCGCCATGCACCCAACCGCCACCTCGGTGAGGTTCTCCTGAATCGAGATGTATGCGATGACCCCGAGAATGCTCAAAGCCAAGAATATCTGAGGCCTCACC
>Ga0208316_1001251_pt1 | contig 15799 bp, 12 predicted proteins | sample MalvireepMed_231_FD_184240 | JGI IMG/M metagenome (GOLD analysis project Ga0208316, IMG submission 184240) | Marine viral communities from the Global Malaspina Expedition - Malaspina viral metaG DeepMed_231 (SPAdes) (version 2) | ecosystem: Environmental > Aquatic > Marine > Oceanic | place... | reverse complement strand
GCCTGCGCCCCGCGCGCCGGAGCCCGCGCCCCAGGCCTATTCGCCGCCGCCCCAGGCGCGTGCGCCGGAACCTCAACCCCAGGCCCGCGCCTATGAGGACGAGGCCGAACAGGCCGACCTCTATGCGCGCCCGGAGCCGGCCCCCGCCCAGCGCCCCATCACCCGCATCGTCGATCCGATGGCGGCCGAGGAGGGGGATGAGCCCCTGTTCGCCGACAACAGCTTCGCCGATGACCGTCGGCAAAAGAGCGGCTTTCTGAGCCTGTTCGGCGGCCGCCCGCGCTATGACGCCCCGGCGCCTGCGCCGACGCCGGCGCCCGCCAGTCGCCAAGCGCCGAGCAGCCGCGGCGGGGCCCAGCCGGCCGAGTCCGCCGATCCCGATCGGGACGCCGGCGAGGATCTGGAAATCCCGTCCTTCCTGCGTCGCCTGGCCAACTAGCCGGCAATATAGGTCGCAGACCGTCTAAGACGGCCGGTTCCCCCGAGGGAGCCGGCCGTCTTTCTTTGCGCGCTTTGCCCAAGTTCGCGGTGCCCTAAGGGCCTGAAATAAAACAGAAAATCGCCTCAATCCTAAGGCGAAACATTCGGAAACAGGACTTGTGTTGCGGCGCCGCAGCACAGGAACTATCCGGTTCGTGGGGCCATTCGCGGTTGTTACCGCCCGCACAAGTCTGGTCAGGAAGGTTTTTGTTCGTGTCCGCAGCCATCGCCAATTCCGCCCACGCGCTCCAGCACACCGTGCTGGGTCCGGCGATCTTCGCCGGGGTTGGCGTGCACACCGGCGCCCACGTCCGCGTGGCCGTCCGCCCTGCGCCGATCGACACGGGCGTCGTGTTCGTCCGCACCGACATCACCGACCAGGACAACCGCATCGCGGCTTCGGCCGAGGCCGTGTGCAAGACCCAGCTGGGCACCGTCATCGGCAACGCCGCTGGCGTCACCGTCTCGACCATCGAGCACCTCATGGCGGCCTTCGCGACGCTCGGCGTGGACAACGCCGTGGTCGAGCTGGACGGCCCGGAAATGCCGATCATGGACGGCTCCTCCGAACCCTTCGTGCAGATCCTCGACCAGGCCGGCCGCCGCCAGCAGGAGGCGCCCCGCCGCTATATCGAGATCCTGGCGCCCATCGAGGTGATCGACGGCGACAAGAGCGCCCGCCTGCTGCCCTGCGGCCGGTTTGAAGTGGCCTTCGAGATCGCCTTCGATTCGCCGGTCATCGGCCGCCAGGCGGTTGATCTGGTGATGGACGAGGCCGCTTTCCGCGAGGAGCTGGCCAATTGCCGGACCTTCGGCTTCGCCCATGAGGTCGAGGCCTTGCGCGCCATGGGCCTGGCCCGCGGCGGCTCGCTGGAGAATGCGGTGGTCATCGAAGGCGACCGGATCCTCAATCCCGAAGGCCTGCGCCGCCCCGACGAATTCGTACGCCACAAGGCCCTGGACGCCATCGGCGACCTCTATGTGCTGGGCGCGCCGATCCTGGGTCGTTTCGAAGGCCGCCTGGCCGGCCATGGGATCAACAACCAGCTCGTCCGCGCCCTGACCGAACGGCCGGACGCCTGGCGCATCCGCACCTTCGCCCCGGAGCTGGCCCTGGCGGTCTGACCTTCCGTTTGCGCCATCGCCCACGTGGTGTAGAAGCGGTGGCTCGCGGCGCGGGGGCGCGCTTGGTCCTTTTGAGGTGAAGGTGTCTCTGCTTCACAATTCCCTTCGGGGTCCTGCCGTTGCGACGGTTCTCGCCGCCCTGGCCCTTACGGCCTGCGCCGGACGCGAAGAGCGGCCCCGGCTGGCCTATGAGGAGCGGCCGGTCGAGCTGCTCTACAACACCGGCGCCAACCGGCTGGATCGCGGCCTGTGGAACCAGGCGGTGGACTATTTTGCCGAAGTGGAGCGCCAGCATCCCTATTCGGTGTGGGCCCGCCGTTCGATCCTGATGACCGCCTATGCGCAGTATCAAGCCAACGACTACGCCGAGGCCATCTCCAGCGCCGACCGCTTCCTGTCGCAAGCGCCGGGCAATCCGGCGGCGGTCTACGCCTACTATCTCAAGGCCATCTGCTACTTCGAACAGATCGTCGATGTCGGTCGCGACCAGGCGGCCACGGGGCAGGCGCTGAACGCCCTGCGCGAGGTGGTGCAGCGCTATCCCGACAGCGAGTACGCCAGGGACGCCCGCCTGAAGATCGACATGGTCAACGACCAGCTGGCTGGCAAGGAAATGACCGTCGGCCGCTATTATCTCCGCAACGGCGACACCCTGGCCGGCATTGGCCGGTTCAACACCGTGATCGAGCGTTACGAGACCACCAGCCACACGCCAGAGGCCCTCTATCGCCTGGTAGAGGCCTATCTGACGCTGGGCCTCAACGAGGAAGCCAAGCGCAACGGCGCCGTCCTCGGCTTCAACTATCCGGGCACGGTCTGGTATCGCGACGCCTATGACCTGCTGACCAGCCGCGGCCTGCGCCCGGCCAATGCGCCGGCGGCGTCCGAAGGTCGAGGCCTGTGGTCGCGTCTGCCCTTCATCGGCGGCGACGAGCCAGAGGATCTGGAGCGTGACAAGGACGCCACCCTGCGCCCTCCGGAAAGCCAATAGAACCTAAGGCGAACGAACGGGCTTTCGCCCGCGGTGATTCCAAGCAATCTTGCACCCCATGCTGATCGGACTGTGGATCCGCGACGTGGTGTTGATCGAGGCGCTCGACCTGCCCATCGGGCCGGGGCTCACCGCCCTGACCGGGGAGACGGGGGCGGGCAAGTCGATCATCCTCGACGCCCTGGGCTTGGCCACCGGCGCGCGGGCCGAGGCGGCCCTGGTGCGCCAGGGCGCGACCCTGGCCCAGGCCACCGCCCTGTTCGCGCCGGCGCCGGAGCATCCGGCCTGGGCGCTGCTGGACGAGAAGGGCCTCGCCTACGATCCCAGCGAAGATCTCGTCCTGCGCCGCACCGTCAACGCCGACGGCCGCAGCCGGGCCTTCGTCAATGACCAGGCCACCAGCGTCGGCGTGCTGCGGGAGCTGGGCGCCCTGCTGATGGAGGTGCATGGCCAGCACGAGACGGTCGGCCTGCTGGACACCCGCACCCATCGCGGCCTGCTGGACGCCTTCGGTCAGCTTTCCGCCCCGCTGGCCAAGGTCGGGGCGCACTGGAAGGCCTGGCGCGCGGCCCAGGCCCATCGGGACGACCTGGCCGCCGCCGCCGACCAGGCGGCCGCCGAGATGGAGGAGCTGAACCTCCGCCTCGCCGAACTTGATCGCCTTGAACCCCGGGAAGGAGAGGAGGCCGACCTCGCCGAAAGCCGCGCCATGCTGGGCGCCGCCGAAAAGGCGCTCGCCGACATCGCTTCGGCCCGCGAAGCCTTCGATGGCCTGGCCCCTCGCATGGCCCAGGCCGTCCGCGCCCTGGACCGCGCTCGGGAGCGCGCCGTCCATGCCGGCGCGGCCGAGACCGGCCCCACGGTGACGCGGCTGGCGGCGGCCACCGGCGCCATCGACCGCGCCCTGGTGGAGGCCCAGGAGGCCGAGGCCGCCATCGACGGCGCCGCCGAGGCCTTCGACTTCGATCCCGACCGCCTGGAAAAGACCGAGGAGCGGCTGTTCGAACTGCGCGGCATGGCCCGCAAGCTCAATGTCAGCGTCGAGGAACTGCCCATCCTGCGGGTCCGCTTCGCCGAACGCCTGCGGGCCGCCGAGACCTCCGGCGAGGATTTGAAGGCCGCCGAGGCCGCCCTGGCCGCGGCCCGGGCCAACTATCTGGCGGCGGCCGAGGAGCTCAGCGCCCAACGTCAGGCGGCCGGCGAACGGCTGGCCCAGGCGGTGATGTCCGAGCTTGGCCCCCTGAAGCTCGATAAGGCCCGTTTCCGCGCCACGGTCGAAACCCTGGCGCCGGAAAAGGCTGGCCCGCAGGGGCAGGATCGGGTGGCCTTCGAAATCTCCACCAACCCCGGCGCGCCGTTCGGGGAGCTGGGCCAGATCGCCTCGGGCGGCGAGCTCGCCCGCCTGGCCCTGGCGCTGAAGGCGGCCCTGGCCGGCAGGGCCGAGGGCGCGCAGCCGCTGATGATCTTCGACGAGGTCGACCAAGGGGTCGGCGGCGCCGTGGCCGACGCGGTGGGCCTGCGTCTGCGCCGCCTGGCCTCGGACGCCCAGGTCCTGGTGGTGACCCACAGCCCGCAGGTGGCCGCCCGGGCCGACGCCCACTGGCGGATTTCCAAGGCCGGCGACGCAGAGATGGTGCGCACCGCCGTCGAGGTGCTTTCCCTGCCCGACCGCGAGGAAGAGATCGCCCGCATGCTGGCCGGCGCCCAGATCACCGATGCGGCCCGCGCCGCCGCGCGAGCCTTGATGGATGCCTGATTTCCCGAGCGCCAAGCCGGCCGCCGACCTCACCGAGGCCGAGGCCGCCGAAGAGCTGACCTGGCTCGCCGACACCATGGCGGCCTATGACATCGCCTATTATCAGGATGATGCGCCTAAGGTCTCCGACGCCGAGTACGACGTGCTCAAGCGGCGCAACGCCGAGATCGAGGCGGTGTTTCCCGATCTGGTCCGCGAGAACTCCCCCAGCCTGAAGGTCGGCGCCGCGGCCTCGGCCCAGTTTTCGCCGGTCGAGCATGGCGTGCCCATGCTGAGCCTCGACAACGCCTTCTCCGACGAGGAAGCCGTCGAGTTCGAGGCCCGTGTGCGCCGCTTCCTGCGCCTGGACGACACGGTCATCGCCTATACGGCCGAGCCAAAGATCGACGGCCTGTCAGCCTCCATCCGCTACGAAAAGGGCCGCCTGGTGCGCGGCGCCACCCGCGGCGATGGCAAGGTGGGGGAGGACGTCACCGCCAATCTGCGGACGCTCGCCGACATCCCCGAGCGCCTGGCCGGCTCCGGCTGGCCCGAGGTCATCGAGATCCGCGGCGAGGTCTATCTGGAGCATGAGGGCTTCAAGGCGCTGAACGCTGCGGCCGAGGCGGCCGGCCAGAAGACCTACGCCAATCCCCGCAACGCCGCGGCCGGCTCCCTGCGCCAGCTGGACCCCAAGATCAGCGCCCAGCGGCCCTTGCGCTTCTTCGCCTATGCCTGGGGCCTGGTGAGCAACCCCTTCGCCCAGACCCAGTGGGCGGCGCTGGAGGCCTTGAAGGCCTGGGGCTTCCAGACCAATCCGCAGTCGCGGCGGGTGGAGGGGGCCGATGGCCTGCTTGAGGCCTATCGCGAGATGGAGGGGCTTCGGCCGCGCTTGGGATTCGACATCGACGGCGTGGTCTACAAGGTCGATCGGCTGGACTGGCAGCAGCGGCTGGGCTTCGTCTCGCGCTCGCCGCGCTGGGCCATTGCACGCAAATTCCCCGCTGAGCAGGCCCGCACCATCCTGAACGCCATCGACCTGCAGGTCGGCCGCACCGGCGCGGTCACGCCCGTGGCGCGGCTGGCGCCGGTGACCGTCGGCGGCGTGGTGGTGGAGAACGCCACCCTGCACAATGGCGACGAGATCGCCCGCAAGGATGTCCGCATCGGCGATACGGTGATCGTCCAGCGGGCCGGGGACGTGATCCCGCAGGTGGTCGGGCCGGTGCTGGAGGAACGGCCCGAAAGCGCCGAACCCTACGTCTTCCCAGACACCTGCCCCTGTCCGCTGAAGACGCCGCTGGCGCGGGAGACCACGGCCTCCGGCGCCGAGACGGTGGTTCGTCGCTGCACTGGCGAGCTGGCCTGTCCGTTCCAGCGGATCGAGCACCTGAAGCACTTCGTCTCCCGCCGGGCCTTCGACATCGAGGGCCTGGGCGAAAAACAGCTGCAGGCCTTCTTCGACAAGGGCTGGGTCAAGGAGCCGGCCGACATCTTCCGCCTGGCCAAGGACGAGGCCAGGCTGGATGAACTGCGAGCCACCGAGGGCTATGGCGAGACCAGCGTCACCAATCTGAAGGCCGGGATCGACGCCAAGCGCGCCATTCCCCTGGACCGCTTCATCTATGGCCTGGGAATCCGCCACATTGGTGAGACCACGTCTCTGGCGCTGGCCCGCCACTTCGAGACCGTTGAGGCCTTCCTCGCCGCGGCCCGCGCCGCCGCCGCCCAGCGGGCCGGGGCGGACTATGAGATGTTCGCCCAACTGGACGGGGTCGGCCCCACGGCCGTGGACGCGATTCTGGCCTGGGCGGCCGCGCCTCACGACGTGCTGCTCCCTGAGGACGCCAGCTTCGAGGCGCGGCTGAAGGCCAGCGTCCCCAAGCTCAACAAGACCGCCCGCGAGGCCCTTGAGCGACGCTTCGCCGACTGGGCGGCGTTTGAGGCCGCGGCGACGGTCGCCGCCGTCCAACGCCCGGGCGACGACTTCGGCGAACTGGCCGCGGTGGACGGTGTCGGCCCGGTGGCGGCCCGCATGATCGCCGAGTTCTTCGGCGAAGATCACAACAAGGCCACGGTGGACAACCTGCTGGCCGAGCTTCAGGTCCAGCCCGCCGAGCGGCCCAAGACCGACACCGCCGTGGCCGGCAAGACCATCGTCTTCACCGGCGCCCTGGAAAAGATGACCCGCGACGAGGCCAAGGCTCAGGCCGAGGCCCTGGGCGCCAAGGTCTCGGGCTCGGTGTCGAAGAAGACGAACCTGGTGGTCGCCGGCCCCGGCGCCGGCTCAAAGCTCAAGACCGCCACCGACCTCGGCATCGAGGTGATCACCGAGGACGACTGGCTGAAGCTGGTGGAGAACGGGTAAGGCGCGAGCCTCTTTCCCCTCCCCCTTGCGGGGAGGGGGCAGGTGGTGGGGGTGAGGCACCGTGTTCGCCTGTCAGAGCGATATGATCGTTTCCAAGATCGACGCTGACACCCCCACCCCAACCCCTCCCCGCAAGGGGGAGGGGCATTTACGCCCTACAGCGGCGCGCAGGCCTCTTCCAGCCAGGCGGCGACCTCGCCGTCCACCAGGGGGGCGATCTCGCGCAGGACCCGGGCGTGATAGGCGTCCATCTGGGCGCGCTCCTCGCGGCTCAGCATCTCGACAACTATCAAGCGGCGGTCGATGGGCGCCAGGGTCAGGGTTTCGAAGCGCAGCATCGGCCGCTCGCCGCCCTCGATCTCGTCGGCGGCGGTGACAAACTGCAGGTTTTCAATGCGGATGCCGTAGGCGCCGGTCTTGTAGTAGCCCGGCTCGTTGGAGACGATCATGCCCGGCTGCAGGGCGACATTGTTGGGCGCCTTGGAGATCCGCTGCGGGCCTTCATGCACGCCCAGATAGCTGCCCACCCCGTGGCCGGTGCCATGGTCGTAGTCCAGGCCGGCCATCCACAACGGGGCGCGGGCGAGCACGTCCAGGGCTGAGCCGCTGGTGCCGGCTGGGAACCGGATGTGAGCCAGGGCCAGGTGGCCCTTCAGCACCAGGGTGAAACGCTCGGCCATCTCCCGGCTGGGCTCGCCGATGGCCACGGTGCGGGTCACGTCGGTGGTGCCGTCCAGATACTGTCCGCCGGAATCCACCAGCAGCAGGGAGCCGGCCTCGGTGCGCTTGTTCAGCCGTTCGGTGGGGCGGTAGTGGACGATGGCGCCGTTCGAGGCGGCGCCAGCGATGGTGTCGAAGGACAGGTCCTTCAGCGCGCCGGTAGCTTCGCGGAAACCCTCCAGGGTCTGCACCACGGTCTTTTCGTCGGGCAGGCTGGTCTGAGCCTCGGTGGCCAGCCAGTGGAGGAAGCGGGCCAAGGCGCCGCCGTCGCGCACATGGGCCTTGCGCGCGCCTTCGATCTCGATGGGGTTCTTGCAGGCGCGCGGCAGGGCGCAAGGGTCGTCGGCGCGGATCGTCTGGGCGCCGGCGGCCTCCAGGGTGTCGAAATACCAGGCCGAGGACTGACCCGGATCCACCAGCACCTTCTGGCCCTTCAGGTCCGCCAGGGCGCCGGGCAGGTCATCGGCGGTCTCAAGGCTCACCTCATTGCCGAGCCAGGCCGGCAGGTTGGCGCTGACCTTGGCGGGGTCGAGAAACAGCCGCGCCCGGCCGCTGGCGTCCAGGATGGCCTGAGCCAGCGGCAGGGGGCTGCGGATCACGTCGCCGCCGCGGATGTTGAACAGCCAGGCGATGGAGGCCGGCGCGGTGATGACCGCCGCCTGGGCGTCCTTGGCGGCCAGGGCCTGACCGACCCGGGCGCGCTTGGTCGCGGAGTCCTCGCCGGCATAGTCCAGCGGGTGGGGGACCACCGGCGCCAGGGGCTGGGCCGGACGCGCCGCGCCCCAGGCCGCATCAAGGGGATTCTGCTCGACGGCCTTCAGCGCAGCGCCGGCCTTCTCCACCGCCGCGCGTACGCGGGCCAGGCCGTCGGGGCTGTGCAGGCGCGGGTCATAGCCGATGGCCTGACCCTTGCCCGCGGCGCTTTCCAGATAGGCGGGCACGCCGCCCTCCACGAGATCTCGGATCTCGAACAGGCTTTCGTCCACCTGGTCGCGAACCTGCAGGGTGTAGCGGCCATCGACGAAGACGGCGGCCTTGTCCTTCAGGATCACCGCAGCCCCGGCCGAGCCGGTGAAGCCGGTGGCCCAGGCCAGCCGGTCGTTGGCCTGCGGCAGGTATTCGTTCTGGTGCTCGTCCTCGTGGGGGACAAGGAAGCCGTCCAGCTTCTGTTCGGCCATGGCCTGGCGGATCAGGGGCAGGTGGCGGGCGCCAAAGGCGCGCTCGGTGGTCTCATCAAAGGTCTGGCGCATGGACTAGAAATAAGCCCGGCCGCGCCCGAGCGCCATGGGGATCGTGAAGCCTCAGATCCGGCGGTAGATCATGGTCGACCCATCTTCGAGCTTGCCGCGCAGGCCCGCCCAGGCGCCGGCGGCGTCGTACCAGTTGTCGATCTCGGCCTCGCCGCGGAGCGTCCAGCGGGTGGCCGGTATCGACCGGCCGTCGGCCAGTTGAACGCTCTCGCGGCCGGCGCGGGCGGCGCGGACCTTCATGATCTTGCCCAGTTGCGGATTGAACAGCGGACCTTGCAGGGCGGCGGAGTTCCAGTGGGTGAGGGGGGCGGCCGAGGCCGGGGCGGTGAGACGCCCAGCGGGGCCTTCGATGGCGACGCCCGAGGCGGTGGCCGCGGCCGTGACCTGCTCGACCTTGCCATTGGTGTCGGTGCGGGTGGTCAGGCTGGCGAAGCGGTCCTCCCGCCAGCGCTCAGTGGCGGTGTGAGCATAGCGGAAGACCGGGATCGGGCCGAGCTTCACACGCATCTCGACCTCGGTGCTGACCGTCAGGCCCGCCCCGCTTCGGGTGAAGCCCATGACGTGCTCGCCGACCTTGTCCTTGCCGCGGAAGACGGCGAAGGCCAGACGGCCATTGGCGGGCGCCGCGGCGAACGCGCCGGGCGCGACCAGGGCGCTGGCTCCAACAATGATCAGGCTCCTGCGGCTGAGGGGCATGGCGTCGACTCCGAACGGCGCCCCTTGGGGCTCTCACGAATCTACGGCGATGCGCGGGCGCCGGATGCCTGGCCGCCCGTCCACGAGAAAGGGCGACCCCTTTCGGAGCCGCCCTTCGGTCGTTCAGGCCAAGGCGGCCGGTCTTACATGCCGCTGCGATCGGCAGCGTTCTCGGCGGCCTCGGAGGTGTTGGCCGCAGCATCCTGGGTCGCCTCGGCGGCGTTGTCGGCCGCAGCTTCCGTGCTCTGGGCAATGCTGTCGGCGGCTTGGCGCGAGCTTTCGGCGGCTTCAGAGGCGGCCTGCTGGGCGCTGTCGGCGGCGTTTTCGATCATGGCTTCGGCGCGGCCGGTGTCCCGGGCCATTTCCAGATCGGCGTCGTCGGTCCCGCTGTTGCCGAAGACGAAGAACATGCCCACCAGGGCGACGATGGCGACGATGCCGGCCACCCACCAGCCAGCCGAGCCGCCACTCTTGTGGACGACTTCACGCTGCACCGGCGGGGGATCGGTACGGGGGGTGTTCGGATCATAGGTCATGTCGTTCTCCTCGGACGGAGCGGTTGGCCGCTTCCTGTCGCGCTTGAGAACGTGGTTCGCCGCGGGCGGGTTCCGGCGAGCTTAGCTGCGGCGGATAATCAGGGTGGTCCAGGCGTCGCGGTTCAGCCGACGGACCAGGACAAAGCCCCGGCTGCGATAGGCGGCCAGCACCCGGCGGGCCTGGGAGCGGAGCAGGCCAGACAGGATCGCCGTCCCGCCGGGCCGCAGGGCGCCTTTGATGTCCTGGGCCAGCATGACCAGGGGCGCCGCCAGGATGTTGGCGAACACCAGGTCATAGGGGGCCTGGGCCCGCACCAGCCGGTGACCCAGGCCCGAGGCATGGACGAAGCGGGCCTTGGCCTGGTTGAGGATGGCGTTCTCACGGGAAATGCGGACCGACGGCCGGTCGATATCGGTGCCGACCGCCACCGGCGAACCGGTCTTGGCCGCGGCGATGGCCAGCACGCCGGTGCCCGCGCCCACATCCAGCACCCGGGCGAAACGGCGCTGCTTGAGAAGCGCGTCATAGGCCAGCAGGCAGCCGACGGTGGTGCCATGGTGGCCGGTACCGAAGGCCGCGCCGGCCTCGATTCGCAGGTTCACCGCATTGACCGGCGCCAGGCCCCGGTCATGGGCGCCGTAGATGAAGAAGCGCCCGGCCCGCACCGGCGGAAGGCCCGACAGGGCCATGGCCAGCCAGTCGGCGTCGGCGAGCACCTCGGTGCTTGTGGTCAGGCCATCATAGGCGCCCAGCACCTCGCGCAGGGCGGCGGCTTCCTCGTTGGTGGTGGGGAAGGCGTCGATCCGCCAGATCTCCCGATCTTCGTCCTCCTCGAGGATCGAATAGGTGACGCCCTCCAGCAGGGCATGCTCATCGATGGCGACGGCGGCGGTCTCGGCGATGGCGCGCGGGCCGCGGGCGATGATCTGGAAGGCGTCTTGCGTCATGCGCCTCCTCTAGATGCGCAGGAGGCATTAGGCGAGAGGCAAGGGCCTATTCGTACGGCGCGAAAGTGACCTGTGTGGGGCTGGCGGGGGCTGAAATTGCGGGCGCGACCGCCATTTGGGGTTGCGCCTCGCGCCGGGGGGCGACATCGCCGTCCAGGGACGGATACGAGATGGTCACCTCGACCGGCGGAGGCGCCACGCGGGCCACGCGGACGGGAGGCTGCCGCCGCACCGGCTCGACATAGACCACCGGCTCGTAATCCGGCTCAGCGAGGGGGACCGGCCCATAGTCGGCCGCCATCAAGCCTGAGTCGTCTGGCCGAACCCAATCGTAGCCGATCACATAGTCGGGGGCCTGGCCGGACATCGTCGCAGCCTGAACTTGGGGTTGGTCGCGGGCCAGCCGGTCGCCTGCGGCGGGCAGAAGAATCTGCGGCCCCAGCATGGCCTCGCCATAGGTCAGGTCGGGCTTGAACGCGGCCCCCAGAAGAAGCCCGCTGGCCGCGGCCAGTGTGATCCCGTGAAACAGCGCCTGCATATCCGCCTCCTGGGCCGATAAGCGCGCGAATCACCTGGTCGGTTTCATCGGCGGATCGATATCGGCCGGAGGACCCGCTCATCTCGTCGCAACAGGCCTGGAATTTGCGTGTTACGCTCAAGCCGAAGGAGGAGACCGATGAGCAAGTACAAGCCCCTGTCCGACCGCCTGGCCCGGCATGAGGCCGACGACTGGAGCGCCAGCTTCGCCGAGCTCGAAGAGGTGCTGGGCTTCCCGTTGCCCAAGAGCGCCAGGGACCAGAACGCCTGGTGGACAGGCGGCGAAAAACCTCACCACGAGGCCTGGAAGGGGGCGGGGTGGCGGGTCGAGACCGTAGATCGCAACGCCCAGACCGTGGCCTTCCGCCGCGACGCAGACGCCGCGGCGCCTGAACCGACGCCGATGGAGGTGGCCATGGAAGCCCCGGGCGAGACCGAGGCCAACACGCCACGCAAGGGGGTTGTCTCGGCGGCCGTCACCGGCGGCGCCGCGGCCCTGCTGGCCGGCGGTGTTTCGGTGCTGGCTAACTTCCTGGCCAAGCGAAAAGGCGAGCCCTGGCGCTAGAGCGCGTTCCGATAGGTGGGAACCGGCTATCGGATCAAAACGCGCTCAAGACTTAGGACTAGAGCCTGATCCTCTCAGGCTCTAGGAGGCCTCGGCCTTCTCCACGAAGGAATCGATGACCTTCTTTTCGCCGGCCTTTTCGAAGGCGACGGTCAGCTTGTTGCCGTCGATATTGCGCACTTGGCCATAGCCGAACTTCTGGTGGAACACCCGGTCGCCGCGGGCGAACGCGCTGCTGGAGGCTGACGGGTCAGAGACGGCCACCAGCCGGCCTTCCCCCTCGATCACCTGTTGTCGCCCCGGATGGCTGCCGTGATAGCCGCGGTCCTGGGCGCGGCGCCAGCCGGGCGAGGAATAGCCGGAGCCGAAGCTCGGGCTCTCGTCCCAGCGGCTGCCATGCTGCTGCATGCCCGGACCGCCGCCGTAATAGCCGGTGTCGGAGGCGGCCTCCACATGGGCGATGGGCAGTTCGTCGACAAAGCGCGAGGGTAGCTGGCTGGTCCAGCGGCCATAGACCTGGCGGTTGGCTGCGAAGGAGACGTGGGCCTGCTCGCGGGCCCGGGTGATGCCCACATAGGCCAGCCGCCGCTCTTCCTCTAGGCCCTTCTCGCCGCTCTCGTCCATGGAGCGCTGCGAGGGGAAGACCCCTTCCTCCCAACCCGGCAGGAAGACCAGGGGAAACTCCAGGCCCTTGGCCGAGTGCAGGGTCATGATCTGCACGGCGTCCTCGCCGGCTCCGCGATCGAGGTCCATGACCAGGGAGACGTGCTCCAGATAGGCCCCGAGCGTCTCGAAGTTGCCCATGGACTGCACGAGCTCCTTGAGGTTCTCCAGTCGAGTCTGGGCGGTCGGCGTCTTGTCCAGGCGCAGGGCGTCGGTATAGCCGCTTTCCTCCAGCACCATCTCGGTCAGCCGGCTGTGGTGCTGGCTCTCGGCCTGCGCCCGCCAGCGGTCCAGGTCGCGCAGGAAGTTGGCCAGCGACGTGCGGGTGCGCGCGGCCAGCTCGTCGGTCAGCACGATCTGCCGCGCCGCCGTCGCGGCCGAGACACCGTTCAGCCGGGCGATCTGCAGCAGCTTCTGGACGGTGGTCTCGCCGATGCCGCGCTTGGGCACATTGACGATCCGCTCGAAGGCCAGGTCGTCGTCCTCGGACTGGATCAGCCTCAGATAGGCGTGGGCGTCGCGGATTTCGGCCCGCTCGAAGAAGCGCGGGCCGCCGACCACCGTGTAGGGGATCTGTAGCAGGACGAAGCGTTCTTCGAAGGCGCGCATCTGGAAGGAGGCCCGCACCAGGATGGCCATGTGCTTGTAGGGCCGGGGATCGCGCTCTGTGGCGCCCTTGCGGGCGCGTTCGATCTCGTCGGCGATCAGCCGGCTCTCGGCCTCGCCGTCCCAGACCCCGCGGACCACAACCTTTTCGCCGCCATCAGCCTCGGTCCACAGGGTCTTGCCCAGGCGCGACTTGTTGGTGGCGATCAGCCCTGAGGCTGCCCCCAGGATGTGGCTGGTGGAGCGGTAGTTACGCTCCAGCCGGATGACTTTCGCGCCCGGAAAATCCCGCTCGAAGCGCAGGATGTTGTCTACCTCGGCGCCGCGCCAGCCATAGATCGACTGGTCGTCGTCGCCGACGCAGCAGACGTTCTGTCGCTTCTGGGCCAGCAGGCGCAGCCACAGATACTGGGCGACATTGGTGTCCTGATACTCGTCCACCAGGATGAACTTGAAGCGGTCGTGATACTCGGCCAGCACGTCGGGCTGCGAGGTGAAGATGGTGATGTTGTGCAGCAGCAGGTCGCCGAAGTCGCAGGCGTTCAGCACCCGCAACCGCTCCTGGTAGAGGCGGTAGAGCGCCTGACCGCGGTTGTTGGCGAAGGCCGCGCCCTCGGCCGGGGGCAGGCGGTCTGGCGTCCAGCCGCGGTTCTTCCAGTGGTCGATGAGCCCGGCCAGCGCCTTGGCGGTCCACCGCTTGGAATCGATGTTCTCAGCTTCCAGCAGCTGTTTGAGCAGCCGCTCCTGATCGTCGGTGTCGAGGATGGTGTAGCTGGACTTCAGGCCCACCAGCTCGGCGTGGCGGCGCAGGATCTGCGCGGCGACCGAGTGGAAGGTGCCCAGCCACCGCAGGCCCTCGGCCTCAGGCCCGATGATGGCGGCGATCCGCTCGCGCATCTCCCGGGCGGCCTTGTTGGTGAAGGTGACGGCCAGCAGCTCCCAGGGCTTGGCGCGTCCGGTGGTCAGGATGTGGGCCAGCCGCGTGGTCAGCACCCGGGTCTTGCCGGTGCCGGCCCCGGCCAGGACCAGGACGGGGCCCTCCACCGTCTCCACGGCTTCTCGCTGCTCGGGGTTCAGGCCGTGCAGATAGTCAGGCTGGTGGCCGGGGCCGCCCACGCGGGCGAGGTCGCTGATCTTGGGCGCGGGGGCGGGGGGAGCTGATTCAGGAAAGGACATTGGAACTTATATAGAACATATCGGAGCCGGCGCCCAAGGCGCGGCGTGTCTCAGAGCAGGCGACGCATCTCCGGCGACATCAACTGCTCGCGGGGCCGAATTTGGACGTCGTAGGTCCCGGCCGGCGGCGGCGTCTCGAAGGCGGCCTTGCCCGATCCCTCCAGGTCCAGCCAGGCCATGCCCTCGTCCAGAGTCAGCACCGGCGGGCCGCGGTCATGGATGGCCGCCATGTCGGCCGGCGCCGGACCGGTGATGAAGGCGAAGCTCTCCAGGCCCTGGGGGAAGTCGGACGGCGCGGACCGCTCCCAGAGGCCAGCGAAGAAGCGGACGTCCTCGCCCGCCCAGCTGATCTCATTGCGCTGCTTGGGCTGGCCCTTCTTCCAGCCGGCGGGCTCGGAATATTCGATGAAGCTGGTCAGGGGCACGAGGCAGCGACGGCGGCGATAGGCGTCCTTGAAGGCGGGGCTGGTGTCCACCGTCTCGATCCGGGCGTTGGTGCTCATGGCCCGCCAGTCCTTGACGGGGCCCCTGTGGAAGGCCGGGACCAGCCACCAGCGCAGATCGACCATCTCCAGCCCGGCGGCCGGCCGTGCGGGATCGAGGGGGCGCAGAATGGTCGCCCGTTCGGTGGGCCGGATCGGCTCATCCCCAGGACGGTTCGACGCCGCCTCGTCGAGGCGCAGCGGGACGCCATATTCGGAGAACAGCTCGGCGAGGTTGGTTGCCCCGGTCCGCTTCAGATACTCGTTGCACATGGCCGCAGGACAGCCATAGCCGCAGGCCTAAGTCCACCGGCCTTTGGAGGCTCAGGCGATGAGCCAGTCCCCCGGGGTGGCGGCGGTGACGCCAACCAGGACCATCTGGGCGCCGCCGACCATGTTGATCACCGTGTCCGAGCCGGCAAAGCCGACTTCCCAGACCGTGCCAGGGTCGAACCGCACCCGGTCGCCCTGGGCGCTGCTGAAGTCCAGGACCCGGTCCAGGCCAGCGTCGCCGAAGGTGTTGAAGATGTCGGCCCCGGCTCCGCCGGTGAGGGTGTCGTCGCCCTTGTCACCGGACATCCAGTCGTCGCCGGCGCCCCCATAGAGGACGTCGTTGTTCTGGCCGCCGCGGATCAGGTCGTCGCCGTCGTCGCCATAGCCGGTGTCATGGCCGATATTGCCATAGACGATGTCGCCCCCGGCCTCGCCATGGAGCTGGTCGTCGTCCTTGCCGCCCACAACCCAGTCGTCGCCACCGGCGCCCCACAGGCTGTCGGCGCCCACATTGCCATGCAGGTCGTCAAAGGCGGCGCCGCCCCAGAGGCGGTCGTTTCCGTCGAAGCCGCGCAGATAACTCGCTCCGTCGCCGCCACGGATCTCGTTGGCGGCGGCGTTGCCCAGGATGGTGTCGGCGCCTGGCCC